>Ga0193701_1000001_pt1 | contig 90686 bp, 95 predicted proteins | sample U3s2metaG_FD_143055 | JGI IMG/M metagenome (GOLD analysis project Ga0193701, IMG submission 143055) | Soil microbial communities from a riparian zone of the East river system, Colorado, United States - U3s2 | ecosystem: Environmental > Terrestrial > Soil > Riparian zone | place: USA: East River...
TCCTCTGTGACTGAGTGGATTAACATGGATAATAATGATATTAATTTCACTTAGAAGTAAAGACGTTAAAGGTCGTTAAAGATCAGATATATATGACTTGTTCTCTTTGTCTTCATAGGTTCGTAGGGTAAAGGCTACAACAAGTACATAGTATTTTAATACTATAAAATTTACGAGTTTATGATTTATACAAGATTGTCATCGTTAGTTTTGGATTCATCTTTGTTGTCAATAAAAGATACACCCATAGTGTGCATTTCTCACAAAGAGGATGTAGACGGTATTGCTTCTGCTGCGTTGCTCAAGGCAGCTTTTGGAAATGTCTCTGTTATTCTTGTTGACTACGCCAATATCATTTCAACGCTAGAGAAGATTAATTTAGAGACATCATCATCATCACCGGCTTCTACTAAAAACTTCAGAGGAAAAAAAATGCCCAAAATATTTATCTGTGATCTGGGTTTGAATAAAAAAAATGAGCAGAGATTCATGGACATACTTTCTAAGAGTATTTCTAAGGGATATAATGTTACGTACATAGATCATCATGACTTGAGCGAACACGCTTCTGAAGGTTTAATTGAAATGGGAGTTAACCTTATTCATTCAATTCGGGAGTGTACAAGTGTTCAGGTATATTCAAAGTTCAAGAGAAGACTCAAACCAGACGCTGCATTTTATGCAGCCGCAGGCGCTCTCACAGATTATCTAGAAAATGGACCTCGAGGATCTTCGCTTATAACTAAATTTGATAGACAATTTTTGATGCTTGAATCCTCGGTACTCTCCTATATGATCTCTTCAAAGCAACATGACAATAAATTTCTAGGTACAATTGTGGATTCGCTTTCATCTATGAAATACCCACACGAGATGGAGGGTGGCTTCTCAATAGCCGAGAAATACGCAAAAAAAATAGTCAACGGCATGAATGCGATCAAAAAATTAATTGTCGAAACAAAAGAAGTGGCCTATGTGCAGGGAAGCGCAGAACTGTCTGCAGCCGCTACGGTTAATTTTGTATTGGGTGCATCAGATAGGCACGTTGCGATGGTTTACAAATTGAAAGATGATATCAATTCATGCGTTATATCAATACGGGGATCTAAGGGCTGTAAAGTTCATCTTGGAAGACTAGTAAATGATATTTCATCAAATATGGGAGGCAGTGGGGGAGGACACGACAAAGCCGCTGGCGCAGTTATTCCAAAGGAGAACTTAATGGAGTTTATAGAGATGTTGGACCGGTCTGTTTCTGATTTTGCACATTCGCAACACAAAGATAAACGTTGACTAATAGTCTGCTCCTGCTTGTTAAGTGGCGCAGATATTTTCATTTAATCTATGTAGAGTGATACAATAACTTCTAAGATCAAGACGGAAAACCTGTTGTCGGCTTTTGTATTCTCTGATAACCGCTCGAAGAACGTATTTGCCCGTTTTTAGTAATATAAGAACAACTCAATCGTCAATCGCTGGATTGCTGACCATTGCTCTTGAGTATTTGAGATCTTTGGCTTATCTAGTTTTAGCTAATTCTAAGCTATCAAAAAGACTACAAAAGTGACACTGTTTACTGCATCTACTGCTATACATTAGAAATCACGGCAACGAAGCTTTATATAATAAACCGAGGGATTTGAAATCATAGGGATATGTTATTACCCGCGGAGATTGAAGCCAAATCACTGATCCCTGCGATTAGATCTATTCTAGCGAGAAAGTTGATAAATGACTATGGCTTGAAGGAAGAGCTTGTCGCCAAAGTACTTGGAGTCACTCAGGCGGCCATCAGCAACTACGTAAGGGGGACAAGAGGAGATGTTGATTTAATATCTAAGTTAGGCTCTGTAGATCACGTTATTGCCATGATCGACGATATTGCGAGGGATTTGGCCGGCAATAAGGCTTATACCCCTTATACAATGTCCAAGTTCATAGAACTGTGCAATTATATGCGCTACACTTTAATCATATGCGATGTTCATCGTAACATGGAAGCGAACATCGATGAGCACATTTGCGAACAGTGTAAGTGCACTCTGATACGTCCATTATAACTATCTATTAGCCTGTATCGTGAGCAGAGACGGATTTTTCGCACTCGGATAACCTAGATTACCCCTAGCGGCAGTAATGTTGTATTTTTGTACATCACGCACTATCAATTAAGAGGCTCAATATCTACTTGGATTTCAGTATATTTAGGGCGGCACCGAAAACATCTGCCCCCATCATTACTCCCATGCTACCCTGTTTTGCGTGCCTTTCTGTGAATCTGGAGGTATTGTCTTTATCTACCATCTCCCCAGAAAACATTAGCGGAACTGGATCATCAGTATGGGCCTTTCGACTGCAAGGTGTTGAATGATCAGCAGAAACAATTATCATCAATTTAGTTAGTTTTTTCTTTTTTAACATGTTTAAGAGCGTCCCAAAAAACTGCTTGTCAATGGCTTCGATATTTCGCTTCTTTCCAATCGCGTCACCGTCGTGTCCAAATTCATCAGGACCCTTGATATGAACATACAGTCCATCATAATTATTTAACTCCTCTATCACCGTTAAAGCCTTCTGTTCATAATTTGTAACGTCTCCAGCTATAATAGCCTCTATGCCGAGTACCTTTGAAATTCCTACTTCTACTGGCATATCCACAATTGAAGCTAGATTTATACCGAATTTCTTTCTAATTGGTTCAATATGGGGATATCTTGTACCAGCATCTCGGGAGAGTATGGCATTCAGAGGCATCATGCCAGCCTTTATCCTGGCTTTATTTACTGGATGTTCTGAAAGCAATGTTATAGCTCCCTCTGAAAATTCGTTTAATAATTTTGCAGAAATCTCCGCAGACTTGGATTTTTCCTGTGCCTCTGATTTTCTTAATCTCATGTTGTGAGATGTGGCCTTCGCCACGCCTATGCCGTCAACTCGGTCATAAGCTGGGTCAGTATTAGTTATTCTATCAGACAAAGCCATATACTTATGTCTAAATCTTATAGTCATTCGATGACCAATCGTAGGAGCAACCTTCACAGAAGCATTTTTTTCGCTTAACCGGATATTCTTATTGACAGTTCTGGCTATCATCTGAGATTCTTTGTTGGTTATTTGCCTGCCGGCTCTTCTGTCTAATATATTTAATTTATCGTCCACAGTGGCAAAATTGCCTCTTAACGCCAGATCTCCGTCATGAAAGTCAACGTTCGATCCGATAGATTCTATTACGCCTCTCCCTACATATCTAGCACCTTTGAAATTATACCCTAGCATGTTAAATACAGCGATGTCGGATTGTGGCGCTACTCCTTTACCTACGGTAATCACCTGACCTAGACATCCCATTCTAGTCATCGAATCCAAATGGGGTGTATAAGCCGCTTCCAGAGGTGTTAAGCCATTCAATTCTTGGTTGGGTAGATCTCCTACACCATCTAACAAAACATAAAGGATTTTACCAAAAGGACTATTGCTCATGATAAAATAAAAAAACATGACTAATTTAGTGTTATGTGTTATGCGTTAAATTCAAATTAACTTTGAAAATTTATTCGAGTAGCACGATCTTTTTCCTCACGTTGTGTATTGCTTAATCATTACTTTACATGGCAGGACCAAAGCATACGGATGAATCGCCAAATAGAACAACTTTGTATTTGCTAGATTTAAATGTGAATTTCATCGTGAATTTAATCATTAATTCGCTCCCAGATTCTAAATTACAATTGCAATTTTGCTACAGGGTAGGTGAAGGCTCACAGGTTCATAATCATTTCCCGATGGAAATTAACATTTAATCCGAAAGCTCCTTTTCGAGAAAAAAAGATTCCTAATTCGGTCAGACTGCTAGTTCTGACTTGTAGTCTTGTGAGTAAGTTGTGATCCACCAATGACAGTCAGCGATCATTCAGAACCTTTATTTAAAGGAAGTTGTAGGAAGTTCTGATACAAGGAGATTAGTTTGGGTGATATTAGAAAAGATTATGTTCTCGACAGATTTGTTATCGTACCTCAGACCATAGAAGAGACTCGTACACAAATCCAAGTCGATAAATGTCCGTATTGCCCAGGTAACGAAGGGATGACAGAACCCGCGTCGATAGCTCTCGTTGCAAAAGATGGCATGCTTCAACGCTTATCTGACAATGAAGAGAATATAGTAACAGGCTGGTGCGTTAGGGTATTCGAAAGCAGTAATCCTGTGGTTAAGACCTCATCCACATCTTACTATTCAGATAAGCCTCTATACAGCGAACCTGCATATGGTTACCACCAGGTTGTAGTGGCATCACCGGAACATGCCCAAGCATTGTCTGAAATTTCGGTTGAACAGTGGGAAAATGTCCTACTCGTAATACAAGATAGGGTCAGATGGCTTTATACACAAAAAAGTGTGACATACGTTTCCATTTACGTAAACAGCGGGGAAGCTGCAGGTACCACTATAACGCATCCACATTTCAATCTTGTGAGCTTCTCTACGATCCCCCCTATAATAGAGCTAGAGGCTGAGGCGTCCCATAGATATATGAACGAAAATGGTACATGTCCTGCATGCAACGTCTTGGCCATCGAATCTGGAGGGCCAAGGCAAATTTTGGGTACGGATAGCTTTATGACCTTCTCGCCTTGGGCGCCAACGTATCCTTATGAATTTTGGATTTATCCCAAAAGACACACAACTGCCTTCTCAAAAATTACTCAAAAAGAAATAAGCGACCTTGCACTGATGATGCGCTCTACTTTAGGTGGGATGTCGAAGGCGCTTAAAGATGTACCTTTTAATTTAGTTTTTCATCTTTCGCCTGAAAAAAAGAATAGCCGTCAAATTCACTGGCATATAGAAGTTTATCCACAACTTTATACCTGGTCTGGATTGGAAAGAGGCTTTGGAGTATATGTTAATAGCATCAAGCCAGAATGTTCTGCAGAGCTTTTAGGATCAGCTTGCAGGCGAGAGCTAGCGAGTCTAGTTGGCATAACGTAGCCGTTACGATACTACTTATTTACCTCGCATAAAAGAATAATATATCAAATATGCCGAAGCTAGAAACATGGCTTTCGTTTGGCTCTTTTGGACTTGCTATGATGTTTGTGGTATTAATGGTCTCATTCTACACCTTTTTAATAGGCCCCGAGGGGAAGGGACCAAGAATATATTTTGACCCCTTCGGGTTGTTAACCCAAATAATATCAATCTCTGGCGTTCCTAGCTTAATATTGGCTGGAATAGTCTTCGGTTTCACCAAAAAGGAAGGATCACGGCCTGCTGCAATTATCTTACTTGCGACGGCAGTAGTATTAATTGCAGGTATGATATTCCTTAAGGGTATAGAGCCTAAGATTAATACACGGTTCACAGTTATCGGTATGGATGCTGTACCATCTATTTTTCTTGTGTCTGGTGCAGGTGTGATCGTCGCTGGAATTTATCTTTTTAGGAAATCTCTCGGGAGAAAACGAAATTACGGTAAAGACGGGATTCAATGATCAAAAATCGTTACCGCAAAATTAATGTATCAAGGAAAATTCTGCCAATTCTAATTTCAGATGACATATTGTCGCATGCCATTGAAGTGGGTAAGTTACACGACAGCCCTATCCTGTCAGTCGTTGTAGGGACTAAACCGGACTTTTATAAACAAGCCCCCCTGGTAGTTGAAGCAGCAAAAGAAAATATGCCAATACTCGTTATAGATACCGGCCAACATTTTGACGACACTTTGGGTTTCGGAATAAAGGAGTTTGAATTGCAACGGTTCGTAGGATGCAATTTGCAAATTCGTGGGGATCTGATGGAAAAGGCAAGTGAGCTTATTACGAAATTTGGATATTTTGGACGATACTGCAAAAAACGGTATGGTATAGATTCACAACTTCTTCCTTTGGTCCACGGCGACACGATAGTCGCTGGAATTGCTCCGCTGGCATGGGTATTCGGGATGGGTCAGAAAGTAGCCCAAAATGAAGCAGGCCTTAGGTCCATGAGTCCTGAGGCGATGAAAAAGATAAGGATTCACGAAGAGCCAACAAGAAATACTGTAGAGAAGTTCATAAACGAACAGTTTGAAGGCAAATGGTTCTTGACACTAGAAGAACCGTTCCCAGAACAAATTGATACCTGGATATGTTCTGCTGGCACGAAATATTTTTTCGCTCCTACGGAAATGAATAAATCTAATCTAATTCGAGAAGGATATCCAGAAGATTTTATTCACGTAGTAGGAAACTCAGTTGTAGATGCCATTCACATAACAAGAAAGCAGAAAGTACGTAAGAGTATCTTCGATATTTACCCCAATCTTGAATCAGGCCAATGGATAAGAGTAGACATCCACAGACGAGAAAACCTTACTCATCATCGATTTACATCTATTGTTCGTAGCCTAGTAGATCTGGTAAAAAGGACACAATTTAAGGTAAATCTAATAATGCTAAATGCAACAGAAGCCGCTTTAGTTTCATATGGTTTGGACAATAAAATAAAAAGCCTCGCAGAAGAATATTCCCATAGATTCCTGATTACCCCTGTATGGAAGCAATACGGGCATGTAATCGAATTCTTGGATAGTGGTCATTGCTGGGCCGAGATGACTGATTCTGGCTCCATGCAAGAAGAATTACTTTACTTCCCAGATGTCCTCTCATTAACACTTAGACTAAATACTGACAGACCGGAGACTATCTTAAATGCTAGAAGTAACATATTAGTCCCCCCTGTCAGTTCTGAGTGGATACTTTCTATGATAGATAAAGCCTTCAATAGGAACGAGAATTTGGGGATACATCTAAGAAATAAGAAACGAATCTTCGGTGAACCAGGAAAAGTTTCGAAACAAATCATAAGAGTTCTCAAGAAGGAATTTGAAGAAGGCGTTACAAATTTTTATCCTTGGCTTCACCAACGCATCAACCTATGGAAGGAAGACCAAACTATAGACTATTTGTAATACTTTCCTTGTAAATACTTATAATCTAAATTCTCCCTAACTTTTTAACGTATTTTTTGTATGCATCGAGATAGGATCTCTTATCGCCTATGTCTATAAAACCCGACTCAACTTTGAATGCTTTTATGATCTTCTTTTGGCCTAGGGCTTTTCTTACTGCATTGTCCATGCCGAAAGCACTTGATTTAGGAACAAGCTTAAGGAACTCAGGTTCAACAACGTAACACCCGATATTTATTAAACCGCTTATTTCAGGCTTTTCCCTCCAACTCGTGATTCTACTCCCTTTTCCATTAACATCAATGAAACCATACTTCAATTGTGTATTATATGATAGGAGAGCCATTGAGAGCAAGGCCTTGCTTTTGGCATGTTTTTCTATCATTTTATCAAGGTTAAATTCATAAATAGAATCTCCGTAAAGACAAACGAACGTATCATCAGATATTAGATCTTCAGCTGTCTTTAGTTGTCCGGCTGTCGCTAATGGTCTTTCAGAGCGAGCATATTCTATCTTTATACCTAACCTTGCGCCATCTTCAAAGTAGTCTTCGATTGTCCTATGTAGATAACTTACACATAGAATAATATGATCAATATTAAACCCATCCGTGCTTTTGAGCCACTCGATTATGTGTTCTAGAAGGGGTTTATTGCCTAAAGGTAACATTGGTTTGGGAATAAAGAAGGTATATGGTTGTAATCTAGTTCCTAATCCCGCTGCAAGAATTACTGCTTTCATATTTGATTAGTTCTACAAAATAACAGAGACCACATAAGGCTCATTAATACCTTCTTAGTATTTTCTTCACTTTATCGATGACCGTAATTGGATCTTCAGAGAAGACAAGTATCATCGGTTCCTTACCTATATCACCTCGATGGTAAATAATTTCGGCTCTAGGATTATTTTTTAAAGCACTACTTATTCCCCAGCCTATTGACTTTCCCTCCTTTCTCTTAACATTTTCAGGCTCCAACCTTCTGCAATAACTGGCTATGTGAAAAAGAGAATCACAAATACGCAAGATTTTTCTATCCAGCTTAATATTCATTGAAGATCTCATGCACGGATTGTATTTCATATATTCGATTACTGCTGACGCTACGTGGGTAGATGCACCAAATTCCAACGTTGATGCGGCCCGTACTATTTTCCCAATTCTAATTACTCTACCCTTTACACCGGCCACGTCGTGAACATGTTTTGCATTAGGCATAGCATAAACAATGTTCGATTGCGTCTCGGGTATCAATTCAGAAAAATTATTTATGGATTCTATTTCTATAAGTGCCTGTTGTAGCTTGTTCAGTACCTCATACCTGCTAGCGTACTCATAAATCCGGTAAACAGGATTGATGACTAACAGGCCACGACCTGGTCTGAATCCATTTAGGATCGATTCGTGAACATATAAATTAGCAGACCTAAATGCCTCAATCAATCCGAAGCCTCTGGCAAGGAAAGCTGTGAGTGCTGCTGAAAAATTACAACCTGATCCATGTATACGGGGTACTTTTATTCTACGGTTTGATATCCTAACGATGTTGCCGTTATTAATACAAAGAATATCGGTAGCATGTTTGCTATTCGCATGACCTCCTTTTATTACGACATTTTTTGGACCAAGTTTTCTTATTATTCTGGCAGCATTTATGGAGTCCTGCACTGTTTTAATTTGCAAATCTGTCAATCTTTCTGCCTCCATTAAGTTAGGGGTAATAACAGTTGAAATGGGAATAAGATGAGATTTGAAGTGTTCAAATGCATTATCATCAATAAGTTTGGAGCCCGTAGCAGAAGCTAAGATTGGGTCTAGTACTATCGGGGCCTTGCATCCTCGTAGTGCTTTGTATACAGTCTGTACCGCTGCTTTGCTGTGAACCATTCCTATCTTAACGGCGTCGAGATGCATATCACTCGTAATCGCTTCGATCTGTTTTCGAATAATATCCGGGCTCATATCAAAAATTTCCGAAACTTCGCTGGTGTTCTGAGCCGTAATTGCAGTGATTGCTGTGCATCCATAAACACCTAGCGCTGAAAACGACTTTAGATCTGCCTGTATGCCGGCACCTGCAGCGGAGTCACTACCTGCTACTGACAATGCAATTTTGAACAACCAATTCTATTTACAAGATAAGAGTTATTCAGTCTATCGTATATCCATAAATAGCTGAATGTACAAACATATTTTGAAAGCAAAAAGCACCGGTCCTTATAGATACTAATTTATCCGAAATTAAATGTCAGCTCCTGTAGTTTAAGCAGAGCATAATTCGTCATGAGTGAAACTCAGTTTGAAAGATTCTAATTTTTTTCCCAACTAGGATCGCGTTTAGTATTCTTCTTCCATATTCTGAACGCTTATCAATTTTTATTCTCGCTTTCTTGCCCACCTGGCTGTTTAAAATGAACTCGTCCTCAATATAAACATCGACTTTTCTAGAGATTGATTCCTCGCCGACTACTATAACTATAGCCGGCCCAGATTCACTAATATCAAAATTTATTTCCTCACCTAATACAGGACTTTTGCCTTCTACGTCGATTCTTAGGCCTAATGTCTTCTCGAGGTCTGTAACTGTAGAACCTCCTTTACCTATTAGCAAGGGCACAGCCTCTTTCTTGACCTTAATCTGCACCCTATCATCAGAAACGATTCTAATTTCAGCTTCTGAATCAAACCTTCTAATTATATCTCGAATTTTCGATTCGGCTAATTTCTTTATTGTATCATGCTCCCTTTTATTATTATTTATCTCGGAGGTCGGTACTACAACGTTCTCCTCACCGTAGGTGTATATCTCGTACTCAATGGCTCCAGTTTCGAAATCATGAACCTCCACCAAAGGTCTTGCCAAATCAGCTTCTGCCATTCCTGTAGGAACCTTAACTGTAAGGAATATTTCGTAAACTTTTGCGATACTGCCATCTCTTACGAAAATGATCGTGTCCAAAATATGGGGTATCATTCCTAATTCGACCTTGCCTATAAATCTCTGAATCGCGTCCAGGGGGCTACTGGCGTGAACAACACCAATCATTCCTACACCCGCAAGTCGTGCGTCCGTGAAGACCTCAAAATCCTGGGTTCTTCTAACCTCGTCAAATATCGTATAGTCAGGTCTAACAAGTAACAAAATGTCGACCGCTTTTTCGAAACTTCCTTCCAAAGGACCATATTGCGTCACTTCCTGCGGTACTTGTAGATCTCTAGGTGACTCGAAGGTTTTTACAATTTTTCTTCTTTGTAAATAAAATTCAGCAAGGCTACTCGCCAGAGTACTTTTTCCAGAACCAGGAGGACCTGATATTATTATCCCCTCTGCCTTCCCTGACAATCTTTCCATCAACTTTGCAGAAGGACTATAGTCAGCTAGCAATAGCTTTACAACGGGTCGAACGATGGTAACTTCTAGTGCATCCGAAAAGGGAGGTCGAGTAATAGCAATCCGAAATCTACCGAATTGAATTACGGTAGCGCCACTACGACTTATCTCAACTGATCCTGCTCTATTAATTCTTGATGCTTCTGAAATTTCCTTGATAATATTTGTTATTTCGTCATAGGTACTCTTTTCATGTTTTAGTGCCAATAACTCGAAATTTCCCGGCTTGCCTCGTTTTGCCATTGGAGACACTCCTTCCTTCAAATGAACACTCATCGTTCTTTCATCGAAGAACCGTTCAAATTCTAGATCTGACGTCTTTGTAACAGTTGCGATATGCATGCACTTAATTCCTACTGTCTCTGCTGCTAGCGCTTGAACATAGTCTGCTGTAAGTAGTACGGCATCTTCCTGAATTGCGGTATCATTAATGATTGCGTCTATCCTTCCATGTTTTGCCAATCGGATATCATCTAAACTAGGTCTACTACCTACAAATCTCAAAGTGATTCTGTTTCGAGAGCAATGTTCTCTAATTTTTTTAATTTCAGTTAATCCCACGAAACCATGCTCCTTGTTCGTAGAGGCCTGTGATTGTAGCTCGTCTACAACTGCTTGTGGGATTATAATTTCAGTGTTCTCCTTGATATCCCCCGACGCTATCATCTTTGAGACTTCACCATCAACTATAACGCTAGTATCTAGAACGAATCTTTCAAAGCTCAATTACTTGATGTTATATGTTGAGCGTCTAAAGTATTTTACTTAGGTATTGACGAACTAATTTAGCGAACTATACTAAATACGATACTATAATTTTCCGAAAAGTACTTTAAAAGAATCTTTTAGTTGTATAATAATGAAGCTTAAAGGCAAAGTTGCGGTAGTCACAGGGGCAGGGGGGGGTGTTGGTAAGGCTATTACAAAGAGGATTGCTAGTGAAGGAGGCAAGGTCGTTCTATTAGGGAGAGATAGGTCCAAACTGATAAAGGTTATAGGCGAAATTAAAGAGAAGAAAAACCTATTAGCAGTCAAAGCAGACATAACAAAAGAAGCAGAAGTACTAAACGGGATAGAACAGACCATTTCTACATTTGATACTATTGATATCCTAGTGAACAGTGCAGGGTTGCTTACTGATCCGACACCTTTTCATCTAACTACAGAAGACGAATGGATGTTGCTAATTAATACTAATCTTCTTGGGACTTTTAGGACCACCAAAGCTGTCCTCCCTTTAATGATGAAAAATAGAGAGGGATGCATCATAAATATATCTTCAATACTAGGTATGCGTGCCATACCCAATGTCCCATTCTCAGTTTATGGAGTAACAAAAGCTGGTGTAATAATGTTCACAAAGAGTATTGCTGTAGAATACGGACAGTATGGGATACGTTGTAACTGTATTGCTCCTTCTACTATTCGAAGTCCCATTGTTGAACCGTATTTACAAGATGACCAAGCTCGCAAGATTCTTGAAGCGTCTTTTCCTCTACAAAATATAGGTGAGCCTGAAGACATATCCGGTGCAGTTTCTTATTTATGCTCCAAAGACGCAAGATGGATAACTGGAACCGTCATCACGGTGGACGGAGGGATTTCCGCAAGGCAATAGAGCAGGATCGGTCAGAGTAACTTAACTTTAAAGGTCAGACTGAGTAACTTGATTATGCTGTTATTTCCTTTTGAATCCGAGTTATATTCTTCTGAACTTCAGGAGCAATTTTCCTGGTTATAATTTCATGGAAATTATCTGTATCGGCATCAAGAGTGACCAGTATTACACAATATAGGTAGCTGTTGATATCGGTAATTGGAATAGTTGCGCGGATAAGCTTTGCATAATGAGAGCTAGCATAGCGAATTTTGCCCAGATGCTGCTCCCACCTAAGCCTAGTATATTGTCTCGTGGCGGCGGTGATTGCGTATTGTGCTCTTTCCTCCGGTGTTAGCAGAGGCCTTAGACCCTTCCGTTCAGCTATAGCCAACAGTTTTCCATCGCTATTGGCTATTCCTGCAAATCTTATGGAGGGGTCCAAAGACACCACTTTTTCACACAATTTCTGGAAAAAATGCTCTTTCATGTAAAAACAATGGATGATGTGGTATTTTTGATTTTTTCGCTAACATGACTTTTAATATTCGATTTCCATCATCGCTATACTCCAACCACCATTATGTTAATGCCTCATGAAATGGAGAATATTATATATATATAGATATAAAATACGAATTGTTGAGATCATATTCGGAACAGAGCTACAATCCAGTATTTTCAGATAAGTGATAGGAAAAATGACGCATAATCAAAGGGCCAGACTTGTAATTGAAAATCCCTATACCGTAGGAATCATAGGAGGGGGTCAGCTTGGTAAGATGATTTGTCAAGAGGCGAAACGAATGTCATTAGATATAATTGTTCTTGATCCCGACCCTTGCTGTCCTGCGTCGCGTGTCTGCAGTAAACAGATTATCGCTGATTTTACAGACGAGGCAGCTATTAAAAAACTTGCTAGTAGATCTGATGTGATTACATACGAGATAGAGCTTGCAAATTCGGCTGCATTGGCAAAGTTAAAGGCCGATAATTATACTGTCAATCCTTCACCCCAGACTCTTTATTTGATTCAAAATAAATTCAGACAAAAGTCGTTTCTTAGCAAAAATAAAATAGCCGTTCCGATGTTTCACCTAATAGAATCACCAGCTCATCTGAGCGAGCTATCTAACAAGTACAGTTATCCACTTATGATGAAGGCATGTGAAGATTCCTATGACGGTCGGGGTAACTTCTTGTTAACATCGAGGGACAGGATACCGCAAGCATTATCTTACTTTAATGGAAAAGAGTGCATGTTGGAGGAATTATTACAATTTAAAAAAGAGATATCAGTCATGGTAGCAAGGAACCGTAAAGGTCAGATTGAGTCTTTTCCTGTAGCAGAAAATATTCACATTGATAATATTCTAGATACTACCATTGTTCCGGCAAGGATTAGCAACAAAGTTGCCATGATTGCGATGAAAATAGCAAAAAAGACTATAGCCGCTTTTGATGGAGCTGGGGTATTTGGAATTGAGATGTTTGTTACAGTAAATGAAAATGTGTTGGTCAACGAAATTTCTCCAAGACCGCATAACTCTGGTCACTATTCAATCGAGGCATGTTCAGTGTCACAATTTGAACAGCATTTGAGAGCGGTGCTCGATTTCCCGCTCTCAAGACCGGAATTGTTGTCTCCTGTTGTCATGGTAAACATACTAGGACCTGAAGATTATGTCGGTCCGTACATTGTAACGGGGCTGGAGGAACTATTTTCATTACCGGGTGTTAAAATTCATATTTATGGGAAAAAAATATCCAAACCGAAAAGAAAGTTGGGCCATATTACCGCGACGGCAAAACATTTAGAGCAAGCGCTGTCCAGAGCAGGCAAGGCAAGAAAGGCTATACAACTTGAGGCAAGCAGATGAAGAAAGAAGTTGGAAAGGTTTTAGTAGGCATCATTATGGGTAGCAATTCCGATCTTAATATCATGCGAGAGGCGGCAACGATATTAAATTCCTTTAGCGTTCCCAATGAACTTAAAGTGGTTTCTGCACACAGGACAGTAAAGAGAATGATCGAATACGCTACGCACGCTCATGAAAGAGGAATGAAGGTGATAATTGCTGGTGCTGGTGGCTCTGCTCACCTACCCGGCATGGTGGCTGCCATTACACCTCTTCCGGTAATAGGAGTACCCGTAAAAACATCAACTCTGAATGGCCTCGATTCCCTAATGTCAATTGTACAAATGCCCCCTGGGGTACCTGTTGCAACAGTAGCGATTAATGGAAGCAGAAATGCCGGGCTTCTAGCGTGCAGAATTCTAGGAATAAGATATTCAAGGATCGCTAAGCTGATGGATAAATTCAAGGGAGAGATGGAAGCAAGCATCTTGAAAAAGGCAGAAAACCTAGACAGGCTAGGATATGAAAGCTATGTCGATTCTAAAAGTACTTGATGATCAAATGTCTAAACATGTTGATGGGCCAGATACAAAATAATAACAATGATAATATTAAGAACCCATCATACCGGGTAATTTAATTGGTCGCCGATATTCCTTTGTGATATTGATCCCATGATCTGCAGTCACCGTTACAGTGCGCAGTTGAGTACCCTCTGGAGGAGATACAGGAAACTTTTGCCCGGGTAGTATTTCGATGATACTTTCGCTTTTGTTACCAAAATCAACTAGAATGTGTGTTAGCGGCAGCCTTCCAGTATTAGTTAGAATAATTCTCGAATTAACGAATAATGATTGCTCATCCTTCATAGCATCAACATCTAGAGAGTAATCTTGGGAAGGAACAGACGTTAAAATATATAGTACGATCAAAGTGGAAACAACTACCACAGTACCCACCACCATAATTATAATGGATCGCATGTTCAAAAAAGGAAGACATTATGGCTATTAACTTTTTGTGATTGCGAATAGAAATAGGTCCCTATGCCAAAACAAGATTAATGGTACGAAGTGCAATAACGCTAGGAATAATGTCATTGTCTATTATCGAGAAGAATCAATCAATATGGAAATATCTTCTTGTGGTCTATTGCGGAATAATATGTAAAAAATTATTTGGCATGAATGCACTTATTACTCTTGGCCTTTCATTTGTGACCTCGATTTGAAGGTAGGCTTTATGCCTAAAGACGAATAGTCTCCCGTGGAGCAGGTAAAACAGAGCTCTTCCTCAGCAATTCCGATTGCTCTAGCCAAGGTAGAAGGATCGTTATAGATTATATGGTCTGCCCCGATTGTTTTCGAAACCTTTGATCCAATAACAAGATTGGATTTTTCATCTTTTGCCTCCTGATATGCCAACAGTTCAGCTTGCGATGGAAAATCTATGCCAGCATAGCAAGGATAACGAACGGGAGGATAAGTAATTATCATGCTAACTGTCCTAGCACCAGCGAGTTTTAATATCCTTGTTATAGCCGTGGAACTCGTACCTCGCACTATGCTATCATCAACAACCACAACATTTTTACCAGCAATCACGTCGCGAATCGGAAGTATACCACTTGTTATTTCCAGTCTGTTTTTTTGAAAAGGTTCTATAAAGCTTCGAAAGGAACCTTTCTTACTGTATCTATCCTTAAGCAATCCTTCTTCAAACGGTATAGACATTTCTTGAGCATAGCCTAAGGCCGCAGGCCGTGCAGAATCCGGTACAGGTATTACCACATCGCCTTCCTTAATTGGAAACCTTTTAGCTAGAAACTGTCCAATCCTCTTTCTGGCCGCGTAAATATTAACTTTTTCCATTATGCTGCTCGGGTGTGCAAAGTACGTGTATTCAAAGGCGCAGTGAGCATGTGGCTTTTCATTCAAGAAATGCTCTGAGCTGACTCCATTGCCGTTAAACTTTAGTACCTCTCCTGGCTCAACATCTCTTATCAGTTGTGCTGCCACTGCAGAGAAAGCGCAAGATTCAGAAGCTACAATATAGGTTTCGGTTTCTTTATGATATCCTAAAACTAGGGGCCTGAAGCCTTTAGTATCACGGGCAGCATAAACAGTTCCGTCATCTGTCAGGAATGTAAAGCAAAATGAACCTATCATTTCATCTTTTAAAATAGAGACAGCATCTGTTAAGTTGCCTTGGGTTTTCATGTGCATAACCAGACGTTGTGCAGCAATGAGGGTATCACTCATTGTCTGTGGAGTAAATGTACACCCGCCAACCATTGTAGACAATTCGTCTACATTAGCGATGGTACCGTTGTGAGCGACACATAGGTCCCTTACCTTGAGAGGCTGCGCGTTTTCTAGTGTGCTCCTGCCAAATGTAGAATATCGCACGTGTCCTATCGCAGCATGCGATCTATATTTTTTTATAATAGTTTGAAATTCCGATGCGGCTTCAGACACAAGTCCCAATTTTTTTAGAGGATTTTTTTTAGGAACAGCAATTCCCCATGATTCTTGCCCTCTATGCTGCAGCGCGCGTAATGAGTCAATAACAATGGGCAAGACATTGTGATTGCTAAGCGAAAATACTCCAACAACTCCACAGTTTTCACTAACCATTTATGTAGTCACAATTGAACCGTAGCATAAATGCAAACTGGGCTCTATGATACCTATTTACCAAATACCTTGTAATAATTACTAGTCGAATTGACTAAAAAAGATTGCCGCCGTATTTCTACTGAGCCTGCGACGGATCGCCAAAACATTTCATTCCTAAAATTTTTCTTGTTAGAGTATCAAAATCAGCAAGGGAAAGGCTTTTTCCAACAATTTAGAACATCGGGTAAATTACCGGTTATCCATGAGCCTATTTAGCACTTCAAAGCTCTGTATTAATTCTTTAACCGGGATATCTATTATGGTTTCATCTTTGCCTATTGTAAACCGGACACTGCTTTTCCCCTGAGTAGCATATCCGATATGAGCAAACATAACGGAATCGGTACGGCTGAGGGCCTTCTCTGCCAGAGCGGGTTGTCTTGTTCCAATTACATAACGAGAGTTTGTTTCTGAGAAGAGCAGGTTATCAACCGACGAACAGCGGTTAGGGACTTGGCCTAGATTCACCTCAAATCCTACCCCACCCTGAATTGCCATCTCCGCCAACGCAACTCCTAAACCTCCTTTAGAACAATCATGCGCGCAATTAACTAGCCCACGACGAATAAGTCTAGAGACAACATCCCCATTTGCTTTGTCAACTGAAAAATTTACATCCGGAACCTCGCCCCCAACTACATGATGATAATATTCGTAGTATTCGGAGCCTCCAAGCTCATTATCTGTTGAACCGATGATATAAATTGAATCCTGGGGTTTCAAAGCAGAGTCTGTGATCCATTCTTCTTTATCTATTAATCCAACGGCTCCTATAATTGGAGACGGTTTGATGGGCCCTTTTTGAGTCTCGTTGTAGAGGCTGACTTTCCCACCAACGACCGGTATTTTTGTGAAGGTACAATATTGCATCAGAGCTCTTACCGACTGCTTAAATCCCCAGAATACTTCCGGGTTCTCAGGAGCGCCAAATTGCAGATGATCTACTATGGCAATGGGAGCTCCTCCGGTACAAATTACGTTCCTACACGCTTCAGATAAACATCCCAATGTTCCTTGATAGGGATTCAAGTAACACTGCTTTGAATTCCCGTCAAGTTTCATTGAGACGTATTTTCCATTTTCTAGCTTGAGCACTGATGAATCTCCTTGGCCTGGCTTTATTACTGTCCTAATTCCAACTTCACTATCATATTGTTGATAAATCCATCCTTTGCTCGCAATGGTGGGGTTTGATAGCATTAATAATATCGCCCGATTTAGGTCTTTCGGGGTCTTAGGAGTTGCGAAGGACTTCTTTAGTCTTCTAAGGTATTGAGGATATTTCGTTTTTCTCTGTATGAGCGGCGCGTGGGATACTAAATATGAAGGCATATGGGCTAGGATTTTACCATTGAACCTGATTATTAGGTCATATCCTTCAATAACTTTGCCTATAATGGAATATTGAATCTCGTATTTATTTAGGATGGATTTTAGATTCTGTGATTCTAATTTATCGATGATGAAAAGCATTCTCTCCTGAGACTCTGAGATCATAATCTCAGAAGGTAACATACTCTTGTTGGTGACATGCAATGGTTGTAATTCAACATCGAATCCCTTTCGAAGGTCTGAAGATGCTTCTGAGAGACAACAAGCTAGCCCGCCGCCGCCAAGATCTTTGAGTGCCTTTACACACCTCTTCTCTATAGCTTCAAGAGTAGCCTCGACTAATAATTTTTCCAGAAAGGGATCAGGTATTTGCACTGCCGATCTATCATCTGTATCTAACTTGGTTGATGCAAAAGACGCACCACGAATGCCATCTCTGCCTGTTGGGTTTCCCACTAAAACCAGCAGATCACCTACATCAGCGGCATTAGAAACTAATGCATCACGGCGAGCGAACCCTATTGCTGCAACATCTATAAGACAGTAATCTTCGAATGAGGAATCAAATTCTACTTCTCCGCCAACTGTAGGAACACCTACACAGTTGCCATAATCAGCAATACCACGCACAGCATTCCTCAGGAGCCACTTTGATCTGGAAGATGATTTTATATTGCCTGCATCTCCAATGATATGGCCGAAACGAAGTGCATCAAAGAGAGCTATAGGCCTCGTACCCATGGCGAGGATGTCCCTGATAACACCTCCGACACCTGTGGCTGCACCGCCATATGGCTCGATTGAGGAAGGATGATTATGACTCTCTATGTGAATGGTTAGCACATGGTCATTTCCCATATCTAGAACGCCAGCGTCGTATCCTGGCCCTCGGACTACTCGGCATCCCATACTGGGTAATAATTTGATAAATTTTTTGGACGACTTATACGAGCAATGTTCAGACCATTCGGCTCCTACAATATCTTTTTCAAGTTGGTTAGGAGTGCGTCTCAACTCTCTTGTTAAGAATCTTAACTCTCTATCAGATAGTGTACTCATGACGGCATATCAATATTAATAGTACTCAAATTTCTTGCTTAAATAAGCAAGAAGCGAATGAAAAATTGTGACAGCTTCGTTAGAAGATCGGTCAGGCACTAGGATAGTTTCAGAAGCTCTTTCAGGGTGAGGCATAATGCCCAGCACATTGCCTTCTTCGTTGCTAACTCCAGCGATCAAACCTGATGAGCCATTTGGATCGTCCTCATGATATCTTAAGATTATCCGATTCTTATTAATAAGTTCCTTCATAATCTGGGTGTTTGCTAAATATCTACCTTCTCCATGCGCAATAGGAATTCTAATTTTCTGATTCTTCTGGAACTGACACGTAAATGGCGTCCTAATACTCAAGACCTCCACCGAGGTCCACCTGCATATAAAGCTTAGAGCTGAATTTGTCACTAATGCGCCCGGCAACAGTCCACATTCAATTAAGATTTGAAAACCGTTGCAGATGCCCAGTACCGGTAAGCCATCTCCCGCCATTCTTTTTATTTCAGCGATAATAGGACTTCGTGATGCTATCACTCCAGCGCGTAACCTGTCACCATAAGAGAAACCTCCTGGAATTATAATAGCATCATATTTGGCAACGCTTTTGGTGTGCCATACAAGCTCTGCATTAATATTTAAGACTCTAGTTAATACTGATTGAACATCATGATCACAGTTGGTTCCTGGGAATACTACAATTCCTATATTATTCATTTTATATGTATCGGTAAGAATATACTGCAAATATTAGTATTTTAGTTAAAACGTAATTCAGGAAACCAAAAGGATTGGGATTACTTAGCTTTTCATCGTATACTGCTAGAAATAGCTCATATTTCAACTAATTGGTAAATGATCAGACTGGGTTTCAAAGTTTTTATCCAGACATAGAAGAATAGCTGCATGGCTGAAGTTGTCCGAGATATAATGACAAAGGATGTTGTCACGATTGAGCACAATCAGACGGCGTTGAACGCAGCAGAACTAATGACTCAAAGAGGTATCAGCTCATTAATTGTTTTAAAGGAAAACAGGCCTGTAGGAATAATAACCGAGCGAGATTTCGTAAAAAAGATATGTGTCAAGGAACTCCAAGTATCACAAGTCAAAACTCGAGAACTAATGTCTAAGATTAGGACGTTTGCAGATGCGGACACACCGATTGAAATCGCAGTTCAACGAATGGCTAATCATAAGATCCGACGTTTGCCCATCATGGCAGATGGTAAGGTTATAGGTATGGTCACCGTTACTGACCTTGCCAAACACTTGAGGAAAATATTATTGATTCAGGGAGCAATTAGCAGGAAGGATGATTCAGTATCGTAATTTCAGTCTCTCCGGTGTCAAGTATTCTGTTCTGACAATTCAAGCGAATTATTGTCCATAATTATATTAACAGGGATGAGAGTTTGTGACGTCGTCGGGGCATAGGGTTTGTTCCTGTTTGAGCAAAATAGAATTGTTCTGCTGACAGTCGCTCTAATATCGATGACATAAATGCACACTAGGTAGAACTGCGAGTTACTTTCACCTTGCAGTTGCTTACTACAGGATTATATATGCGTAAATCTTCACATAGCCTTTGAACAAGTTTTTGTGCTTGCATTCTAGACTTTTCAGTGACTGTTATTCTTAGGGTCTTTGCTGAGCGTACTTTTATGATGTTATTATATCCACCCTTTGTGATGAGATCACGCAAAATTGTTTCTCCCTCTGGGTCTCTTAAGTAAGGTTTGTTTTCAATCGTAACCAGAGCTGTGAAGTTAAAAGTGTTTCTTTTGTTTGTGGTCATCTCCATAAAACCTAATATAAGAATAGACTTAAAGAGATTGAGAAAATCGCTGGCGAAGGTATTAATTACGTTTGCTGACGTTGCTCTCATCATAATTAGGATGGTCATGTAGCTCAGCTTGGTGAGAGCGAAGGTTTTGTAAACCTTAGGTCGTGGGTCCGAATCCCACCATGACCTCTAAATGTCGTGGTAGACCCCAAGACGTATAATTGGGGTAAATCGTATTAGTTCCTTTGTGAGGCTAATTCGGAAAGGAAAAGTTAAGGACATATACGAGTTGCAAAATAGTAATCTTTTGTTTCATTTTACAGATCGGATATCTGCATTCGATGTAGCGATGGATACGCCAATCCCTGGAAAAGGCGAGATTCTTTGCAAATTCGCCGAGTTCTGGTTTAGTGCTCTAGGTACTAATAACCACATGATAAAAACTCATGACAAAGACAAATTAGAGGTAAAGAGAATGGATATGATACCTATCGAATGTGTTGTCCGAGGATTTTTGTACGGGGGTCTGTTAGAGAGATATAAGCGGAACGAAACGAGCCTTAGTCTACCTACGTCTTTCGAACCTACACAGGCGGCCAAATTACCTGTGCCGATTTTCGATCCTACCACAAAATCTCAAAACCACGACAGGCCTGTATCAGAGCAAGAAATCATTGGATCCGGAATATTATCTGAGCGAGATTTTGAGTACATGAAAGAAGCTTCGCTTTCTCTATATTGCAAAATGAGTGAAGTAGTAGAAAAAGCCGGCTTCATCCTCGCAGATGTAAAATTTGAATTCGGTCGAGATCTTGAAACTACTGAGATATTGTTAGGTGATTCACTTGGCCCTGACGAATTTCGCCTTTGGTTAAAGGACGATTATGGCCCGGGAAGAGCACAAAAAAGCTATGATAAACAACTACTTAGGGATTGGTTAGCGGAGACAGGATTCAAGGATATTCGAATGAATGATGATAAGATAGGAAAGAAATATCCTCCGCCGCGGTTACCTGCGAGTCTTGTAGCTGATCTAGTTAGCAGATATTGTTTGGCTTACGAAAAAATTAGCGGCATTAGGTTATGAAGATCAATAGATACAATGCTGATGAAAATCTTGGACAAGCTTCACAATCCAGAGGACCCTAAAAGCAGGATATTATAACAAATACCGACAAGCCAATCGAAGAGCAAACTATTCTATTCCAATCCTGAGCACCGCTTTGGTTGTTGAATCACGTAACAGCTCAACCACATCTCTTGGAATATCGGAAGAAGCTTTGTCACAGCAAATGGAAAGAGTCCGTGGACACATATAATTCGTTTTCCGTATGACAATGTCTTGATTATCCAACAATGAAAGCCGACTGCTTCCAAGGCTACGAAATTCAACTTCTAGATTCTGAACAAAAAGCTGTAACCTTATCACCGAGCCATCTTCCATTATCATCTTTTTCAATGTAACGTCCAGATCGCAGCACGACTTGTCCGCATTGACGCCAAGAATACAATCCCCTCGTATCGTAAGATACTTGCTCTTCGTAATTTCAATAGCCCGGCTGTGGTCACACCTTACATTCCGGTGCCCGTAAAAAACAATTTCATCCTCCTTCATTGTGATCCAGTCATTTTGTGGTTCTAGACGTTATCTGAACAAAAAGATAAAGGTAAATTTAAATTAAACGTAACGAAGTAGTAAAAAATGAATTGTTACCAGCAGCAGCAGGCTATGACCGAGCAATAACTGTATTTTCTCCAGACGGTAGACTTTATCAAGTCGAGTATGCGATCGAAACTGTTAGGAGAGGGACTTTAGCTATTGGAATAAAAAGCAGGGATGGAGTTATATTAGCAGTGGAAGAAAAGGCAAGAAAATTACAAATCTCCAATGTTACACAGAAAATTTTCCAAGTAGACGACCACATAGGGGTAGCAGCAGCTGGATACATCCCAGATGCGCGAACCCAGGTGGACCATGCTAGATTTTTTGCACAGAGTAATCGACTCATCTATGATGAGCCTGTTGACGTAGAGGGAGTAGCAAAGAACATGGCTGATATGGCCCAACAATTTACGCAATATGCTGGAGTTAGGCCATTTGGTGTTGCCCTGATCCTAGCAGGAGTTGACAAAAGTGGAGCATCGCTCTATTTAACTGACCCCAGTGGGACGTACATAGGTTATGATGCTGTAGCAATAGGAGCAGGCAGTGATCAAGTGACCGAATTCTTAGAAAAAAGCTATAAGGAAAACATATCCATGGACGAAGGGGGGGCTTTGGCCATCGAATCAATATATCTCGTGAGTGAGGAAAAAAGTGGCACCAGGCATGTAAAAATGGCAATAATCAACAATGATACCAAAACTATGAGAAGAGTTGAAGAAGAAGAAATCGAAAAATATGCTGCACTGGCTAAAGATAGGCAAACCCAGAGAACCCCATAAAAATCGAGAATAAGCCTTGCCAAAAGGCATATAATTGACAGATTTAAATTATCTTGTCTCAAACCCTTTCTAAATGACCGTGAAAATTGGGGGTAGAGCTCCCAATCTTAAGATATCTGAATGGGTACAAGGGATCCCTACTAATATCGAGAACGAAAAGGGAAATGTGATCGTGGTGGAGGTCTTCCAAGTGAATTGCCCCGGATGTTTTATTTATGGGATACCGGAGGCAATAGATATCTACACAAAATTCGCTGGAAAAGACGTTAAGGTGCTAGGACTTGCTACCGCGTTCGAGGACTTTGACAAGAATACCCTAGAGAATCTTAAATTACTACTGATCGATGGACAAGTAATCGGAGAAACCCAAGCCAGCTTACAGCAATATGGTCGACTCAAAGAAGGTGATCGATTGTCTTATCGAATTCCCTTTCCAGTCGCTATGGATTTGCTAATTAAAGAAAACGATGCTTTGACTGAGAGCAAAATTTTAGACTTTGTTGAGTCAAACGTTCCTGACTTTCGCACATATAATGAAAGTGAGAGAAAACTTTTGCTTCTAAAAGTTCGGCAATATCTCCAAGCCAAGCATTATTCAGCACGGACTTTTGAAGAATATGGCTTACGTGGAACACCTTCTAGTGTAGTTATAGACAGAAAAGGATTGATTCGTCAAGTTAGTTTTGGGGCAGACGGATCACTTCATTCGACAATTGAAAACTTGCTGTCAGAATCAGAATAGATGATCGAGTCATTCAACTTAGCGATTGCAATTCCTGATTCAGCACTTTCAGATGAGATGACTAAAAGAGACAAAACTATTAAAGTTTCACAGTTCGCCAGAGCATGCTCGATTTTTAGAGTAAATCAAATCTACATTTACCATGATGATACTTCACCACCACGATCGAATGATTATCATCTATTAAAGACCTTGCTATGTTACCTAGACACGCCGCAATATCTTAGAAAACAGCTGTTTCCTCATATGAAAGAGCTCGAATTTGCTGGTATTCTTCATCCGCTAAAATCACCACATCACAAGCAACGTCAGGATGCAAAAGATATTAAGATAGGCGATATTAGAGTTGGAGTTATAGTAGACATCAAGGGGTCTTTATATGTAAATGCTGGATTAGAACCCCTTGTCAAGTTCATTGGCCCTGGTGTTGTAGGTCAAAAAGTAAATATCAAATTTACATCAATCTATCCAATCTTGCAAGCAACCGAGGCTGACGAAAAAGATATCAAAGGCATTTACTGGGGATATAAGGTAAATGCAGTTCCAAGCTTGCTTACATTGTTAAAACGAATTAATAATTCTGAAATTGTTATCACCTCTAGGAAAGGTTCATGTCTAAGTAGTATTGAACCTAAATTCGTTGAGCGCATGAAGTCTACACAGAGACTGCTGGTGATATTCGGCTCTCCTCAAAGAGGCATACCTGAAATGTTAACTAGAACGGGTTATGATAAAGACAAATATGGATTTATGATTAACATGTTTCCCTTCCAAGGAACTGCGACTGTCAGATTAGAAGAGGCAATGCTTGGTACGTTGGCGATTGTCAACCATATAGTAAATCGATAATAGGATTATCCAAGAATATGAGCAAATAGCCATCGAGATCTGCGTTGAAAAAAGCAACCTTAATGCGTTTGATAATAAATTTATTAAAGGGTTAATTCGTGTTTTGCTTTATAAATGGGTCATCGGAAATATAGCGCACCACGCAGAGGGAGTATAGCCTTTAGACCGAGAGCCAGAGCCAAAAGTCTCGAGGCTAGGATTAGGACATGGCCGAATCCGGTTGAAGAGAAACAGATCACCTTCCTTGGTTTCGCTGGCTTTAAGGCAGGCGGAATAAGCGTTCTAACGATTGACGATAGAGATAAAACACCGAACTTTGGTAAGCATCTTCTCAATTCATCTACTGTTATTGTAACTCCTCCTATGAAAATAGTTGGTATTCGTGGCTACCACGAAGATATCTATGGAAAACATGCTATCTTTGATATTCAGTCAAAAGATCTGCCGAAAGAACTTTCACGAAAGTTTTCAAGTAATGATAAAAATGATGCAATTAAGAAGGCTGAATCTGATCTAGCTAAGACAAGCTTTATTGTTGCCGTAGCTGCAATCCTACCCAACGATGCGAATCTTTCACAAAAAAAACCATTCGTATTTGAAATCCCGGTTTCAGCTAAAGATAACACAACATCTTATAACTATTTAAAAGATCATCTAGGAAAGGAGGTAAGAATTGGAGAAGTCTTTGCGCAGGGACAATATATTGATGTCTCTGGTATAACTAGGGGAAAAGGAGTTGAAGGACCAATCACACGATTTGGCGTGAAGAGAAAGCAACATAAATCTAGGAAGAGTGTTCGCGCTGTTGGAACCTTAGGTCCAATTTCACCTGCAGTGGTAATGTACACTGTTCCAAGACAAGGCCAAAGAGGTTTTCATCAGAGAACTGAGTATAACAAAAGGATATTACTGATGGCTAGTTCAGGAAAAGACACACAAGATACTATTAATCCTTCTGGGGGATTCAAGCATTTCGGAGTGGTAAGGGGAGATTACATTATAGTTAGGGGATCTATACCGGGTGTTCCAAAAAGGCTTGTCAAAATGAGGCAAGCTATTAGATCTAATCAAAGAAAAGTTATTGAACCGAAGGTTGTAGAGGTTTTGGTTCAGTGAGCAGAAAAACATCAGTATTTGGAATTGATGGAAAAGAATACGAATCAGTTGAATTGCCCAGAATTTTTGAAACGCCGTTTAGACCGGACGTCATCCACAAAGCATATGTAAATCTATTGTCGCATTCTTTTCAGGTGCAGGGACGTTATCCATTAGCCGGTGAGGTAGTAAGTGCCGAGTCACGTAATACTGGATTAGGAATAGCTAGAATTGCAAGAGCCAAAGGAGAGGGTTTTGTAAGAGCAGGACAGGCTGCTGGAGTAGCTGGTGTAAGGCACGGTAGAGTAGCTCATCCCCCAGAATCGAAAAAGCGTATCTATAAGAAAATTAATAAAAAGGAAAAGAAGTTAGCCCTGTGTTCAGCTATAGCTGCAACCACAAGACGAGATCTGGTTGAAAGGCGAGGACATGATGTGGGAAAAATATCGAATTTTCCCGTTATTGTTTCCAATGAAATTGAATCGATCTCAGGAACAAAGAGCCTCTACAGAATACTAGAATCTCTGGGAATTGGTCCGGATTTGCTACGCGCTAACTTATTAAGAAATAAGGGATCTCGGCGAACTAAGCGTAGGGGAACTCATGGAAGGTCTGGAATTAGCGCGCTATTAGTTGTGGGAAAGGATAACAAGATACAGGTATTATCCAAATCAATCCCCGGGGTCAATATCAAGTCAGTTCAAAATTTAAGCGTACTAGACTTCGTTCCAGGTTCAAAGCCGATAAGGTTGACTATATTCTCAGAAAATGCACTTATCGAATTGAAGAACACACAAGCTCCCATAAATATTATCGAGGGGATGATAAGTAGCAATTGAACATGAAGCAGAAAATGGTAGCGAAGAAAACAAATGCCCAAATGAGTGTCGAGCAAGCGAGGTCGTTAATTATTAAGCCATACATCACGGAAAAAACATTCAATATGATAGAAAGAGAAAATACCTTGACGTTTATCGTCGCAGAAAGAGCTACAAAAAACCAAATCAAAGAAGCATTGGCCATGCTATACGAATCTCAGGTGATTGAGGTGAACACGTCAAGAACATCGCAGGGAAAAAAGGCACATATGAAGTTCAAAGAACCCGAAGGAGCGAGGAATCTCGCCACAACTTTAGGTCTCGTTTGATATGATCGAGTGTTTAGCTGTCCTAGTTAGATTTAAAAGTAGTGTCATCGATCGGAGTGGGTGAGATCCTTGGTACGAGAATTCCGGTTCAAGGGGTATTCACCTGAACAATTGAAAAGACTATCGATAGAAGCTCTTCTACCTCTTTTGAATTCTAGACAAAGGAGATCGTTAGATAAGAGAGTAGGAAAGTATATGAATGACAACAAGAGAAAGTTACGCGAGCAAATAAAACTAGCATACGAGGGGAAATTAAAGGGTGAACTAAAAACTCATCTAAGAGATATGATTATTTTACCTGATATGGTCGGATTGAATTTTAGGGTTCACAATGGGAAAGAATTTGCCCCTGTCTCTGTCAGACCGGAAATGGTAGGGCACTATCTAGGAGAATATGCCATTACAAACAGGAGAGTTCAACATGGAGCACCCGGAGTTGGCTCTTCAAGATCGAGTCTATACGTTCCCTTAAAGTGATCTAATGTGACTGGTTATTCATATTCATACGAGCACTTCGACAAGACGAGGCAAGTTAGAGCTGCAATCCGAGAAAAATCTATTTCTCACAAACATGCCAGGGAAATTGCAACTGCTCTAAGGGGAATGTCAATTGAAAGGACAAGGGTTTTTTTGGAGGATGTCATTGCAAGAAAAATTGCGGTTCCATTCAGGAGGCATAATAATGAAGTGGCTCATAGATCAAATATCCAAGATGGTTTTTTTGCTGGAAGATTCCCACAAAAAACAGCAAAAGAGATTCTAAAGCTTCTTGACAATCTAGAGTCAAACGCGGAGTACAAGGGAATGGATTTGGAAAGGCTGCGCATTGTCAGTGCTGTGGTGCATAAAGGAACAAAACTTGAACGATTTACACCAAGGGCCATGGGCCGAACTAGTCCGAAGTTTGATACTTTAGTCCATGTAGAATTAGTTGCACAAGAAGGCGGATCCTGATCATGAGTGCAATAAAGAATGTAATGAAGAATAACTACCGCAACTTGGAGCTTAACGAATTCCTATCTGCTGCACTTAGTGATGCTGGATACGGAGGGGTGGATGTTCAAAAAACTCCCATCGGTACACGGATAACACTATATGTAACACGACCAGGTCTAGTTATCGGGAGAAAAGGTTCAGGAATCAGGGATCTTACTACAAAATTGGAGGAAAAATTTGGCTTGTCAAATCCACAGATCTCGGTTCAAGAAGTTCCAGTTCCCGAACTGAATCCAAAGATAATGTCCAAGAGGATTGCACAACTAATTGAACGAGGCACTGCATTTAGAAGAGCCTCGCTTTGGACTATCAATACAATTATGAACGCCAATGCTCTAGGCGTGGAAGTATCAATATCCGGGAAGCTCCGAAGTGAACGAGCTCATTTCGAAAAACATTCAGCAGGTATTATTCCGAAGAGCGGCGATGTTGCTGAAAGAACTGTGAGTAAAGGCGTAACTCATGTGCTAACTAAAATGGGCCTGATGGGAATACAATTGAAAATTGCCCTAAAGAACGGTGTCCCTCAAGAATTCGAATTATCTTCTTCTGATAATGAAATCACAAATCCAAACGTATCTGCAACTACAGAGGAATCATCGACTTCGATTTCTCCTCCTGATGACGCATTGCACAAACCTACGGAAAACGAAAAAGTAGTAGCGGCAGGAGGCAATGCAAATGGCCAGAGTTAAATTAAAGACTTTAAGAGAAATGAACGACAACGACCTTTCAGAAAAGCTATCTGAATTAAACGCAGATCTAGCTAAGCTTAGAGCGGAAGCTGCTAAAGGTACCTTAAAGAAGCAAACAGGTAACATTAGGTGGATACGTAGAGACATCGCGAGGATACTAACTATCCTTAAGGAAAAGAAGGCCAAATAAATGACCATTCCAGAAAGCATTTTGGCACAAGAAATTGTAGGGCTAAAAGCTGAAATAAGATACAATGTCGGTAAAAAAAAAATTGTATATGGCAGGATTGTATTTGAAACAAAAAACATGATCACTATCAAAACAAAATCTGGTGTAAAAAAAATCGCAAAGGGAGTATCGACTCGGATAAAACTCTATAACCCGTCAGGCGCTTGCTTTATAAGTGGTGCAGCTTTGATAGGAAGACCAGAGGATCGCGTGTCACGCATATTGAGTTGATGGTATTTGGTTAGAAACATTGGTATTTCTGTTGCTCCCCCGAGAAGGTCATGCAACGACAAGATTTGTCCTTTTCATGGAAAGCTCTCGGTACGAGGAAAAATGATCTCAGGCATCGTAGTCAGCGCTAAAGCTACAAAAATGGTGGTCGTGGCAAGAGAATATCCTCGACCAGTGAAAAAATACAAGAGATATGAGAGGAGTAGATCAAAAATCCATGCATATACACCTGAATGCATAGATGTTAACGAGGGTCAAGATGTTAAAATCGCAGAATGCAGGCCGTTATCTAAAACGGTTTCTTTTGTCGTTATCGAGGTGATAAAGAAGGATGTCATCTAAGACCAGAGCCGTTTCTGCCAAGGGTGTTGAGGAATTTCGCCCATATATTACTAGGGTACTTCCTGTTACAGCAGAACTAACTTGTGCTGATAATACTGGAGCAAAAATCTTGAGGATTGCACAGGTCCATAAGATTAAGGGAAGACATTCTAGATTACCCGCTTCTGCGGTAGGAGACTTCGTCACTGTAACCGTTAAAAAAGGTCCAGCTGAGCTACGCAAACAGATATTTGGTGCTGTCATAATTAGACAGAAATACCCAATAAGAAGGCTGAATGGAATTCGCCTAACCTTTGAGGACAATGCTGCTGTACTAGTCTCTCCGGAAGGTGAGATTAAAGGAACTGACATTAAGGGACCGGTAGCAGCAGAAGCTGCAGAAAAATGGCCGAGAATAGCTAATTTGGCCCCTCTAATAATTTAGGAGTAGTAACAGATTAAATTGAAAAATATTAATCCGACTTTTTTACACGTTGCTAAACATGTATTGCATTCTATGGTGGCGTCTACACTAAATGATAGTCTACGCCAAAGATACAAGACAAGGAATACTAGGGTAATAAAAGGAGATTCGGTCAGGGTAATGCGAGGTGAGTATTCTGGAATTGAAGGAAAGGTGGAAAAGGTTAATACCGCCAGAGCAACGTTATCAATAGAAGGTATACAGAGAGAAAAGATCCGAGGCGGTAACGTTAAAGTTCAAATCCACGCTTCGAACGTGATGATTACCACGTTAAATTTAGATGATAAATATAGACAGACTAAATTGGAGAGATTGGCTGAAGTTGGAAACAAGGCGGTGAAAAGAGAATCGGCAAAAAGGAAGAAGAGGGTAACGACAAAAAAAGAACTCGTAAAAGAGGGTGAGGATTAATGGGAAGTAAAGGTGGGGACACTAGGATAAAAAGGCAGAAGGCACCTACATTTTGGAAGATCAAGAGAAAAGAAGGTCAATTCATACTAGGTGTCAGAGCTGGATCGCACCGTAAAGACAGATCCTATCCTCTAGGGATCGTACTAAGGGATGTGCTTAAGATTGCTACTACAATGCAGGAAGCAAAAGCGATTGTTAATCAAGGAAACGTAAAAGTGGACGGGGAATTTATTACCGATGTTAATAGGCCAGTAGGTTTGATGGATATTGTAGAACTAGTTCCATCAAACCAGTTTTACCGTTTCATTCCAAAGGCCTCACAAATTTTAGCCCCACTGCCAATAATCAATGGCGACCATCAAATGAAAGCACTGAAAATCACAAGCAAGACGGTTATAAAGGGAAGTAAGGTTCAATATGGGTTTCACGACGGTAGGAGTCTAATTAGCGATCAGAATTTCGAAGTAGGAGATACTTGTGTTCTAGACGTTACTGATTGTAAAATTAAGGATCATATTAAATTCGAAAAAGGATGTATGGTCCTGGTCACAAGAGGAGAGAACTGCGGTATTATAGGAAAGGTGGAAGACATCAGAGATGGTATCTTTTCGCTCCCAAAGCGGACTATAATATCATTTAAAGATCGGTCCGTCGAACTGCCATTTGAGATTGTCATTGCAATAGGTCGAGATAGGACTGCAATTAAGGTGAGCTAATATTTGAGTTCTGATGATCAATTAATTCAACCAATGAAAAAAATCAGTGTAGCCAAGGTGGTCGTAAACATAGGCGTTGGAAAATCAGGCGAGCCGTTGGAGAGGGCCAAAAATGCTTTAAATGAAATAACAGGTCAACAACCGAGCGTACGTGGAGCCAGAGACAACATTAGGGATTTTGCAATCCATAAAGGAGAACCAATCGCTGCAATTGTAACACTTAGAAGAGAGAGAGCTATTGAATTTATGAAACGATCAATTGCTGCGAAGAGAAATATGATTAAAGCATCATCCTTTGATGAATTTGGAAATGTATCTTTAGGTATTCACGAACATATAGATATACCTGGCACAAAATATAATCCCGATATAGGCATAGTGGGGATGGATGTGAGTATTGCATTGACACGACCAGGGTACAGTATTGCTAAGAAACGAAACAAAGTGCGGATTGGTAAGAAACATAGAATAACGAAAAAGGATTCTATTGAATTCTTCGAGAAACAATTCGGGGTCCAAATAATCTAATGCCAAAACCTAGAGATTATGCCATAACTGGAAGAAAACAACTGCCCCATGGCAAAGGCAATAGATGGTGCAAACGATGTGGTTCATATACAGGGTTAATACAACAATACAATTTGATGTTATGTAGGCAGTGTTTTAGAGAAGTAGCAGTGAGTTTGGGTTTTAATAAATATGAATAGGATGGTCGATCTGTAATAATGCCTGCTCTAAACGTATTATCGAATCTGTTCACGACTCTTTACAACAATGAATCGAGAAGAAAAAATGAATGTATCGTATTCCCGGCATCTAGGTTCTCGAGCGATATTTTACGGGTGATGCAAAAGCATCGTTACGTTGGAGAGTTTGAACAAATTGACGACGGAAGAATGGGAAAATTCAGAGTCCAGCTGATAGCAAGGATTAATAAATGTGGCATAATCACTCCCAGATTCAGCGTAAAAAAAGACAGCTATCTTTCATGGGAGAGACAATTTCTTCCAGCATATAGCATGGGTATACTAATAGTATCAACAAGTTCCGGCATAATGTCTCATCATGACGCCCAAGTTAAGAAAGCAGGAGGAGTGCTGATTGGCTACGCTTACTAGAGAAGAAATCGTTGCCGAGATTGAGATTCCAGAACATATTACAGCAACTTTGGAGAATAACATGATTATCATCAAAGGCAAACTTGGAACTTTGAAAAAGGATATAAGAAAACTACCTGCCACAATTAAGGTAGATGGAACAAGAATAATAATAAAACCCTATGGGACAAGAAAGAAAGACCTTGCTATCACTAATACAGCACGAACTATCTTTGGGAATATGATCAAAGGCGTAGAAAATGGATTTACCTATAGGTTAAAGATAGTTTTTGCACACTTTCCTATTGCAGTTAAGACAATAGGGAGAGACGTGCACGTGCAAAACTTCTTTGGTGAGAGGTCAGCCAGGGTTTCGCATATTGTAGGCGATGAAACAAAAGTAATTGTAAGTGGAGAAGATGTTGTTGTCCAAGGTCCTAGTTTGGAGGATGTTTCTCAAACTGCAGCAAACATTGAATCTTCTACAAAGATAAAGGGCAAGGATCAAAGAGTCTTTTTGGACGGGTTGTATATTTATGCACGAGAAAACGGACTAAATAATTAAAAAGGTGTGTATAGATGCACCGATCTAATCAGGGTATAAAGTGCCAAATAACCGAGCTTAAAGACAAGACATAGCGGATTTCAGTATACGCAATTTCTTATCGTACTTATATTTCTTAACTCGAAATTTGAAAGATCGGAAAAAGGAAAGTCTCATGACTTCATCTCCCTTTCTACATTTCTAATCTCAATCATAACATTTATTTTGTCCTTAAATTTGCTGTATACTGCGCCGCTGTAGCTCAGCATGGTAGAGCAAATCCATTGGCTTTCTTATGCTTTGGAGCTTAGCTGGCTGTTAACCAGTGGGTCATCAGTTCGAGTCTGATCAGCGGCGCTATTTACATATTATTTATCAACAAGAGGTGATAGTGAGTTATCTAAAACTAATGGTATGTTTTTAGAAAGCTGTCCTGAAGACTCTGGTCGTTATTCAAAGATATTGTGGAATATCAGTATTAAAATGATATTATATCTAAAGCAATTGCATCTGCAAGCAAATCTATATGGCGACTGGCAACGATGTATCCATTCTTAATTTCACTAGGAGCAACCCATCTATTCGTGGATGAAAAAAGCCTCTCTCTTTTCATCCTACTTTCAATATCTTCTATGTCCATTTCTTTCTCTTCTATTTCTTCCGTATCTGAATGCTTGATTGTTAATAGTACTTTTTTGATCAAGATCCTTTGGCCGTATCTCTGTGAAAAGTCTCTAGCGCCTTCGTCTATCTCCATTAGTTTTATCCTTAACTGAACCTTGTTCAAAGCATCTCTACTCGTAAGCAGTCGATCATCAACAAATCTGTCATAGCTCATGAATGTTATGTGAAACTAATAGTAGAATTGAACTATATGAATTAAGCTGTCCTGCACCCAGGGTTGAGATGACTACTCTATTAGAAAGTTTCGAAATTATAAAAAACTGCATCTTCTGTCAAAACGCCGCAGTTAGTCATTCTTACCCCAATCCCATTATATATTGACTGCCCTTTAATGCTGCCAAATAATCTTATTCCAGACAGATCAACAACACCATATACAGCTCTATTATTTCCAATGCATGAAACTGTGAATTCCAATAATTTTCCAGTTCTTATAAACTTCTTAAAACGTGTCTTTGAATAACAATCAGGGCAATATGGCGAAGGTGGCCAAACCATTTTTCTACACGAAAAGCAGCAAGATATTCTGAATTCTCCTTTCTTTATATACCTGAAGAAATTCTGCAAAGGGCTTACACCGTTAGTAACATAACAGTTGCGGAACTACCAGCTGCAGCAAGGTTGTGGATCAGTCCTGTTTCGCATCCTTGTATCTGCCTTGATCCAGCGTTACCTGAAAGTTGAGAGGCAATTTCTGAGACTTGAGCAACACCCGTAGTTCCTATCGGATGACCGCATCCAAGTAATCCGCCTCGAGGATTTATAACTATGTCTTTTTGAGTTACAAAATTGCCCCCTCTTCCTCTCTCCACAAAGCCGAGGTCCTCATAAGCTAGTATTTCGAGAATCGAGAATGCGTCATGGACTTCTGCTACATCTACATCTTTTGGAAACAAATGGGACATATGGAAGGCTTGCCTAGCTGCAATCTTTGCAGTACCAATGTCCTCGAGGTCACCCATAACCTTACTGATACTAGCACAATTCGTTTGCTGTCCTATCCCCTTTATCCATACTGGGGTTTCAACAATTCCTTTAGCTTTTTCCTCTGACAGAAGTAATACAGCTGATGATCCAGCACAAGCTGAGCAACATTCTAACAATTTGATCGGTTCCACTATTACTCTGGACTTCATAACATCGTCTAGAGTAATGGCTTCACTAAACAAAGCATTTGGATTTTTTCCGGCGTTTTCATGGTTTTTTACTGACACCATCGCGATGTCCTCCTCCTTGGTGCCATATCTACGCATGTGAGCCTTGGCAAAAATTGCCGCCCAATGTACCGGGAGGTTAAAAGCTCCCCTAGTTATATCCCATGCCAGTTTGCTACCTAGACTTTCATTAGTATCTGCTCCTACGACCAATGCTGAATCACAAATTCCTGATGAAATATATGAAAATGCGGAGACTATAGCATTTGTTCCAGAGTTACAAAGATTATCCAATCTATGGCAAATCTTAGGCCGTAAACCGAGCATCTCAGCCATAATACTAGAAGTATACTGTTCGGACGAGCAACTAGAGAATAAAATTGCATCAATTTCACTTTTTGAGATGATATTGCTTCTCAAAATATTGATACAGGGTTCACAGGATAATTCAAATAATGATGCACATGCCTTCTTCTTAAAATGTCCAGTTGAATATGCCGCTACAGCTACCCTCTGCAATTTAAAATGTTGACAACATCTCCTTAAAAGAACTTTCTGAATCTCCCACGGGATTTACCTGAATGATTGGTAACGAAACACCTTTAGATACAAACGCTCGAAGTGATTTAATACATTCTTCGGAATTACCACAAACAGTTAGCGAATTTAACATCTTCTCCGAGACATATTTTGAAGCGACGTCCAACCCCCTTAGGTGGTATTCCGCAGTAATTTGTTCAACTTCAATTTTAAATCCGTTTTTAGCCAGAAATCTATTGTAATATTTTCCGACTGCGATATAAAACGCAAGGGTTTTTGCGGCACGTTCCTTTGCTTTTTCAGGCTCTTTATTGGAGAGAGCACCTATGAGCACTAGTCCGATTTGAAATTCCTTATCGATGGCATGTGACTTTATAAATGAAATGGTTTCTCGCAATTCCTCCATTGGACGTAGATACAATAATACCCCTTCTGCTTGAGTGCATGATAATAAGATCATTTTCTTATTTATAGCTGCTATATAGATCGGAATTTTAGTACGTTGGGGTTCATAGACAAGCTTAAAATTTTTTATCTCAAAAAATCTACCATCATACCTGACTTTTTCTCCCTTCACTATTAGCTTTAGGCAATCTATGTACTCTCTCATTCTTTCAAGGGGATCTATGAATTTCACGCCATGCCATCCCAGAACTATGGCCTCTGAACTAACCCCTAGACCCAAAATTGTCCTGTTACATGACAATATGTCAAGGGTGGTAGCTGCCATTGCAGCTGTTGCTGGAGTTCTCGCATAGATGCTGATGATTGAAGTTCCTAGTTTAACATTCTTTGTCACCTGAGACATTGCGCCGAGGGAACTAAATGCTTCTCTACCCCACGATTCAGGTATCCAAATCGAATCCACATTTTTCATGCCATCAGCTAATTTTGAAAATAGAAGAAGGTCCTTTCCAGATATCAATGTACCAAGATTGTATCCTATTTTAAACTCATGCATCAGGATATATCCGCCAATTTGGCTTCTTTTTCTGCCTCTTCAATATCCTTGTGAGAGTCGATCGATCTCCAAAACGAATTTTCATATCTTGCTGCTTTTAATTTCTTTTCTTTAGCCATAGAGGGTAAGGCGGTTGTCTCGATATTGCCATAATCTGGAAGATACCCGAATACGTCTTTTGTAAAGTAATAAACGCCTGCATTAATCCATTTGTCTTTAATCTGGGGTTTCTCATCAAAACCTGATACAAAGGAATTGCCATCCAACTCTACTACTCCATAAGGACTTCTCAGGGGAACTAAGGCCAAACCGCCATAGTTTGAATTCCTCAAGAGATGTGGATTCAAGTCAGTCAGGATATCGCCATTTACCATAAAAAATCCCTCCTTCTCTGACCCGCCTAGGAGGGTCTCAGCATTCTTTAGGGCACCGCCAGTCCCAAGAGGCTCTTCCTCTACAGCATAACCAACTTTGACGCCAAATCTGCTACCGCTTCCTACATAATCGATTATTTGTTCCTTTAAATACCCTATACAAATCAGAATTTCGTTGATTGAATTTCTTTTAAACCATTTGACTTGCCATTCAATGATCGGAATATTGAGGACTTCGATCATTGGTTTTGGCCTTTCGTCAGTTAACGGGCGTAACCGTTTTCCTAAACCGCCTGCAAGAATAACTGCCTTCATGAAATGCAATCGCTCCTGCTGTGTATTAAAACCTATATTGTATATATTAGTGACAATTAGAATATTTGGAGCACGAATACTCGAGATACGCTCTCAAAAAGTCTATCGTCAAGAATTGTCTGATTCAATTTGATCCTTAGACAGGCGTGAATCTGACGTCCTATTTCAGGATATGAAAATGATAGCGATTGTGATTGTAAAAGTCGACTACGGCGATAGTTAGTAACGATCATTAATAGGAGATTTCCCGATCGTGCAAACCAGTTTTGATAATTTTAGCAAAGGTATCTTGAGAAAGCTCATGATATGGGTTTCACTTCTAAGGACACGCTCGTGGGTTATTATGAAAATAGTTATGTTCATAACAACATAAGCCACTTCCCAGAAAATCTCTATTATTATTACAAACGCAAAATATTCTCGATATCTGATTGTTTATCCAGAATGAAGGCTATCGAACGCGTAGTAACTCGTTTGGAATGCGGTATGACAGAAATAACCTTAACCCCGCTCAATTCTTCGAGAGTTTCTGGTAATCGCCGTTGGGCCATAGTGGGATATTTGGGCATTCCGTTGATCACAATTCCTCTAACATCTAGGTCATAGTCTTTACATAGTTGTAGGGTTAATAAAGTATGATTTATTGTGCCGAGTGCAGTGAGGGCTATAACTAGTACGGGAAGACGTATGAGGCGTACAAAGTCTGCGACCGTTTTATTCTTCGTGAGCGGTACCATTATACCTCCTATTCCTTCTACAACCATGTAGTCGTGTTTTAAAGCGAGCTTCTGAAACAGCATTAACGCAGTTTGTAAGTCGAGGTCCATGATGTTCATTAGCCTTGATGCCACGAATGGCGCCTCAGCAACCGAATAAAAAAAGGGATTTATTTCTGATCCGGTGTCTTTTACTTTTGCAGCCCTTGATAAGAGAAATGAATCTTCAGATTTGAACTTGATTGAAAAGGGTTTTTTCGCACTAGCAAACGGCTTCATGACTCCAACATTGAATCCTCTTTCCCTTAGCATCCAAGCTATGCCGCTAGCAATAGTTGTCTTGCCTACTCCAGTATTTGTTCCGGTTATAAAAATCCCCCGCATAAAAATATTATTAGAGTTATCAAAGCTCCTTTATGATGTTGACGCTTGCAGATAAAGACAAAAAATACGTATGGCATCCCTATACACAGATGAGTGATTGGCGAAGATCGAATAACAAGGTTATCGTACGAGGTAAAGGCTTCTATCTCATCGATAGCGAGGGTAGAAAATATCTTGATGGAATTGCTAGTATGTGGTGTAACGTATGGGGACACGGAAATACGATAGTTTCAAAAAAATTAACAGAACAAAATAAATTTCTTCAACATTCAACATTATTTGGATTAGCGAATTCTCCATCGGTGATGCTGGCTGAAAGGCTTCTTAAATTAGCAAAGGGAATGGATAAGGTTTTCTATTCTGACAACGGCTCTACCGCGATTGAAATTAGCCTGAAAATTGCATTTCAATATTGGCGAAATAAAGGAATACGAAACCGGACGAAATTTATCTCACTGAAAAATGGATATCACGGCGACACAATCGGAGCAATGTCGGTAGGCTATATTAGAGATTTTTTTAGTCCTTATGAACCTATGCTAAAAAAAGTACTTAAGGTTCCATCCCCTTCATTGAGTTCCTGCAAACACTATGATGCCAATGAAGATACAGAAGCCTGTCTACAAGAAACGGAAGATCTTTTGTTAAAGAATAGCTCACGATGTTGTGCACTGATAATGGAAAGTGGAGCACAGATTGCAAATCGCGCCAGGATTTACCCAAAAAAGTACCAAAAAAAAATTTCTGACCTCTGCAAAAAATATGATGTTCTTTTAATCCTTGATGAAATTGCAACAGGATTCGGAAGGCTAGGAAACATGGTGGAGTATTTAGCACAGGACTCGTTCCCAGATATTGTCTGTTTTGGAAAAGCATTAACTGCAGGATACTGTCCCTTGGCAGTGACTTTAGTAACAGAGGAACTATTCACTGCATTTTTAGGCGAATATGGTCAGGCCAGGCAGTTCTATCATGGGCATACTTTTACAGGACATCCTCTTGCATGTGCGGCTGCTTTGGCGAACCTGGACGCCTATAAAAAATATAACCTTATGAATCAGATTGATTCAAACAGCAGATATTTGAGCACAAGATTGAAAGCTATTCAGGGCTTATCGGTAGTTAAAGATATTAGACATAAGGGACTCTTGGCCGGAATAGATTTGGCAATAGATGGAAAGCCCATAAAATTCCTAAAAAATAAACATCCAGTGAGTTATTACATTATGAGTGAATCATTGAAAATGGGAGTCTTCCTTAGACCATTGGGTAATACAATCTTAATCATTCCACCTTTGGCAATCAACCGGAAAGATTTTAAATTCCTAATGGACGTAATCTATCGAATATCAGACAAAATCCTAACTGCGGTGTAAATTGTTGTGGGGGATTTGCCGGAGCACTTTATACAGAGTTGCTTTGGATACTCCTAAATGTTTTGCGATTTTTGTGCGGGGCATGTTGTCTAAAAGCAGTTTAATCAAATGATCCCTGTCTATTACCTTTTGTGGTCTTCCTATATCTTTGCCGGTTGCTCTTGCTCGCGCCATTCCATCCCTTGTCCTCTGGACCAGCATTTCGCGTTCTCTCTCTGCAACCCATGTTAATATTCCAATCATCAATTTCCTTACGCTAGGCTCAGTAGTTTGTAAGAAAGTTTCTCTAGGTGAACATGAGATAAGCGGAGCAAATTCCTCGATCGCTTTTATAGCATCAAGGGTATCCCAGAATGTCCTTCCCACTCGTGACAGCTCATATACTAAAACGGCATCAACCGATGCAGATTTTATCAGTTCGAGCATATCTTGAAAGGAGCGTCTTTGCACGGCGGGAATTTTGCCACTAACAGCCGCATCTTCAAAAAAGTCTATGATTTGGTAACCTTGTTCATCAGACCACCTTTGCAAAGCCAGTTTTTGATTTATAACTGACTGTTCTTCGGTACTTACGCGCAGATAGGCTAATGCATATTTCACGATATGTCTGTTTGTGCATCACTTAACTAGCTTGGTGTCAATAAGATACGAGTAAGTGTTCAAAAAGGGTACTGATACATATTGAGCAATTTTATAGGTAAATAAAGGGAGGTAATTTAAGTACGGTCTAAAAAAGGGTCGGTTTATGAACATACTTCTCTAAATGAAATTGTAACGAAAATCGTTTCAGCCTAAATTCCGTGATAACCTGCTTATGTCAGAGTATATCTATCAACAATTTAGATATTTGCAAGTCTTAACCCCCACCTCCGATTGTCTATTTTTTATATTTAGACGTACATGATCACCCGCTTCCTGCTTCGTTCTTCAAGGCTTATTTCAGCATATCCGATTTAACACAATTCAGATATTTGTAAGTGTTACGTATGTTTGTGGGGCAATATTTCAATTTTCGAGATTTGAAACAAGCGTCTGACCAAGGTCAAAGGTTAATTACAAGAGACAATTATAATGACCCTATTGCCAGAGTCCGCAGTTATTAATAAACTTACGAGAAAGGCCTTGAAGTGCGAACCTATTACGTTTAGAGAAGCACAAATACTGCTCTCTTCTTCTGATATCATTTCTTTGGCGTCGGGCGCAAATACTATTACCAGAGCCCATAATGGGGATGTTATAGATGTGGAGACATTAATTAATGCCAAATCTGGTGGTTGCCCTGAGGATTGTTCGTTTTGTGCTCAGTCCTCCTTTTATAATACGGCTATCAGCAAATACCCTCTTGTATCTAAAGAGATAATTCTTGAGCGCGCCCAAGAGGCAAAAAAACAAGGAGCATCTAGCTTCTGTTTAGTTTGTGCCTATAGATATCCTCCTGAAAAGGATTTTCAATCTATCTGTCAAATCATTGAAGAAATCAAGAAGCAGATCGATATTGAGGTCAATGCATCGCTCGGATTTATGAACTTTGATAGAGTAAGAAAGTTAAAAGATGCAGGAGTCAAGCGATACAATCATAATTTGGAAACTTCTGAAAGTTTTTTCGCGCAAATTTGTAGAACACATGATTTTGCGGATAGGATGAACACTGCGAGGATAGTGAAGGCAGGCGGTCTGGAGTTATGTTGCGGAGGTATAATTGGCATGGGTGAGACTTCGGACCAAAGATTAGAGCTGGCTTTTGCTATAGCCTCTCTTGCGCCTGATGAGGTGCCAATAAATATTTTAATTGCCAATGATGGTACTCCTTTAGCTCATACTGCGCGCTTAGATCCAGTGGGGGTTATAAAGACGATTGCGGTATGGCGGTTTATAATGCCAAAGACTATTTTGAAGATAGCTGGTGGAAGAGAATTTCATTTAAAGGATAGCGGTCGATTTGCCCTGAAAGCGGGGGCAAATGGCATCATAACCGGAGGGTATCTTACAAAAACAGGCAACGAGTCACACAAAGACATCCTAATGATAAACGAGCTTGGTCTCAAAATATAGTTTTATTGAACAGGAACTTGCAGATATTAGATCTAAAAACACCCACAGGGCAATGAGGTTAGTTTCCCTAGGTGGAACACACGCCAAAGTAGACAACAAAGATGCTGTGCTCTTATGCTCTAACGATTACCTTGGACTGTCACAACACAAACTTGTTCTAAGCCAGACTGTTAGGGCATTAAAACAGATATCTCAATGTAGCTCTAGACTTATTGCTGGAAATACGCGAGAAGTAACAGATCTCGAAAAAAAGTTAGCAGAGCATCGTAATACTGAGTCAGCACTTGTTTATCCTAGTGGCTATATGGCAAATCTTGGAGCAATCACGGCGATTTCTGGAGAAGGTTCAACAGTGTTCAGTGACGAACTAAATCACCGAAGTATAATTGATGCCTGCAAATTGAGCGGAGCTAAGGTAAAAATTTTTCCTCATAATGATGACGAAAGTCTTGCTAAGATGATGTCGAGAATACCTGGTAGAAAAATAGTGGTTACAGAAGGACTCTTTAGCATCGATGGAGACATGGCTAATCTGAAAAAGATTTGTGAATTAGCGAAGGAACAAAACGCCTTGGTTGTTGTTGATGACGCACATGGCGATTTTGTTTTTGGTTCAACACGATCGTACTCCGGTGTCTCCACACATCTAGGAGTAGATGATTTAGTGGATATCCACGTTTCCAGTTTAAGCAAGGCACTAGGTTGCTTCGGAGGCTACGTAGCCACTACGAGCATTCTAAAAGAATTCCTAGTAAACAAATCACCTCAATTCATATTTACATCAGCATTACCCTCGCATATCTGCGCTTCAGCTTTAGCAGCAATTCCTTTGGCACTAGAGGGAGGACTGCAAAGGCAGCTTTTTAAAAATGTGAGATATTTCTCGCGTAGATTGGTAAAAAGAGGTTTTTTACAGTCGACATCATGCAGTCAGATAATTCCAATATGGATAGGGGATGAGAAAACAGCCTTAAGCCTCTCAAATGAATTGCTGGAATGCGGAGCTTTTGTTCATCCTATTAGATATCCTACAGTGAAAAAGGGATCCTCGCGCCTAAGAGTAACGCTGTCCTCATCCCATACGATAAGTGAACTTGATCATTCAATTGATTCACTTGAGACAGTAGGCAAAAAATATCATATCGTTTAATTTTTACTACGATCTTACAGCGAATAGCAAGATAAAATATCATCAAGCACGTACTAACAGTTATTTCATTTCATATTAAAGTCGAAAAAATATTGGGAAAATGCCTTCGGGTAGGATAAATCCGTTCGTAGTTTTTCCATGGTGTATTCTTCATAATCTCATTAGGACATGAAATGCTCTACCGTCTGATTGTACGCGTCACCAAGATTGGATAAAACGTTAGATCGTCAAATTCATAGATTTTCGCTAACTCTTCCCTAATTCACTTGGGTGATGTTTCTAAATTCGATTTTAGAAATACCTTAATTAATTACTATATCATAAGCTCTGTAGTTGAAGGAGTTTATTTTTAAACTGTACCTTTCTGATCAGCAGAACAGGGAGGTGAGGAATTATTTTAACTTCCTAACAACCGAGATGATCATTTTCGGATTAAGATTTGCGTATAGCCGCTCGATGGCTATCTCAGGAGGTTATCTTATGCCGGGTAGAAAAAGCATTGTAAAGAAGGAAACACATATGCTTAACAGAAGTCAAGCAAAATGGCGCCTTGAAAATTGGAAATCAATTATCAAAACATATAGAAATAAAGGTTACAGCTATCCCACTATTTCAAGGATAAAAAAAGAAATGAAAAAAATAACCGAGTCTGGCAATAAAAAAAATTAGTTCAGTAAATAGAGGATTCTGCTTTTCTAGACTGGAGATTACTTGATGGCAGGTCAGGAAACTTATCCTTTGTGCTCTCCTCTACCACTGCGCTAGCTTCTTCTATAATTTTAAGGGCGTCTTCAGTCAACGTATTAGATCCAGATATCTCTGCATCAGGTATTTGTCCGGAATCTGACATTATGTTCCCAAGTAAGTCAGATATTTGCCCTAGCGAGTGATCTGCTTCTGGCATCATCGAGGAGAGTCCGCCCTGAACACCCTTTATGACTGACATGGCCGGGCTCAAGGTAACAACTACATCTCCTAGTTCTGTTATTGTATTAAGTCTCAACTGTATCTGCTCTAGCGCCAGTTTCGCAGAAGTTACCATCTTATTCATTTTACGAACTTGGGACAGTTCTCCGGATAATACTTTAGCGTATTGGCTGTCATGGTTTTGCATGGCATGAACCACGCGTTTGAAAATAAGCTGATCCTTCTCTAGCGTTTTAGTTGCGATGGAGTCTAACTTTGATATTTGCATCTGAAGTCTTTTTTGAGCTTCTTCAATCCTTGGCTTTAGAGGAGCCTGTGGTTTGATTCCTTCTAGCAGCTTATTACCCACGCTTTCACTGTGAGGTTTAATCCACTTGTTACCAAATGACATAATGTTCTTAGCACCTGCCTTAAGATTACATAAGCCTATTAAAACACATGTGTAAATAGTCTAGATGTAACTATAGTTACGGGCAACCTTAGTTACACAAATACAGTGGTAAAATATCTCCGATTGGACTTTCTGAAACGCAGTATCTTCGAGTGTCAATCCCAACTGTTCGCCAAGCCCCCTTCTTCAGCCGATAAAGATCAAAGTCAAGAGGAGACAATTGGGAACGCTCCACACGTCCTGCAGAACCTGCTCGCCCTTGGAAGGCATCCAAGGCATTCAGGACAACGCTCATGAGTACAATCGTGTTCCCCTGGGATTGGAAAGAATTTTCTAAATATCTGGTAATAACGCAAATGCTCTTTATCTCTAATTCGAACGCCATCAGAAAGTGCACACTTTCTTCCCAGATCAAAAGTTGAATCACTTATACTGGTGCAAAGAAAATCCTTTATCTTTTGAATGCCTGCACCGGTTTCTTGGGGAAATTTTGGCTTCCAAACTACATCTTCTCCAAGTTCTGCCTCGAAGCATTTTCTCAATAAAAATTTACCCCAAAGTTGCCCTGAATGGGCTCCTACCTTCATTTCTATATTGATTGATTTTGCAAATGTTGCAAATTCTTCTTGCAGAAAAGGCAGTCTAATATCCATCTTAAGTACTTTGCCAATCAGTTTTGATGAAAAGTCCATAATACTCCAAAGGCGTCGTACCTCTGCATCTAAGTCGCTTAAATGTGAAAAATATCTTCTTAAATAGTTATAACCAGCAAATAGCTCATCACTTCCATCTCCAGTCATTACTTCCCTATAACCCTCTTTTTTTGCTTTACTTATTCCAGCAAATACCACACAGGTATTTCGGATCTCCATCGGATCGAAGGTCTTGAATATTCTTATTACTTGCTCAATGATTTCAATTAGCTCTTGCTCAGTTAGAATCACCTCTAGGTGTCCTAGACCATATTTTTTCGCAACTGCTCTTGCTGATTGGAGGTCAGGTGCCTCGTTTCCCAAAGCAACCGTAACAGAGCACTGTGGTTTAGAAATGCTAGCTAAGATGCTGCTATCCAAGCCACCTGAAAGTAATAATACCTTTGATGCCTCTTTCTCAACACTCTTTGACAACAATTCCTTCAGCATTAGGCAGTTGTTCTCATTCGGTATATAAGAGGATATAACGAGCTGACTGTTATTGGGTTCTTTATAGATTACGAGTAGATTTAAAACTGTCTGTTAATGAGAAAAATTATCACATCATCATATCGGAAAATTACTGCTAGGATATATAAGTATGCAAAAAAATAATCGTTAGTTTTTTATGAGTATATTGGTTATGACAGGGATTTACTAAGGAAGATGTATTTTTATCTGCGGAACGACGAACCAATTTTAAAAAACCAAATAGTTTAGTGCATATCCAAATTAGGGGAAGCACTAGTGTTGCAAGAATTCCTAGGCACTCTCATACTTTAGGCAAGTATTTTAAACACCACGCCGTCGTAAATACATGATAAAGGAGAAGATCAAAGTCAATAATCACCTTTACAATATAAATCTTAATGAACAGACTCAAATGTATGCAATGAGACTACGTAGGTTATATCAACAAAACTATAGTGATATGGACAGTTTCGATGAGGTGAGCTCTGAGATATCAACTACACTCAACAGCCTTTTAACACATGCAGTTTCGCCAGAGGTCCAGGAGAATGACATGGATGGAGTAATTCAACAGCTCCTCAAGATGTATGAGAAATCCTTTCCAAAATCGTAGAAAACAAGTAAACTTTAATTCCGAAAAAAAGCATCTTCACTTATCCCACTGCTTGGTTTAATCTCTAGACGTTCTAGAATAACTGATACAAAACGACTTCCCTACACAACAAGCTCTAAATAATATCAAACTTCTGTTTCACATATGTATAAAAATGCGACTAAAAAATGCATAAATCCTTCCTGTGGCCTATCATTTGGTATAGACAAGGATATATACAGATGTTCATGCGGATCCTTGCTCGATATACGTTACGTAAAGCGTCCCCCACGTGATCTTATCGATATATTCTATCAACGAAGGAACCATGGAGGAAATATCTATAACGAGAGTGGCGTGTGGAGGTTCCGTGATTTGATAAATTTTACTGGGATAGACAATGAGAATTTGGATGATTGTTCCCGATGTTTAGTCTCGCTGGATGGTGCAGAATGACGAATCTCAAAACCCTATCAAATGAGCAAAGTGGCTGATTATGCCGACATCAGGCAGGATAAATTATTTTTGCAGCCTGAAGGATACAATCCCAGTGGTTCATTCAAGGATAATGGTATGTCTACGGCGGTAACACATGCAAAGATGTTACAAACTGATAAATTAATTTGTGCCTCTACTGGCAACACCTCAGCGTCGGCAGCAATGTACGCAGCGAATGAAGACATGAAATGTATTGTGTACATCCCAAAAGGAGAGATTGCAGCCGGCAAGCTAGGACAGGCATTTCAGTTCGGTGCTCAAGTAGTTCAAATAGCAGGAAATTTTGATGATGCACTTTCTGCCTCGCTTAAAGAGGCTGCGAGCACAGGCGCGTACACAGTAAATTCTGTAAATCCATTTAGGTTAGAAGGACAGAAAACGATTCTTTATAGGGTATTGGAGCACTTAAACTGGGAGCCTCCTGACTGGGTTGTGTATCCTGGAGGCGCCTTAGGAAATACTTCAAGTTGTGGCAAATGTATTATTGAATTGAATGAATGGAATTGGATAAAAAAGATTCCAAGGATTGCAGTAGTCAATTCTACAGGAGCAAATGTTTTTTATGAACTCGTTAATGGAGTATTCGAAAGTAAGAGGCTTGAATGGAATAATGGTAAACCCGATATAGGAATGATTCAACGCTATTTTCAAGACAAAGAAAAAAAAGGAATAATCCCCAAAACTCGTGCTACTGCAATTCAGATAGGAAAGCCTGCGAATATTATCAAAGCATTAAGGGCACTTGACTTTACCAAGGGTTTAGTAGTACAAGTAACAGACGAAGAAATGATGGACGGTATGTCTGTAGTAGGCTTAAACGGTTTTGATTGCGAGATGGCTTCAGGGGCCGTTCCTGCCGCGATTAAGAAACTGAGACAGGCAGAAGAAATAAAAAAAGACGACATAGTTGTAGGAATACTAACAGGTAGGCAAAAAGATCCAGGCTTATCAGTTGAATATCATATGAATCCCGATAATAGTTTTGCCAGGCCACCTACACATCGCTAAGCGGCGCAGGCTCTATTGCTCGTATGTTGCTTTCAACACATCTTATAGAATATTGTCTTCAGTCGATCATGGAGACGAGACGAAGCAAGATGAACGTAGTATGGCGTCGAGAGAGTTTAATTACGGGTCAGTTTGGAATATTTGATTGCTGAAAGAAGCGCGTTTGCCTTCTGTTCCGTTTCAAGCCACTCCTTTTGTGGTACAGAGTCGATCACAATGCCTGCGCCGGCTTGTATATATGCTGAATTTTTGAGGATGAATAATGATCTGATTGTGATGGCAAAATCGGCTGATCCGTTCGCCGAAAAGTAACCTAATGCTCCTCCATAAGGTCCGCGTTGATTGGGTTCTAATTCGTCTATTATTTCCATTGCACGAACCTTCGGTGCCCCGGAAACTGTCCCAGCTGGAAAGACTGCTTTGATCGCATCAAATGAATCGTAGCTCTCATCAAGACGACCTGTAACGTGAGAAACTATGTGTTGCACATGACTGAACTGTTTAACAGTCATGAAATCATTTACTTTTACTGTTCCGTACTTACATACTCGACCTATATCATTACGAGCTAAATCTACAAGCATTGTATGTTCTGCTATTTCCTTTTTGTCGTTAATTAACTCCATCCTAAGTTTTTCATTTTGAGCTTTATCTTTAAGCGCAGGTCTAGTTCCAGCTATGGGAAAGGTTTCAACATAATCGTTTGTAATCCTTAGAAGCATTTCGGGACTTGAACCTATAATCACGTGATCTCCCATCCTGAGCATGTACATATATGGAGAAGGATTTATTTCCCTCAAATGCGAATAGACTGCTATCGGATCTCCTTTTACCTCAAAGTTCAGGCTTCTAGATAAAACAACTTGGAATATATCCCCGTCATAAATGTACTTTTTTGCACTGTTAACCATCTTAGTAAATTCACTCCTCGTCAGGTTGTTCTTTGGAGTCGAATATGAGAATCTATCCCGTCCAGTAGAGGCTTTTCTTAATTTTTTTTCTATTTCATCAAGGCGAGACTTTCTTCCCATGCAGAAATAATATGCCTGGTTTTCCAGATGGTTGAAGAGAAGTCCATCTAGATAGATTCCAAACTCTAAAAGAGGAAAACGATTTTTCCTTCGTTCCTTGACAGGGAGGTCCTCCAAGAATCTGATTGCATCATAACTTATGTAACCAACAGCACCTCCTAGATATCTAAAACGATTATCGGTTACTCTCGGAACCAACCGTCTCAATTGTTGGAGCGGATTAGTCACTTCAAATTCTTGTATTTTCTCTTTACGGTCACTGATCGCAAACTTCTTTGAGTCACAGCTAATTGTATATTCAGGATCAAATCCAATAATTGAATTTTCAGATAGCTCCTTTGGACCAAAAAGAGATTCTAGAATGAAAGCTTTATCATACATTTGATATATTTTTTTGAAGAGTTGAAATTGATCATACTTGGTAGATAATCTCTTTATTTGAACGTAATTACTAGTATGATTGAAAAAGGCCAAAGATATGCACCTAGGAACTCGGATCCCAAAATCGTCACAACAATTGTCATAAATCAACATTTAAACTTTCTGTAAGGAAACATATCCTCTTACTATCGTATTTTTTTAAATCTCTTTATGTTTCTTTGGTTGGGTTGGGAATTTTATTTTATTTTATTTGTCGTCCTGCGTTTATCCGAGATCCTGACAATAATGAATCTATCTCATTGACTAGCTATTTTTATAAGAATAATATTATGATGCCATATTGTCTATACTTTGTACATGTTTATCCTACGTGTAATTCAACTTCTTATTTTTGGAATTTGACGCTCGAATATCAAATAGAGAGCAATTTCCTTAGGATTTAGGATCTCGTTCTTCGAAGTGGAAGGCGTCGGTTCGTCAAGATGGATTTGAAGATCGTTACTATTAATTATAATTACGTTAAACTATAATTTAGAAGCTATCCATTTGCAACACTGGGTCATCTAAGATCTGCAAAATCATCAGGAAGAAAGCCCTTGGGCGCCAGAGGTTTCCTGCCCATAAAGCCCTCATCTTTTGCATGCCAGAATCTGATTTCAGTTTCGCCAGATTTCCAACATAGCCATACCTCATCATCGAACCTCCTAGAGGGAAAATCAACCAAACCCTCATCCACACTCTTTATCAATACTCCCATTGCCTCAAGTCCTTCGATATCTCCATAGAGAGCTAGAACTGCTGAATTTAACTCCTGCTTCTTCTTAATGAATGGGTCAAAGATCAATCCAGATTCAACAATTTTTTGCAGTTCTTCCTGTAAAGATACGACGTGGTTCTTTTGAGAAATGATTTTGTTAAATCGACGTTTGACTTCCGGTAGGATTTCATTAGCATCCTGAGGCGTGAACACCTTGGACATTCAATTAAGGGAGTTCAAAGATTAGATAATTTATGTATTGCTCTGTGGATATTATTTCTAATGCAGATTCTTGTTCGTTGTCTTTCTAGTATTTGCAGTTTTATTAGCACCTTTATATGGAGATGATTTTATTGTTCCAATTCTATCCAGATCTCCTAGACCATGTAAATAATTTTCCCAAGAGTTTGATCTGCCAAACATATTGTCCAATTCGGCTGATGCTGACAGGGAAAATTTGTTGAGTGCCAAGTGCAAAGTCTCATGACTGAGTAGCGAGGCCGCAATTTCTGCAGCTATTCCTTGGTTATCATATTGACGCCACGAACGATAATTGGAAATGAATGCGCGAGATTTGCCGTAATAGGTAACAAACATCAATCCCCTTTTACCGGCCATCCCTTTTAGAATTAGATTTACTACCATAATTTGTCACCAATATGATCGTATAATCTCACAGTAGACTCATTAAGTTATCCCATTAAAAAATATGAAGGGATAATTTAATTAGCTAGATTTTAAGGGTTTTTAATCGTTTTGTGTCGAAAATATCTTGCAGAACAAGCATAATTTGAATTTTAACTGCAACATGGTTTATAAGTAGAGTACAGTTTCGAATACGCTTTACGAAGTTACTAAAATTTCAGTATTGGTCTAAAATTCTTTTCTAGTTAAATACTCCCTTGCCCAAAGCAGCTCTGCAATACTATCATGCTTAAGCATTATTGGAAGGCGAAATATTGACAACTATCTTTTTGATACAGTTTAAGAATATATGTGCAAATTATAACGTTAGTCTACGAAAACATTGGAATATAAATAAGAAATGACCCAAGGCTGGTATTATAGCAAATAGAGCATATTTAGAGAAGGAACACAAAGAGTATAAGTCACTTCTTGTCTCTTTGTCAGCACTAGAATATGCAATAGACAGTGTAAGTCCACAAAGGCTGGTGAAAACATGCATGAAGCAACGTGGTCAAAACCTGCTTTGCACCGATCTAGTAGGTCAGGCTGTTTCGGTTAATTTGGATAAATTTTGCGATATATATATCGTTGGCGCTGGAAAAGCCGCTGCTGGAATGTCGGCGGCTGTTTGTGAGATTTTGAAGCACCGAATCAGTGGCGGTACAATTATTGTTCCTTATAGTTCTAGATACAGCGGGTCGCCAATTTCAATAAGGGAAGCGTCACATCCAATACCTGATAAAGCTGCTGTCAGAGGTACCGAAGAGATAATCAACATCCTAAAAAGAACTACTGAATCAGATCTCGTTATAGCATTAGTTTCAGGTGGTGGTTCTGCCTTGATGACGCTACCCCGAAAAGGTATATCGTTGTCAGAAAAACAATCTATTACCAAACAACTTTTGTCTTCGGGCGCTAGTATTAAAGAAATGAACGTCGTTCGTAAACACCTATCACAGGTGAAAGGGGGCCAATTGATAAGTTCACTTAAAAGCGGAACTACTGTAATCTCACTAATAATCTCAGACGTGGTAGGAGACAGGCTCGACATTGTTGCATCTGGACCAACCGTTCCTGACGCGTCGACATTCAAGGATGCACGAATGATTTTAAAAAAATATGATATCTGGAAAGGAAGTACCGACAGACTATCCTCATCTGTCAAAAAAATTATCACTAATGGAATCAAAGGTATTATCAAAGACACTCCTAAACCTAGAGATCCTTCTTTTGGTAACGTACACAATATTTTGATAGGTAACAATGCTTTAGTGTGTAGTTATGCAGCTAGGTACTTTGAAACTAAGAGACTAAGGGTCAAAAGCCTGGGATCACATTTCCAAGGTGAAGCACGAGGCTTTGGAATATACGTTGCAAAATTAGCCTCCAGTTTTGCAGGGCCTCGTAAGCCATCTGTATTTCTTTTAGGTGGCGAAACAACTATAAGGTTAAATAAAACAGGACAGAATGGAAGAGGAGGAAGGAATCAGGAAGCAGCTCTCGTAGCTGCCATCAACTCACATTTCGGAAAAAATAGTGATATTACTATTTGCTGTATAGGTACTGATGGAATAGATGGTAATTCAAGAGCCGCAGGGGCAGTTGTGACACCTAGAACCATCTCATTGATCGCAGAAAAAAGAATTCAATTGAAAAGCTACCTTGAGAAACACGATAGCTATAATGCTTTTAAGAAATTGCATTCAAACATCATGACAGGTAGAACTGGTACCAATCTAAATGACATTACGATAGTTTGCAACTTGACACAGAAATAAAATGAATCTATCCGCACTTTGATGTTTCCACAATATTGACAGAGAAAAAAATTCTACTTCTTGAGATGACGACAAAAGTAGATAACAATAAGGCATATTGAATCTTTGTCCTAATCCTAGGACGTTTATATAGCACCTTGGTGCAAGACATTGGCCCTTGACAATCAAATAACTATCACCAATGGTGTAATCTTTCTCGTTCATTGTTCGAGATTTTACAAAGTTTTGATGAAGGTAGTTATGTTTCCTGATGTCATACTAAGCTGTCGTAATTTCTGATTGATGACAATAGAATATTTTATGACGATACTATTGAAGTAGAACTTCTGTTGCTAACACAATCAGATTACCTAGAGGCCAAAATCCTGAAAAGACTCGTTAAATCTACACCTACAAAGTTAATTATTAAGTTAAGAAAATGCTTAGATAGACTGATATCATTCTAGAATCAAATGATACATCCCTGGCTAAAAGCAATCAGGATAAGGTTTGTTTTAGCATCTATAATCGCTGTAGGCAATGGCTTGGGCGTTACTTATAGCATTGTCAAATCTATCAATGTAGAATATGCAGCATTGACATTCATAGGTGTGATTTGTCTACATATTAGTATTGATCTGTTGAACGATTATTGGGATTATAAAAGAGGTATTGATAAAGTCACCAAAAGAACAAAATTTAGTGGCGGATCAGGAGTGCTACCAGAGAATATTTTAACATCAAAAAGCGTATATATTGCAGGAATACTTTTCCTTTTAATAGGCACGATTGTTGGAAGCTACCTTGTTCTGGTACGTGGAATAACGATTGCGATCATTCTAGTTTTTGCAATATTTGCGGTCTATTTTTACTCTACAACGATTATTAATGCAGGTTTGGGGGAAATCTTCGTCGCAGTCAAAGGGACACTAATAGTAATTGGAACAGTCTATGTTCAAATTGGAGCATTAGAACCTGCAGCTCTATATAATGGAATTATAATTGGATTATTATCTGCAGTTGTGCTACTTGTCAATTCATTTCCAGATTATGACGCAGATCGATCTAAGGGCCGTCGTACTCTTGTTATTATTTTAGGCAAACAACGAGCATCAAAGATTTTTCCTCTGTTGATTTTAATTCCGTACGTATTGATTATGGCAGGAATTGTGTCTAGTTATACCACTGTCTTTTCGGGTTTATGCTTTCTATCTATTCCATTCGCTGTTAGAGCCATTTCAGATCTCAAGAATAGCAATATATGGGTAAGTAAACTTGAACGCGCTATGGCTTCAACTGTAATATACTCACGTCTAATCGGTTCGTTGTTGGCAATTAGTTATTTTATTTGAATCGCAAAATGCTATATTAGTAGAAATTAGCACAATGAAAGTTTTTGAAAATTGTAAGAAATGGTTTAAAGATTGAACGACTCCAAGAATAAAATTGTATGCCGGGAATAAACATTATTTTCTCTATGATAAAAGATATGACAAACTTTATCAAGTTTGTATCGAATTTGATACTTGATGCAGAAGATCCTTTCTTACGTAGGGAAAAATTGGGATCCGCATATATTAATGAAGTAGATATTGCTCTATAAACAAGAGATCCATTAGAGTATAGCAGTTTTTTTACTGTTTTTCCATCGTGATTGTAAATTCCGTAGGATTAAGCGAGTTCCCGCAAACGTTACATCTACCGTTGGAGGAGCGTAGGATATCTTTGATTGATTTAAGATTCAAAATTTTATTAATCACAGCCCCACACTTGCCACACACAACTTCGATGGATGGATATGACATGGTAAAACAACTTGTTAGCATACCGGCTGAGATATGAAACGTCCTGTCAATATCTGTTGACGAACGCAGTAAGAATAAATTTTGCAGAGTTATCATGTTTTTTGAGAGCCTTCAAGAAGAAAGGGCCCTCTGAATTGCGGATAACGAAAATATGTAGATCACTTTTAGGAAGATTGGTAACTAATAAATAGGAACTAATTAGTGAGGTCTTGTCATGCCTCTAGATCCGGTATGCGGGATAGAAATGGACCAAGAACTTGCAACCATTCATATACACAATGGTAGAAGCTATTACTTCTGCTGTGAAGGCTGTAAAAGAATTTTTTTAAGGAAGCCTAATAAGTACTCTAGATAAAGTAGGATACTTCTTCTTTCTACAAGGTACACACTTTCCGTGCAAGTGTCCATCAGAGCCCGTAAAGTTGAGTCTGTACTCTTATTTTATTAAAACTAAGATGGTAGTATCTTGTATTAAAAAAGGAAGTCGGAGGTCGCAAATTTTGATTTTAAATTAATGGTGGGGCTATAGAAGCCCAGTATAATTTTATAGCAGATCTTTTATTCTTAGGCTATGAAGGCAGTTCTTTTAAAAGAGAAATCCTCGGTCTCAGTTGATAACGTTCGTCGTCCGCGACCAGGAAGTGGAGATGTTCTTGTTAAGATGCGCGCTTGTGGGCTGTGTGGATCAGACCTCGAGAAAATCTCCGGTGCATATGGGATGTCATCTATCAGGCTTGGTCATGAACCCGCAGGTGAGATCTCGTATGTGGGAGAAGAGGTGGATGGTTTCTCTCCAGGAGATCGTGTATTTGTTCATCATCATGTAGCCTGTTACTCCTGTTCTTATTGTCTTCATGGGGATTACACCATGTGTGGAATGTATCAAAAAAGTAATATCGATCCTTGTGGATTATCTGAAGAATTCTTGGTTCCGAGATGGAACGTTAGCCGCGGTGGGCTTATTCGTTTGCCAAATTCTGTGACATTTGAGGAGGCATCACTTATAGAGCCATTAGCATGTTGCGTAAGAGGGATCCGAAAGTGTGAAATCCAGAAAGGTGATGACATAGCGATACTAGGAGCTGGACCTGCCGGACTAATGCATGTATCTCTTGCGAAAATATTTGGTGCTGGACATATCATAGTTCTAGACCGAAACCAATTCAGGCTGGATTTTGCCAAAAAATACGCTAAAGTAGAGACTCTAAATATTTCTACTCTGAAACAAAGCACCAAAAAATTGCGGGAAATTACCGACCAAAGAGGGGTTGATATTGCGATTCTTGCTACTGGCAGTGACCGAGCACTTGCTCAGTCTATTGAAATTACTAAGAGGGGAGGACGTATCCTGCTTTTTGGAGTACCGCCAACAGGGTCGGAGCTCCAATTGGATGTTTGTCACTTATACCGTAATGAAATTTCACTGATTCCTAGCTATGGTGCGTCAGAAATCGAAACGAATCAAGCTGTAAAACTTCTTAGACACAAGCGAATAGAAGTCCGTTCCTTAATCACACACCGTTTTAACATAAATAATGCAGCAGAAGCAATAGAACGTGCCTCTAAGGCAACAAATGCCATGAAGGTAATTGTGACATGTGACTAAAGTCCTGTAAAAACTATAAATAATAAAAAAATAGAAGAATTTGCTGATTTGTAATGGATTGGGGAATGAGCAACAGGTTAGCAGGTATTATTCGTCCCGAAAACGGGCATACTGTTATGTTGGCAGTTGATCACGGATACTTTTTGGGGCCAACTGAAGGATTGGAGGTTCCAAGATATACAATCAAACCTTTATTGCCCTACGCGGATTCGTTGATGCTCACAAGAGGAGTTTTACGAACATCGGTCGATTCAAGTACCAGAGTACCAATAGTTTTGCGAGTTTCAGGGGGCACAAGCATAGTCGGAGAGGATCTCTCAAATGAAACCATAACTACTTCCATAGAGGATGCTATTAATTTGAACGCGTCTTGTCTTGCCCTTTCAATTTTCGTAGGAAGTAGGTATGAACATCAGACTCTAAAAAGCTTGGCTAGACTTATTGATAAAGGAGAAGAATACGGAATACCGGTCCTAGCTGTAACAGCAGTAGGTAAGGAAATGGCCAGAGACTCGAAGTACCTTGCGCTTGCATGCAGGATCGCGTCTGAACTTGGTGCTCACATCGTTAAAACGTACTATTGCGAGGAATTCGAAAAAGTTGTTCGGGGCTGCCCTGTACCTATAGTTATAGCTGGAGGAAAGAAGCTACCAAGCGAGATCGACGCATTACAATTGGCATTCAACGCAATGAAACATGGAGCTGCTGGCGTCGATATGGGAAGAAATGTTTGGCAATCAAACTATCCTGTGCCAATGATCAAAGCTATCCGAGCTATTGTGCATGGTAATTCAGACGTGAAAGAAGCCCATGAAATTTATACACAAGAAAAAGAAATATTCATGAATGAAAAAAAATTAATTTAAGTGCAGATGGTAGATCTCCCTTAAAATTTTACGAGCGCTCTAAATTTCAGTAAAGCTCTGCGATTTCAGTCGAGCGAAATCAATCAGACTAGGAATTAAACTTGGCAGGACAAAAATTTATAAATTGAAGCGTTACAACATTCTACATAATGCCTACAGCTAACGGTGAAGCAAATGATATGAATTATTCTCAGCTCCAGATTGTTAATTCATCTGCGGCTCTCGTACCTCTGTTATAGACTGCGCTCTGCACACCGTTGAAGCAGTGCATTTGTTAGAAATAATCGGTGAGTAATATATAGATGGTTGAAATGACTGGTGCAAAAGCATTGATAACTGCCTTGGAAAAGGAAGGAGTAGACGTGGTTTTTGGTCTTCCAGGAGGAGCCAATCTGCCCATATATGACGCATTGGTGGATGCTAGTTTTCGTCATATTCTAGTGCGGCACGAACAGTCTGCGTCGCACATGGCAGACGGTTACGCTAGGATAAAGAGAAAAGCAGGGGTATGCTTTGCAACTTCGGGTCCAGGCGCTACAAATCTTATTACAGGGATTGCTACAGCTTCTGCTGATTCTTCACCAATGATCGCCGTAACTGGTCAGGTACAATTGTCGATGATAGGTAAAGATGCCTTCCAGGAAACTGATATTATTGGAGTTGCTAATCCTTGTACCAAGTATGCGTTCCAGCCAGTAACAGCTAGTGAAATCCCAGAATCGGTAAAGAAAGCCTTCTACATTGCAGAAAGTGGGAGACCAGGACCTGTGCTTATCGACATTCCTAAAGACGTGCAACAAGCGACTGCAGATATGAAATTCCCTGACCTTATCAAAGTAAGAGGGTATAATCCTATCTTGGATGCGGATCTATCCGAGTTAGGTCACGCAGCCGAGATTTTGGTCAAGGCCGAACGCCCAATAATTATGGGTGGAGGAGGAGTGATACTTTCTGGAGCTTTTTCCGAATTACAGGCGCTAGCAGAATTGCTTATGGCTCCAGTGGTGACAACGTTTAAAGGAAAAGGGTCATTCCCTGAAAATCACCCGTTGGCCCTGGGGCCGATTGGTATGCATGGCCACGCGGAAGCAAACAAGATAATTCAGGAAGCAGATTGTATAGTTGCAGTAGGAGCAAGATTTTCTGATCGTTCGGTAGGAAGATTCGACGAATTCGGTAAAGGAATGAATATCATTCATATGGATGTAGATCCAGCAGAAATAGGCAAAAACAAATCTGTCGATGTAGCCGTAGTTGGAGATGTGAAGTCTTCGCTGAGAACACTCGTCAAGATGCTTTCAAAGAAAATAATAAAAAAGAGCGGGGACAATCCATGGCTCAAAAGAAAGAAAGAACTTATCGATCATTATACGGAAAGTATAAGAGACTATCCAAGAGATTTGACGGCTAAAAAGGCGTTAAAAAAATTAAGAGAACTACTTCCTGCAAATGCAATAGCTACTACAGAAGTAGGCCAATGCCAGATGTGGGCATCTTTGCATTTCGATGTGATTTCACCGGGAACTTTTTTTAGCTCAACTGGTCTTGGTACGATGGGGTTTGGCTTCCCAGCTTCCATCGGAGCAAAAGCAGCTAGGCCGGGGGTCCCCGTAGTTGACATTGCCGGGGATGGCTCATTCAACATGACGGAAAATTCCCTTGCCGTTTCTGTCTTAGACAATCTCCCGGTAATTGTTTTTCTGATGAACAATTATATGCTCGGGATGGTAGCACAGTGGCAAAGAACATTTTATAAAAGGAGGTATATGGGCGTTCATCAACATAATTGTCCTGACTACGCCAAACTAGCCGAGGCATATGGGGCACAAGGAGTAAAAGCGCAATCTATCAATGAGTTGGATAAGGCGATTCGATCTGCTCTTAAGTCGGAGGTAGCAACAGTAATAGATATTCCTATTGATCCAGAAGAAGACGTTTATCCTTTTGTGGCTCCTGGAACTGGTCTAAAAGATATGATCACAGGTGCATGAACTCTGAGTGTCAAAAAAGCAACTGTTTTCTCAAATGAGTCTCCTAAGACCTTGTACATAGTATCTGCGCTGGTAGAAAATAAGCCGGGTGTGTTATTCAGAGTAACCAACCTTTTTAGGGCTAGAAACTTTAACATTGAAAGCATAACAGTAGGACCTACTGAACATTCAGATCTTTCTAGAATGACAATAACTATTAAAAGCGACGATAGAACGTTAGAACAGCTAGCAAAACAACTTCGAAAATTAATCGATGTAGTAGATGTAAAAGTTCTTGATAGAGATAATACCGTGTATCGCGAGCTTGCATTGATCAAAATGAAGGCAGTCGATCCTACTACCAGAATGGAAATAACTAATTTCGCATCTATATTTAGAGCAAATATACTTGATATTGGAAAAGAAACCATTATTGTAGAACTCATAGGGACGCCTGACAAGATAGATGCATTTAAGAATCTAGTTAATCATTTCGGGATCATACAGTTGGCTAGGACTGGCGTATCTGCCCTTCCAAGGGGAGTAGAGTTTAATTGATAAATACAGGCGAGAAAGTCAGAATATTTGATACTACACTAAGAGATGGTGAACAAACCCCGGGAGTTTCAATTACACCAGAACAGAAAGTCCAGATCGCGATTAAACTTGATAAGTTAGGTATTGATACTATCGAAGCAGGCTTTCCTATTGTCTCTAATGGAGAAATGCAAGCAATTAAAAGAATAAACAAAGAAGGGTTGAATGCAGAAATATGTGGCTTGGCTCGTACAATAAATTCTGATATCGACTCCGCCTTAAAATGTGACTTGAAATATATCCACACCTTCATAGCGACCTCTGACATTCATTTGAAGTACAAGTTGAAAATGACTCGTGATCAAGTTTTAGAAAAAGCAGTATCAGCAGTGGAGTACGCTAAAAAACATGGCATGCATGTTGAATTCTCAGCGGAGGACGCAACAAGGTCAGATCGATTTTTTCTCTATAACGTATTCAAGGCAGTAGCCAATGCTGGTGCTGATAGAGTGGACCTTCCAGACACGGTAGGATATGCGACCCCACAGTATATAGCGGAGTTGGTCAAAGAAGTCAAAAAATCTATAAGCATTCCCATAAGCATGCATTGTCATGACGATTTTGGGCTGGCAGTAGCCAACTCAATAGCAGGAATAAATGCAGGCGCATCGTGCGCACATGTTACGATAAATGGCTTGGGAGAAAGAGCTGGAAATGCCTCACTTGAAGAGTTTGTTATGTCTCTACAATGTCTCTATGGTAAAGAACATAATATCAAAACTGATTTGCTCTACGAAACTTCTAAATTTGTATCTAATACGATGGGTATAATCGTTCAACCAAACAAAGCAATAATAGGCGAAAACGCGTTTGGACATGAGTCTGGGATCCATACACATGGAATCCTAAATAATCCACTTACTTACGAGCCAATTAGCCCAGAATTGGTTGGCAGAAAACGGTGGCTACAGGCTGGCAAACACGCTGGAGCTCATGGAATTAGGGCTATGCTGGAAGAATTTGGAATTAGTGCGACTGATGAGCAGCTGAAGGACATCGTCGATAGACAAAAGAATCTTGCAGATAAAGGCAAGTCGATAACGACAGCTGACCTGTTGTCAATAGCAGGAGACGTCATTCATAATAAAAAGTTCGAAGAGAAATTCAAACTTCACGATTTCCATATTGTTACTGGGATAAACATTATTCCTACTGCCGTAGTAAGGTTGAGTACTGATGGAAAGGATTTCATAACCTCTGAAACAGGCGTAGGCCCTGTAGACGCAGCTTTAAGAGCGATCCAGAAGATCACAGGAGAAGTAGCAAATATAAAGATCCGCGAGTACAGATTGGACTCGATTACTGGTGGATCAGATTCTCTGGCTGAAGTTTCGATAAAAGTAGAGGATAAGAATGGAAACGTTGTCTCAGCCAGAAAATCTGGAGAAGATGTTGTCGTGGTATCAGTTCAGGCAATGATGGATGCAATTAACAAAACAATGTTGAGGAAAGTGCTCTACTCGAACAGCTAACTTTTTGTAATTTATTTATTTGTAATGTCTAGATACAGGATTGCCTTAATTCCCGGGGATGGGATCGGACCTGAGATAACAGATTCAGCAAAAACTATTCTTGAAACGATAAATGATAATTCTCGAACAAAGTTTTCACTACAGATGGTTGAGGCAGGCGACAGGGCTACCATAGAATTTGGTAAAGCATTGCCAGATTTTACGTTGGATCGAATTAAAAAATCTGATACATGTCTAAAAGGTCCAGTAGGTGAAAGCGCCGCAGACGTCATAATCGTTTTAAGAAGGATCTTAGATCTTTATGCAAATATTAGGCCAGCCAAGTCCTATCCAAATATTAAGAATATCTCGTCAAAAGTAGACTTAGTAACGGTGCGAGAAAATACCGAAGATCTCTACGTAGGCTGGGAATTTCAGGCTGATGAAAACACTGTAGTAGCTTTGAGAATAACCTCAGAAAAAGCGTCACGGAGAATAGCAGAATATGCGTTCAGAACAGCAATTCTACGCGATCACAAAAAGAGAGTTGTGGCGGTTCATAAGGCCAACGTATTGAGGAAAGGCGATGGGTTATTTATAAAAACCTGTAGATCGGTAGCCTCGGAATATCCTACGATTGAGTATAGCGAATCCTACGTTGATGCATGTGCTATGAATTTAATTCGCAAGCCTGAGGAGTTTGATGTCATCTTGACTTCAAATCTATTCGGTGATATATTGTCTGACGAGGCTGCGGAGGTGGTTGGAGGTTTGGGAATAAGTCCGGCTGCCAACGTTGGTGATTCGTTTGCACTGTTTGAACCAGTACATGGGGCGGCATTTGATATTGCTGGTAAGAATATAGCAAATCCATCCTCTATATTACTATCCACAAAAATGATGCTCGAATGGTTGGCAGATCAGCGAAGCGACGACGATGTTCGCAGAGAAGGGAAGCGAATTGAAAAGGTGATAGTTAGCTTGTTCAGCAAAAACTATAAAACAAGAGATATAGGTGGAAGACTTTCCACAGCGCAATTTACAAAGATGGCCTCAGATTTAATGTACAATTTACCTGATGATCAATTATGATCAATTGTGATCATTTCTGGGGCTCTCTGCCACTTTTTGGAGCTGTCCTTTGCCACGCTATAAACATAAAAACAAAGGGAATTGTCATAATGGCAGTTGCAATTAGCACGGGTTGCAATGCACTCGTGTCAACATTATAACCCATGACGTGCAAAAAGGGAATTGGATATACAGTAAAAATCCAAAAACCAATAATAATTCCTAAAATGAGCTTGTTTCTCTTCAAGACAGAATAAAAGCTAATCTTATTAATCTTCATTCGATCGCAGCGCATACACTTTGTAGTGCTGGAATTCCCACTAACGTCGGCTGGCACTACGCATGATCCACAAATCCTCCGCAGACAGAAATAGCATTCTTTATTACCAAACTTCGATCCGCAAATACCACAAGCCACCATGATGTCGCAGTTCTACATTAGAGCATTATTGAATATTAAGTTAGTTATATGAGTATATCTGATGAGTATATCTAAAGAGCAATTCGATAAAGCTGGTGATACAAGTTGACAGTAAAATCGATAACAGCGAATATATATTCACGATTGACAATTCGTATTAAATGCCTAGTAAAAAATGGCAAGATTCCGACGTTAGTATTGACAAAGTTAAAAATGAAAAGATCGCAGTAATAGGCTACGGTATACAGGGTCGTGCACAAACAAATAACATGAAGGACTCTGGATTGCAAGTAGTCGTGGGATTAAGGAAAAACGGGCAAACATGGAGATTGGCAGAAAATGACGGTCATGAAGTAATGGAAGTATCCGAAGCCGCTGAGCAGGCCAATTTCATACACCTCCTAATACCGGATATGGAACAGCCAACTACATTTCAAAAGGAAATCCTACCACATCTGTCTGAGGGCAAAGCATTAAGTTTTTCTCACGGTGCGGCCATTCACTGGAAATGGATACTCGCTCCTAGCAACGTAGATGTACTGATGGTTGCCCCCAAGGGTCCGGGAGAAATGGTTCGTGAATTATATTTGCAAGGATTCGGAACACCCTCGCTCGTCGCTGTCTATCAGGACTATACAAAATACGCATGGGACAGGATCTTGGCTATCGCCAAGAGTATAGGTAGCACTAGACCAGGAGTTATACAAACAACATTCAAAGAGGAAGTCGAAACGGATTGGTTTGGAGAACAAGTAGATCTTTGTGGGGGTACTCATGCGTTGATCATGAGCGCATTTGATACTTTGATTGAAGAAGGGTATCAGCCTGAAGTTGCCTATTTTGAATGTTTGCATGAGCTTAAATTGATTGTAGATCTCATTCAGAAATACGGAATCAGCGGTATGTATGCTCGGGTTAGCGAAACTGCAAGGTATGGTGGACTAACACGAGGTCCTCGCATAATTAATACAGATTCAAAACAAAGAATGAAGAGTGTGCTAAAGGACATTCAGACCGGACAATTCGCAGAGGAGTGGATGAGTATTTATAAAAAGGAAGGAAAGGACTCTTTCCATAGATACATGGAACAAATCGAACATCATCAAATCGAAACTGTAGGAAAAGAGATGAGAAAAATGATGTGGCCTAATGGAGCGTAGCCGGTTAGCAAACCATTATAGTTGCTATCATGGCATACCGCACGAAAAGTATTTGTCCTTGATTCCAGAAATTTTTCACCTCTATAGCATCTTCTAATATCTTTCGTCCTGAGGATATCAGTCTGTCATTTAGCAAAGTGGCATTGTTTGATGTTTATATACGACCCCACACATTGGTCATCTTAATAGAGAATTGGAATAGGTCTTTATCGCTGGCATATGGTTAGAGCTCTTTTTGATTCTTTCTACGCTAGTATGTCTCTAAATTCTAAATTTAATAAGATGCTCGTACTACAATAGAGCTTAGTGCAATGAATAAACTGCACTAACAATTTGAGATTCTAGGAATTTTGTCTGAACAGTACGAGTTCATGAGATCCGACTCGTAAGTGATTCTGAATTAGAATATAAGTCCGTCTGGTGTTAATGTTTGTGTACAATATCTGCATTTCAGGACGATTTTATCCTTGTTTATGATATCGATAGTTGGCTTAATGTCCTCTTCGCTATTAGTTATGCATTTCAGATTAGGACATTTAAAGATGCCAATAATTGTATCTGGAAGATGAATTTTACGTTTTTCAATCAGTCTGTATTCTTTGATTATGTTGATAGTTGCATTAGGGGCGATTAAGGCAAGCTTATTTGTCTCGTCTGTCTCCAAAAACCTGTTTTCCACCTTGATTATATCCTTCTTAGAATGTTTACTGCTTGGAACGTTTAGAGCTACAGTAACTACATTACCCTCTTTACCTGTAATATTCAAAGCCCGAAGGACGAGAAGCGCCTTACCGCATTCGATATGATCTATGACTGTTCCATCTTTTATTCGACGAACAAGAAGCTGATTTGTGTCAGACATTTACTATCAATCTACAGAACTACAAAATAATAGTTATCTATTCTCCTGGAGGCGAAGTTACGTGAGCACTAATTGGCCCTTTGATCCCAAGTTGGTTTAACAATATAGTTCTAATCTTATTGATGTTATTATCGCAGATCCAACCGTTGCAATTACCTTCATAGATGATTTCTTTTTTTTTGGCCGCAGATTTAATGAAGCATAATTCTGCAGTTGATGTTTAGCCCTATGCAGCGCCCTGGCCAACACCCTTTAGCTGTCTCAAAATATGTTGTATTATATCGTTAAGGGGAGTCCCAGGCCCAAAATTCCCGGTGATACCTTCTTTTTCTAGTAATTTCTTATCTGCATCTGGAATAATGCCTCCTCCTACCAACAATATATCATCTATGCCTTTTTGTCTTAAGTAGCGAGCGACTTTAGGAAATAGAACTGTGTGTGCACCGTTTAGCAAACTCATAGCAATAACATCCACATCTTCATCTATAGCTGTCTTTGCGACCTGGTCAGGTGTACAAAATAGCCCTGAGTATATGACCTCCATACCCGCGTCTCTAAGTGCTCTGCAAATAATAAGTGCGCCTCTATCATGACCGTCCAGCCCTAACTTTGAAACTAGTACTCTTATAGGTTTGCGTCGTTGAGACTTTTGGGACTGCATAAGAGAAGATACTCGGTCAGGTTTAAAATATTTATTGCATGCCGAGATATGGATTTAGGGACTTTGATGTGCAATCCGTATAAGACGATCTAGCTGAATTGCAGTCATTTATCCTATCCAATGTTGGAACTCAAAAATCACGTTTTTTGGTACTGCATAAGTAATAATATAACGAAATTTGTACATGAGACTTGTGTTGCCGATAGTCAAGGGGCTTTTACGAGGCGATAGGCGTTCGTTAGCAAGAGCAATTTCAATAGTAGACAACGAAGAATCTAGCTTTGAACTGATTATTCATCAGATATTTAATAAAACCGGTAATGCCAGAACAGTAGGTTTCACAGGCCCTGGCGGGGCCGGAAAAAGTTCATTGATAAGCAAGCTAGTCACCGAATTCCAGAATATGGGGTACCGGGTGGCAGTTCTTGCGGTAGATCCTACAAGTCCTATCACCGGTGGCGCAATGTTAGGCGATCGCGTCAGAATGCAAGGCATGTTGGAAGATGATAGAGTATTTATGAGAAGCATTGCATCCCGGGGCGCTATAGGCGGAATCTCAAGATCGGTACGAAATGTTACGAGAATACTCGATGCGGCAGGTTATAATCTTATTCTGATTGAGAGCGTTGGAGTAGGTCAGGTTGAAATCGAACTATCCAAAGTTGTAAATTTGACTTTGGTAATTTTCACCCCCCATATAGGTGACAATATACAGGCAGTTAAAGCTGGTCTAAACGAAATCGGAGACATATACGTTATCAATAAGGGAGATTTGGAAGGCGCGACGAGACTATATAATTTGATTCTTGATTTTGTTGGTACGTCTGGCCAAAATCCTGCTGTGATGAAAGTGTCTGCGAAAACCAGCACAGGTATAACAGATCTGGCAGTTACCGTAAAGAAATTGCTGAAGCAGGACGACGAACTTCAGAAAGAGAAAGAAAAAAGAATGTTGGAGTTGGAGATAAGAGATATGGTTTTAAATAAGATAGAACAAGAAGTTTTTGCTTTGTTAGATAAAGATGACCAGGTTTACAGGCTTGTAGACAAATTGCTAAAAAAAGAAATCGATCCATACCAAGCAGCGGAACAATTGAAAGACAAATTACTGAGGTGACCGATAATATGGCAACTAGTAGCTTCAAAACTGACTCGGAAATACCTGTAAAGAGGGTTTACAAGGGGAAGGATCTTCGCAACTACAAAAAATTGCAAGAGGCAGATCCTGGAAAATTACCATACCTTCGAGGACTCTATCGCAATATGTATAGAGAAAGGTTGTGGACAATGAGGCAATATAGCGGTTTTGGAAGTACTGAAGAAACCAACGCACGATTTAGATTTCTGTTAGATCACGGCCAGACAGGCCTGTCTTTGGCTTTTGACTTGCCCACTCAGACAGGACGTGATTCTGATCACCGACTTGCAGAAGGAGAAGTTGGCCGAACTGGGGTAACAATAAGTTCGATTGAGGATATGATGAGTAGCTTCGCCAATATCCCATTGGATAAAGTTAGCACTTCAATGACAATTAATTCTACTGCCTCCACACTTCTTGCGTTGTACATAACAGTAGCAGAATCTCAAGGACTGTCACCACCCCAAATAAGAGGTACCACTCAAAATGATATCTTAAAAGAATATATCGCTAGAAACACTTACATTTATCCTCCGAAGCCATCAATGAGACTAATCGGGGACATGATTCAGTACTGCTCTAAGAATGTCCCACAATGGTATCCTATCAGTATATCCGGATATCATATGCGGGAGGCTGGATGTAATGCAGTACAGGAATTAGCATTCACTTTTGCTAACGCTATAGAATATATTCAAACCTGTATCGACAGGGGGCTGAAAGTCGATGATTTCGCACCAAGATTATCTTTTTTCTTCTGTTGTACCATGGAATTCTTCGAAGAGATTGCGAAATTCAGAGCAGCACGAGAGATCTATGCCAAAATTATGAAGACACGCTTTGATGCGAAGACCGAAAAGTCTTGGCATCTCAGGTTTCATGTCCAAACTAGTGGAGAATCACTAACAGCTCAACAGGCAGACAACAACATTGTTAGAGTGACAACCGAAGCCCTCGCAGCTGTTATTGGGGGTTGTCAATCGCTTCACACAAATTCACGTGATGAGGCTCTTGCCTTACCCTCAGAAGAGTCTGTAAAGATCGCACTTAGAACGCAGCAGGTTATTGCGACAGAGACAGGAGTCACTAAAACTGTTGATCCCATAGGTGGTTCCTATTATGTCGAATCCTTGACAGAGATGATCGAGGAACAGGTTGAGAAATATTTGACAAAGATTGAACGAATGGGGGGCGCCCTTGCTGCTGTTGAAAAGGGGTTCTTTCAAGAGGAAATAAGAAAAAACGCCTATCGATTAAAAAAAGAGATTGACCAAAAAGAACGAATCATAGTGGGTGTGAATAAGTTTCAAGACACAAATGATGTAGAGCCTAAGCTGAATTTAATAGACCCAAAGAGTGAGAGGAGACAAATCCATAGATTAACCGAGTTTAAGAACTCTCGTGACAAAATGAAGGTCAAGTCGGCACTTGGTAAATTGGAAAATGCAGCACAAAACGAGCACATTAACCTTATGCCTCTTATTATAGATGCTGTAAAGAACCGTGTGACGCTAGGAGAAATCAGTAATGCATTTACTGAAGTATTTGGACTTTACAAACCAGACATATCATTTTGAATCGTAAAGCAGGTTCATAAACAAAGGAATTTCTTAGTCATGTTTTCTATCAAGGTGGTTTGGTGGGCAGATGTCCTGATACGGAAAACTATCTTTCTTTGTACTAGTAAGTCCTTACATAATGTATATTTGGAAGGATAATGGCGAGTATTACATTAGTTCATGCTAGGGATAGATCACAAGTGGTGCGCCATCGTTACTGTGATAGTAACTAGTGCTCTGTTTTCTAGCAATGGAGCGCATTCATCAGGAATTGTCAGTGTATTCTCGGACGATAAGAAATCAAATAGCCTTCTGTCCAGTGCAGATAATAGTCTTGCCGCGATAGACATAAGGGAAGTTTCAGGTACTGGTATGGGTAATATTGCATGCACAGACGGTAAGCAAATTAGGAATGGACATATTTCCTTCATAGCCATAGAGAAAAACCTACCCATCTTGGGTAGTTGGGAGATTGTTTCCAATGAATCCTCTGCTTTGTTTAATAGGGCAGGGTCTTTTCAAAGTGGAACTATTAACTCGGATACCTATAACCTGATCGGCAGGAAGACTTCTGATAATATTTGCTTCGGCGACAGAACGTCTAATATCACAATAAGTGGGGAATGCGGCGAGCAAGTAAAAATAGACATACAAGACAAAGATGGAGAAAAAGGAACATTTCTAGGAGATGTTACCTGCCTGGTAGCCTCTGCAAGTAGTGGAATTGCTTCATCCCAGAAAGCTTCTGCGTCTGCTGCCATGCCTTAGGGCTGACACATCTTTTAATGTTTTCAGTTCCGGTTTTGTTTGTCTTTAAGCCCTCTTGGGATAATGGGATCAAGATAGAGATTAAAATATCTCCCTTTTTCATGCTCGTGCAACAACAACAATATAATAATATATGTCACATGATGATGGATTCGAGTATTGAGGATAGATCATATTGCCATAGCTGTAAAGAACGTGGATGAAGCGTTGATCAATTATCAGAAGATACTAAAAATAGACCATCTCGAAATCGAATCAGTTCCCAATGAGAGAGTTAAGATTGCCACTTTAGTACTCGAAGATACACGAATAGAACTGATGGAGCCAACTAGCGACGATAGCCCTATTAAAAAATTCCTGACCGAACACGGTGAAGGCATGCACCATATAGCCATCACAGCAGATGAAATCGAAAGAGATGTCTCTGTAGCCATGGCCAATGGAATGAAAATGCTAGGAGGTTTACGAAGGGGATCTTATGGTAGGAGAATCATTTTTATTCACCCTAAGTCATTGAATGGTGTTCTTACAGAATTCTGTGAGCCCATTCCTAGTGGACCATAGAAGAGTGTTGCGAATATAAATATCTGCTTCGTTTCTTGCATCGGGATGCTAGATTCGAGTTATTTGTTTACAATGCACACACTTCAGATTAATCGTTTCCTGGCCACTATCTATTCGCTTAAATTTTCTCGATCCGCAGTACGGACAGATCGGACATGCTCTCACTCTTTTGAGTTGTACCTCCTAGTTGAAACGTAAGGTAGGCGTACGTAAAGAGCTGTTTTTCTACCTCTGAAATTTCCCAAGACTTCACACAACAAAATTTGGGTCAGGATACCGCATCAAAGTAAATAAACTCGTTTGTCGTCCTAGACCCATAAATTTGACGATTTGAAGGAGCGTGCTGACTACTTTTTCCCAGATAATTAGCAACCTACTTTATTCATAGAGTAAAATCGAGTTTCTGTCTCATGTTAGTAGAAATAGAATTGATCTAGAATTTATGTTTTGATATCTTTCTTGCCTTGATATAATCTACAAAATAAAAAAGGTACGCTCTATCGCTTACTTTTAATATCCAGGGAATGAAAGACTCTTTTTTGTTCGTCTTCTCGTCAACTTTGAAACCAGAATTTTCTAACAGAATCCTTAAGGAGCGACCGTCACATTTTATTTTTGGTTTCCAATCCCTATTAAAATCGTATGGGTCTGTGAAAATGACTTCAGCATGGGGCTTCAACAAAGAGTGTATTGATGAAATCAATTCCTCGGGCTGCACTAGCTCTAAGAAATTCAATGCTAGTATTAGATCGAATTTCATCTGACTGAACGGCGTAACTAGCGCGTCAGCCACACAAAATTCAACATTTGGCTGTTTGGATTCCCGCGCCCTGCTTCTCGCTTCCTTAATGAAAGAGAACGACAGATCAATTCCAAGGACAAAAGCGTATTTTCTTGCCAGGTTGATAGCCGTATAACCCATTGAACATGCCATATCAAGAGCAACTCCATCATGCTTAGGTTGTACAGCGTGAACGACTCTATTGTATAATTCGTTTGGTTTTAGATCCCAACGCAGGGTTCTAAGAAATTTGTCTTTCTCTGAATGTTCGTATTGACACCATTTATAGCCAGAAAACCAAACACCTCCTTCTTCGTATTGATCGTTTTTGGTGCGAGAAGTCGACAGTAAGGAACCAGTGTTTTTCAAAAAACTTTTCATTCTTTCCGTTCTGGCGTGTAGCAACCAATTCCCGTACATAATTGCTCTTCCTTGGGAGTACTCTGCAAAATCTTTTACCAAAATTGCAACTCCTTCAATTATAGGATATATCGTCTTGAAGTTGTAACATTTCAAAAAGCCCTCTATACATTCGCTGTCATCTTCCGCCAGCAATACTTCTAACGAGAGATTTGGATGTCTTTCCGAGTGATTCAAGCATATTAGGTGCGCAGCGAATTGAGTTTTCATTTTGTGTTCATCCCCTGAAATGGTACTCTATCCCTGCATAATATAATGTTGACCTGGAACCGCATGACTAGACTTAAAACTAAAAGAGAGCTAATATTCCTACGTTTTATGAAAATCTTTTGCTTAAATTTATCCTTTTAGTTGGATAGATCTGGCACTAGAGCAGGTAATGATAATTATCATATATATTTAAGCGACTCTACTAGGATTTTGTATAATTTCTTATTTTTAAAGTTGGAGACTTTAATTATGATGATTGAACCATTAGAATGAGCTAGTATTATTCTATGCAGGCTTGTCAGGTACATAAGATATGCTGGTCTTTTGTAACAAAACCAAGTCTATCTACGAATAATATTAAAGGATATACTTGCATAGGCATATTCGCTTATTACAACAAGCGCATTTGGGTTGTCGGCGAACGTACTCGCATTCTCTGTTGTGTGTTTCACAAAACATCGTTCTTCCAATTTCTTTAGAATCTTTCATAGTTGATTGCATATGACAATTATTAGACTAGGTGGGCTTAATCTAGTAGGGAAGCTTATTTATAGAAAACAGCTAAAAATTATTGCGCCTTTAAAAGATTTTACTTTTTGCTACTCCGGCTCTATAGTCTTATCCGATTGATTCTATCGGTTATCGAAAGCTGCCCCGATCGTACGATAAACTAGGGTTTTGTCCTGAAACTCTGATTCGAAGCAAATGAGATCAAGAAGTATATGAGTCGAAACATCACACCATAAAAACCATAAAAACCATAAAACCGCAATTTAAGATAACAAATCTAGATATATTCATTACGATTAATCCAGAGCTTCTCTCATGTCCCTATCGTACTAACGTCCTTATATTGCAACTATTCCAACAAACCATATCTGAAAATCCCTCTGCTCTCACGTTTCATGTACTACACTCTATACCCACATCTAAATATTCGTCACAAAATATTATTAAGAATCAAGCTTTCCCCGAGATCGTAGCAATCGCATACCTCAATGATTTTAATGCTGATGCTCCTTTTGAAGAGTATCAATTAAGTGTCGTAAGAAGATTCGGATTGAATTCCTATCGATACCTTATTTGAGCATAAAACTTTAATTTCGAACATGGAAGAGGAATGGTCGATTGAAAAATATTGACAGCAGAGTCGATTCGAATATGAACGGACTTATTTCTGACCTTCAGCTGCTAATCCGGCAGCCCAGTGTTTCCGCACGATCGGAAGGACTTTTTGAATGTGCCAATCTAGTGGCGAGTATGATGACTAAAGCAGGAATTGAGACTGAGATCTTATGTATAAATGATGCTAAAGATGGCAAGAAGCCTATCCCTCCTTTAGTATACGGAGAAATCAATTCGAAATCGAATCCTACGGGAAAAACCCTTATGTTTTATAATCACTATGATGTTCAGCCTGAAGACCCTGCCGAGCTTTGGGTAGACGATCCTTTCAGCGGCAAGATTGAGGGTAACTTTGTCTTCGGCAGAGGTTCTGCAGATGATAAGGGTGAATTAATTACGAGGATTAAAGCAGTGCAATATCTCCTTGAGGAGACTGGCGATGTTCCATGTAATATGAAATTCGTAATTGAGGGAGAGGAGGAGATCGGCAGTATACATCTTGACGACTATTTGGCAAAGTATAAGAATGAGTTTAAGTGTGACGGGGTAATCTGGGAATTCGGTTACGTTGACGATCAGGACAGACCAATTATTAGCCTAGGAATGAAAGGCCTGCTCTACGTTGAACTCGTAGCAAAAGGACCTGTCAGAGATGCTCATTCCAGCTTGGCCGTCCTGATCGAAAATCCCGCGTGGTGTCTCATAAGAGCTCTTAACACCATGAGAGACAAAACTGGCAGAATTTTGATAAAAGACTGGTATAAAGAAGTGAGAGAATTTACCGATGATGAGTTATCCTTGGTCTCGGATGAACCTTTTGACCAACACGAATTCAAACAACAATATGGTATAGAAACCTTTGTAAATGATGCAATGGGCATTGATATTTCAAAAGCTTTAGTAGGAATGCCAACCTGCAACATTGCAGGTTTAATATCTGGTTATACTGGAAAGGGAGCAAAGACTGTCCTCCCTGCTAATGCCGAGGCCAAGCTCGATTTTAGGCTCATTCCGGATATGGAACCGCTGAGACAATTTCAGAGGTTAAGTAACCATCTTGAGGAGAACGGATTCAAAAATACGATTGAGCTGCGGTTGATTCACGCGGAGCCTGCTGCACGAACAGCAATCAGCGATCCCTTCGTGAAAAAAATTAAAGAATGTGCTGATGAGGTTTACGGTGAATCAATTCTAAGCGTTTCATCTGCAGGTACTGGGCCAATGTACTCGTTCATTAAGAACCTTCACGCCCCGTGTGTTTCTATTGGTAGCACATACATTTATTCCAGAATACATTCTCCGAACGAATATACAAGAATTGATCTGTTGAAGAAAACAACAAAATGCATCGCTGCGATAACTGAGAAGTTTGCTGTCATTGAATAATTACAATTGCTGTCCACCGAAGCAGTATATGGTTACTACCGCTGTTGAGCATATCCAAAAATTAAGATTTAGTACGAGCAAATATTCTTAAACCGGGCAACGTCCAGGTCGAGTTGATTGTTCGTTGAACACTTCGAGATTAAGACAACAGTTCCTTGACTCTGGCTAAAAAATGCTTCTGATTCACCGGCTTTTTCATAAAATCGCCATATGTTAATTCCGGTACGATAGTTAGGACTTCCTCTGCGGCATCGAGAGCCGACACAAAAAGAATCTTCATGGAACTGTTTATCGCCTTGAGTCTGTGATAAAGCTGAAGTCCGTTCAAGCTAGGCATTCTAATGTCTAGGATCGCCAATTTATAAAAAGAAGGATCAAGTCGTGTAATGTGGTCTAGTGCTTCATCAGAATCAGAGAAGGTAGCTATTTTGTATCCTTCCGTGTCTAAGAAAGATTTGTATGTAAGCAGTATATCTGCTTCATCATCTATCAAAATGATATTTTGTGTGTCGCTACTGACTTCTTTTTTAATTGTTTCATCCATGTTGTTTTTTCCTAAATTCTGAAGTGAATCAAACGGATGGCTCGATATGATGTCCGAATGACCTATACCAGCATTTTTTAAAAGATGTGTCATATGATGACATAATTCGTCATATGACGTCCAAGTTATATCAATTTTAGTTGTTAGCAAATATACTGGGTAGGTCTGCTTAAAACCTATTGAATACTCTCCGCTATCTTTGAAAGTATATTTGCTGTATGACTTTTTGGAGGAAAAGGATTTGATTAGACGGTATAAATCGCCACCAATCACCATACTGTTTGATGGCGCCTTAGAATTTATTCCTGCACAAAGATTCATTGTAGGACCAAACAGGTCATCCACCTGTGTATCCTTTGATTTTGCTATGTCCAACCTTCCATAATCGGCACTTATTCTATAATCCACGAACGGTAATCCTTCGGTTTCCAACTTTTTATTGATAACAGCGTGTGCCCCTAGCATCATGAGGCCACATTCCATAACAAGATTAAAAGCGGAGCTATTGTCAGTATCCTTTGTGTCAGGGAAATAAAAAATAAGGCAGTCACCCGTATTTTTAATTATCTTTGCCCCATAGGCACCAGCGATCATTGACATAGTGTTAAGAAAAATGGTATAATAATTTCTAATTTTTTTTACATCCAAAATTCGGGCCGTTGTCTTTGTCGATCCTACTATATCGACAAGGCATACACAGAAATTTTGGGAAGAAAAATGTAATTCTTCTTTTGACTTGATTTTGGGGATATAGTCGTTACCAGCAGACGAATGATACCCCTCAGGAGAAGTCAATTTCTATACCAAATATTCATAATCATTAAGTAACTATAAAGGCTTTCAATAGTGGACATATAGAATCAACTAATTGCGCTTTGGAGAGAAGATTAGGCAGTTGGTGATGGGTTTGCAAACACAACCTAATTCTTTCCTTCGGTTCAATCCGTGTCAAATTCGCTATTGTTAGAGATCGTTATTGGATGGTTGGGTAATAATGATTTCTAATCTATTTTGCATTACGATTCAATTTGCTAGCTAATCATGGGTTTTATATCTTTAGGTTTTGTCTAGTATATAGCAAGCTCATTTGGAAGGCTAAAGATATTATTCTTTTTAATCCCTACTCAATATCACAAAATTATAGCATGAACGGTGACAGCCTTCACATTTGGGTGCACATCAGGGAAGGGCAAATATCTTCCAACAACTTTATAACTTATGTTGTTGAAACTTGTTTATGCAGTCGAAACATTTGATCTACAGTATTTATCTTGCTGCGAAACTTAGGTTGTATAGAAAAATCAAAAATATAAAGAGAAACGAAGAAAAAGAAATATCACTCTAGATCCTTGCAATAATTAGTATTACTGTGGAATCCATATTGCAATATGAAAGCATATCATGAAATTCACGTATTTATTTATTAAGGTGTTATAGTACTAGCGCGGGTGACAATATCAGATATTTTGATGCAGGCGTGTAGTGCAGTATATGAAAAAACCAAGAACATTATTGGAACTGTAGAAGGAAGCAAAAAATTTGATAGGGGCGCCGGAGGAGATGTCTCAACCAAAATTGATCTCGTGGCAGAACAGGCAGTCATTGAAACAATAAGAAACAGCGATTTAAATCCTACGATTATTGGGGAAGAATGCGGAAAAATCCCGGGGGAAAGGGGTTTAATAATTATGGATGCTATAGACGGAACCACAAATGCAAACAGAGGTATACCGTTTTATTGTTGTTCATTAGCTTATTCAACCGGTTCTGATCTAAGTTCTGTGGTGGATGCTGCGATTATTGATTTAGCAAGGGGAGACATATATCACGCATCAAGAAATAAGGGCGCCTATATTAACTCTAATAAATTAAAAGTGACAAAAAATAATACTAGCGGGGATCACACTGACTCTGTCAATGACGATATTCTAATAGGGATGAACTTATCTGGAGCTCCTAGAGACATCATAAATCGTCTAGCTGGAATTATTTCAGGTGTTACACACACAAGGCTATTGGGAGCGAATGCACTAGAACTATGCTATTTGGCAAGAGGTTTTACAGATGCGTTCATAGATTTTCGAGGAAAAATAAGAACGACTGATATGGCTGCGGCGTACCTTGTAGTCAAAGAATCTGGAGGCAATCTTTACTCTATGAATGGATCTGAACTGGATTCAAAATTAGAAACAAATAGGGGTCTGTCCTTTCTCGCAGTCAGAAATTCTGGAATATTCCATAGACTTGCACACGATTTACATATATTTGACTAGAGCCCTTATCCTTCGAGGTCAGATATAAGAAGCTTAATATCTAACGCTCTAAGATGGTTATGAATAGATAGTATGAAACATCCAAGAATAGTTCTTACTGCAGATAGAACCCTTATGTCACCATATAGGGGAATTTCACTTGCTTCATTTTTTGGATGTGCACCCGCGCTTGACGTAAATCGTAGTCGTAATTCATTCTGGTATCACATTCTGGGTCAGCAAGTAACGCCAAGAGTTCTATTCGACTTCATTTGCAATCCAATTGAGCAGAAGGGCGGTCTGGCTAACTATGCACCATACGGTTTAAGGAAGGTCGAGGCATCTCTGCTTAGAGATGGATATAGTAGTGATGAGGTAGTCGTTGCCCATCCAGATTATGTTGAGAATTTTATAGGTCCAGAGACTGAGGTAATAGGAACTCACGAGATGGATCCTTTGGGCATGGGGCCCGTAACTATGACATTTACGTACGGAAGAAAGCAAATGTCGTACGATGAATTTTACAGTAGGGATCTACACCTCCGTATCAAGGCCGCAAAAAAAAGAAATGGAAGCAAGGCCAAGATAATTGCTGGGGCATCCGGCACGTGGCAGTACAATTATGATCCTGCCAAGATTGAGGAGTATGGTCTTTATGGTTTAGTGGAGGGGGAACTAGGCGGAATAGGTCCTGAAATCGATGGGGCCGGTCGCAGATTTTTTGACTCCTTGATCGGTGGCGAGATGGAAACAGCCAATCCCTTCAAAAAAACTGAGTTCAAGGTGGAAATTAAGGAATTCCATAAAAATGACAGGGACTATCATGGTAGATTCATTCATTGTTGGGATGAGCCATCGGTAGATGAGATACCGACAATTGTTAAACCCAGCATGCATGGGATGGTCGAAGTAATGCGTGGTTGTGGTCGTGGATGCAAATTCTGCGATGTTACTCTAAGGCCTTTAAGATATTATCCGGTGGAAAAAGTGCAGAAAGAAATTGAAATTAATATGAAGTACGGAGGTCTAAAGAATGCATGGATTCAGAGTGATGACATTTTCGTATACGGCCTTAATCCACGAACAACAAAAAATATGCAGCCTAACCGCGAGGCGATTGAGGAATTATTTAGAGGGATTATGGCCACAGGTGTTGAACACACTAACCCAACACATGGAACTTTAGCAGGTGCAATAGCTGATGAGAGACTAATTCCTAATTTATCTAAGATCATTAAGGCTGGTGCGGACAATCACATAGGGATTCAATGCGGGTTCGAAACGGGAAGTACCAGATTAATTGGCAAATACGCAGACAGAAAATTGGCGCCATACAGACCTGATGAATGGCATTGGGTTGTGAAGACCGCGATAAAGACACTTAACGAACATTATTGGGTGCCTGCGTTCACTTTGATTATGGGCCTCAATAATGATGAGACCCCAGAAGATAGTTGGGAGACAATAAGGCTTATCCACGATGTAGAAACTGAACAGCCAGATTCAAAGTTCACCGTGACGCCTCTCACATTTGTTCCGATTGGACTTCTTGAGAAATCTGACTTCTTTGATATTGGGAATACCATGGATCCTCCAAAGTTAGGGGTCATGTACAAGACTTGGCAGCATAACTTTAAACATGGTATTCAAAAATTTATGCACAAAGTGGGTAGAAATAATGCCATAAAAGATATCTTTTTTGCAACTCTGGCAAGATCTCTTGGTGGGGTTCCTTTAACCGCAATGGAGCATTACGCGAGGAAAAAGGGTCCTGATCACGAGAAAGTAATCGAGAAAATTAAGACTAATTATTCCTAGGTCCTTTGGGTTGGTATATCTTATGCACCGTTGTGGTATTTTTACATACAACCCTTACAGTGGCAAAATATTAATAGGATAGCTATATGCCTAACCAGTGAGGAATCATTTGGATTGTTTGAGCCATCATTGCTTCTTGCAGTCTTTCCGTATCTGTTCATTGGTAGCTTCCCTGTGCTAGGAATAATTTTAGTTACCTTCTGGCTCTTTAATGATAGGAAAATAAAGAACAAAAAATAATTATGGTGTGAAGCTCATTGAAATCAATGTTCTCCATGACCTCTTTTCAAAAATATCCTCATCGTATCCTTCTATATTGACTTTTTTAGAAGCACGCTTAGTTAGATATAGCGCAAATGACCCCAGTGCTCGCCAGAATCTATTATTTGGATGCCTTACAAATGAATTCAATGCCCATTTAGCTGCTATATGAGCTCTTGGGTGATATTGTGATGCGTACTCTAACAGGGGTGCTCTAGAATTTGAAAGAATATAATGTGCATGTTCATAAATTTCTTTCGCTGTTGCGTATTGTGCAGCCTGGATTTTGAATTGACCTGCAAGCATTTTCTGCAGTATTGTATCTAAATTATTTTCAGCTTCAACAGTATTGACGCTTCTTCCGAACGTTGACGCTATATGAGAATCGCTCCCAGCAATGGATAGTAAACCATTTTCAGCTGCAAATTTAGATGCTACCATGTTTGAGAATTTGTCGATGTTATTGCTATTGAAGGATTCTATCATGTCACACAGACGGGCCTTCTTACGGATTCCATTGCTAACTGCAAAGGGATGTGCTGCACAGGAAACAGCACCTTGACGCTTTATTTCATCCAGTGTTTCCTCAAGCGTTTTGCCGGGACTTATTTCTTTGTCAAGCCCGTAGGCCAATACATGGCCTTTATTGTCTATGGTTATTTCTTCGCCAGGATAAATTTGAATATTGCTATATCTGTCGTGAGCCTTCTGATACTCAAGGATCTGATGATAACCATCCAGAGTATTATGATTCGTAACAAATAAGGCCTGTACATTCTTCTTTAACGCCTCGTTTAATTGATCCTCCAGACTTACACCACAGTCGAAGGGGAGTCGCGAGGAATTGCTCCTATAATTAGAAAATATATTGTGGCAATGTAACTCAACATTCAAAATGTTTGCCGTGACTTTAGACCTATACTAAGTTATAAAAATATAATATATAAACTAACTTGAATTCGGCTCGAGAATTTGTTAAATATGATCTTTGCTTGTATGCCTTTCCGTTGTCATAAATAAACTTTGCTATATGTCGTTCGTTGTTCTCGTATTTAAGCGAGTGAGGTTTGATATTAACTGACTGAGAATTACCCAGGGCACGTAATCACAAGATATAAAAAAAGCCCATGTATAGTAATAATTGAGATATGAGAAGAACAAAATTACCACAAATTGTTTCAAACTGCTACACAAGCACTACGTTCCATCCAGCCCTCACAATAGGATGCATAAAAGCTTGAAAGATGCCTCGGTTTGGACTTTTCAAAAAGAAAGATGGCAGTACCTCAAAATTTAAAAGTCAAGATAGTACGGTAGATTCTAGGCTATCTGGTGATAGAATATCTATTTCTGAAGCAAGGCTGGTATTAAATGAAGTTGAATCAAGAAGCGTAAAGGATCTCTCCGTAAAGCTTTCGCGTATCAAGATGTCAGTAGAAAAATCATTGAGACATATTTCCGAGCTGGCCGATTCTTTGGAAGAAGAAAAAATCAAACTGGATGAACCTAAATTTGAATCAATCGTTCACAATTCAAGAAAAACTGTTGTTTCTTCTCTCAGGCGAGAAGCTACTTCGGATCTGCCGTTGCCGGAATCAATAGCTGATGCAAGAAACTTTAAGGAGAAATTAGAGTCTAAGATGAATCGTTTCGAAGAAGTCAGCAGCTCTCATAATCGCGTATTTAATATCTTCATGAAAAAATACGCAGGAAAATTGGGAGATGAATTTGAGATGATTTCTGTCTTGTTTAAGGAGACTAAGGTATTGATAATAGAATTTGAAGATGATATAGATCCTATATTGAAATGTAGCAGTCTTTTAGACGCATTAGCTCAGAAAGTCACTTCTATTGAGACAACCGAAACTTCTGTAAAGAAAATTTCTGCCCGGATAGAAGAACTTGAGGCCAATCTTAGAGATTTTGAAATCCAGTTAGGTAATCTCGAAAGTTCTCATGAGTTCCAATATATCTCGCATTCCATAAGAGAACTACATGCTTGTGAAAAAGTAGAACAACAACTTCACGAAGATATGATAAGCCTTTTTGCACGAGTATCAAGAGCATTCACCAAGTACTCCTATGGTTTAAGCAAGGACATATCGGCTCGCCTTCAAATATTGGTAGAAGAACCATGGAATATTTTTGCTGAGGCTGATATTTCGCCATACGTTTCACTTCTTTCAGAAGTCCGCAAATCTTTGAAATCTGGCAAAATAAGCCTAAAAGATTCCGAAAAGTCGGTTTACAATTTCGACCTGATTTTAAAATCCTTACCCGAATATGGCTACCAGATAAAAAGGATCAAAGATAGATTAGTCTCGTTGCACCATTTTAAAAACGAAGAACCCATAAGAAAATCGAGAGAATTGCGCGAAAAAATTGTAAGCTCAAAACAAGAATTGGAGAATTGTAGGAATCGAATCCAGGACGCTAGGCAGGAGGTCTTAGAAAAGAACAGGCAGCTCGAGATCATTTTGAACGAGTCTCAGACTTGTGTGAACAATATTACTAGTCACAAATATATCTTATCGACTTAGCGATTATCATTATGCGTTAAGATTACTAATGCGAGAACAGTTTCGACTATACAGATGTTATTTCAAACAAAATTTCGCAGGGCTAAACAAGAAGATAGTCCTAGTTACTTGATTCCTTAGGTACTCCTCTCATTACGCATTCGTTAGCGCCATAATGTGGAAATTACTCCTAACCCTGCAATTGCCAATCCGCCATAGGATATAGATAATATTCCCAATAAGGCCCCACCTATTGCAACGCCGATGCCGCTAGCAATCATGATTAATTCTCCCACTCTTCTTTGATGACGCATAGCAGATCAATTATTACAAAAAATATTCTAATATAAATATATAACGATATTGGGTTCTGTCGCATTAACGTCGGATTTGAGCAAAACTACAGATTGTATCAAATCGTCGGACAAACGGTGAAATAGGACTAGTTTCCCATCATTTCAGTGTACTCCATTTCTCAATCTGTTAGGTATAAATATAAATTTCAGAAACTAGAGCTAATTGTATCTAAAACAAAGGAAAAAATCCATCGCTTTAATAGTTACAATAATTGTCGTTTCTGCTGCCATCATTATTTATTCGCAACAGATATACGGACTTTTGAGACCCGAAGTCGCAGTTCTTCAATATTTAGATAAACGGTCTTTTGGCCAAACAAGACAATACCAGATATCATTAATGTAACTAAATCACTCAGCCCTTTACACGCTTGCACTTTCTTATTTTCAACGTCTTGACTATTGAGCTTATTAATCTCTTGACAATTCTTGGGGTCGCATTTGTGGCTAGAAGGCATTTCAAACAATAGCGATTTCATTCCTTCCTCTTTGTTGTTACAAACTAGGTTAGCCCCATATGAAAAACAATTGGTACAAAGATAGCCTCTAAATCCAACATTCCGATTATTATCAATCATATGCTTATACATAAGCGATAAAGCAATGATTCGCCTGATATTTGATTTCCACCAATATACTGATGCGGTACATTTCCTATGCTCAATGGTAGACTACCAGAAGCCCATTGATTTAGCCCTAAAAATTTTTTTATCTCAAACTTTTGCCGCAAAACTTCGAGAATTCGATCATCTAATATACCCCATTCTTTTGGGGGCAATGATTGGGAATCTCTTATCTTTCCAATAATCCCGTTCTGCCTTACGGAAAGTTAAGTATTAGTATTATTTGGATAAGTCAGATGAGGAAAACTGATATCACTATCATTATTAAAATAATTATTATGATAGTGCTGCCTGCTGCCATTCCCTTGTAAATTATGATATTTCTCCATTGATTTATCTACCCTATTTGACGTGCTTTGGAATGTTGACAAATGGTATAATAAAAACCTCTATTATTTTTTAGTCCGAAATGATTCGAGTGCTATTTCTGCATACATCAAACATCCCAGTTCTTCTCGAAGGATCTGACATAAATTTGATTCTGCCTCTTAACCGACCTACCTATTTTATTTCTTTACTAGAATCGTCCGCAATTTAATATGATACAAAAATGTCCCAAGGATCGAAGAGTCCAATATGGGATTCTTCAATTTTAGAAAAATCTGGTAGAGCTGTGCGTTATCAGTACGTTCTCAGATCTCGCCAGCCAAGTTGTTCTACCTAAACTTATGGACCGTAACAGTTTTCTCCATCTTTTACCTAGTGATTTAAATTAGCTATAGAACCAACATTGAAAAAAATTGAAGAGAGGCTACGACAGGGTTCTACATGAACAAGACTACTTATCTATATACTGCCCCGAATGTGGAGATTGACCGACGAATTTTCTCCTGAAATGCCCCGACGGCCTTTTTGACAGAAGTTCTATAAACCACGCCTCATGTTCTATTTCTTCCTGCATTATGCTTTGGGCAATGGCGTACGTTCTTGGATCCTTTCCTGTGGTCATATCACAAACCTCTCCCCACGATCGAATGGCGCACTGCTCAGCTTCTAGTAGGACTTTCAGAATAGATTGTATATTTTCCCAATTGTCAGGAAGATATGCATCAGGGCAACCCGCCTGATCTGCAAATTTTCTTATATCTCTTGGTAGGCCCCCTCCGAGCTCATATAATCTTGGAACCATCGACTCAAAATGATTACGATCTTCGATCCGTGCGTCTTCCACTATTTCTTTAATTCCCTCGCCCTCTAAACCCGTACAATGCATTCTGAGAATTGTATAATAATAGTATGTCGTAAACTCCGCACCAACCCCCTTTGTAATTAATTCCTTTAGCCTCTCCACATTTACTCCATTTTTTTCGAGAACTTCCAAAGCAACAATCTTTGGAACTTTTGACTGCGACTCACTTGACATAGCAATTATAACCCTTTGCTGAACTATAAAAGGGTTTTTCAAATATGCTGATAACCCGCTCACCAGCTGCGCTAACGTGGTTGCTCTAAGAGACATTATAAGATTAAACAAAATATCTTTATGATCTATGCAATTGGATAAAATAATATAATTCCCGTGGTAGCAAACAGGTTGAATCTAGTAAGTACTTCATTATTAGAATCCATATGATTTCCAATTCCTATCAACTAATTCTCTTGTTTGAACATCCACTTCTGCTAGCTGCTGAATGTCCCTGATGTAGCCTTCTTCTCTCCACTTCGTGGTAGCATCAATTCCCATTTTTGATCCCAAATTTAGCATCGGCGATGCCGGATCTAAAGTATCAGTTGGTGTATTGTCAATAATAATTGTATCGCGCTTAGGATCTGATCTTGTTGTAATTGCCCATACAACTTCATCGAGATTATGGATATCTACGTCATCATCTACTACCACTAATATTTTAGTTAGTGATAGCTGCCCAAGACCCCACAAACCCATCATGACTTTCTTGGCTTGACCTGGGTAGCGCTTCTTTATTGATATTATCGCCATTCCTTGAAACCAACCTGCAGCTGGCATTGAAAAGTCAACAACCTCGGGCTGAAACATTTGGATTAATGGTAAAAACGATCTTTCGATGACTTTGCCTATGTAAGCATCCTCGAGGACAGGCCTGCCTACAACTGTAGTCAAATAAACTGGACTTTGTCTTCGCATCATTCCGGTGAGTGTAAAGGTAGGATAGGGTTCAGGTGGAGTATAATAGCCAGTATGGTCACCAAACGGACCTTCGATACGCATATCGTTAGGATCTACGTGACCTTCCAAAATAATTTCAGCATGAGCAGGAACTTCCAAGTTAACAGTCCTACATTTAATAAGTTTGATACCTTTTGTTCTCGTAATGCCGGAGAAGACAAATTTGTCCATACCTTCTGGTACAGGCGCGATTGCACTGAATATCGTCGCAGGATCGGATCCTATTACAATCGCAACGTCAATTGGTTTTCCGTGCTCCTTATTGATGTCATAATGCAATGCACCACGCTTGTGAATTTGCCAATGCATAATTGCCTTCGCGCTGTTAAGAATTTGAATTCTGTAAACACCGATATTAGTAATCATAGTTTCCGGATGTTTTGTGACCACCAGACCAAAAGTAATAAATCTCCCTGAGTCAAATGGAAAAGATTTCAGTATGGGAAGTGAATCAAAGCTCGCGTTCTCCTTTTCAACAATTTCGTCGACTGGTCCTGATTCCACAAGGCTTGGACCATACGAGCTCACTTCAGAAAGTCTCGGCAACATCCTGAGTTTATCAAGTATACTTGTCGGCATTTTCATCTTGGTTAGTCCTACGATTCGCTCTCCTATCTCGCTAAAATTTTTCAACCCCAGTGCAATCTCTAGTCTCTTAATCGTTCCAAATGCATTACCCAAAATTGGCATACTAGAACCTTCTACGTTTTCGAATAAAACAGCGGGCTGTTCTTTTGCATACATCAATCTTCGCAGGATCTCAGCTACCTCTAAATCCGGGCTCACCTTAGTGCTTATTCGCTTGAGTTCTCCGGCGCTATCCAAAGCTTCCATAAAATCACGGAGACTTTCAAATGGCATGAAAATTATGAATGTAAGATATTAGTTAACCGTTAGATATAAACAGTAATATTACTCGTCTATGCGTCAATTCAAACCTAACGTAATTATAAGACAAAATTGTTAAGCCTCAAAATTTTATAGAAAACTTTTTGTAAGAAAAATATACAATGAATGGGTTTTGTAAAACAACTAGTCCCAACATGACAATGCAGTTAAAATAATGAGCCCAAACGATTGAATGTAATACTTTTTTGGTTTCTCATGTAATAGATCAATACTCCTCTACGAACGATACCTACTAGATTATTAAAAATCAAACATACCTGTAAAGATGTTCAGGACCTGGGTGTCCTAAGCGGAGAACCGACCAGATCATGTAATTCCTTAAGGATCCTTCCAGTTGCTCCCCAGATGACCTCGTTTCGATATTTAAATCGATAGTTCTTGTCAATTGATAAATGCGAATGAGCTGTGTCGAGGGTCATAGTGCGCAATATAAGTTGTAGGGGGGCGTCAATGACTGATTCTATCTCATCAGGGAAAATCTTTGGATCCGGTATTTTATCTTGCAACGTAATAAATGGTTGTATAAGAAATTTTGACGTCAGGGTCCTTACAGGCGACAGGTTTCCGATTATCTGGTTATCATTAAAGGCAAGGCCTAACTCTTCCTTAGTTTCCCTTATTGCTGTAGCGCGCAATGACTTATCCCCTCGACGGTGTTGCCCACCAGGGAATGAGATTTCACCGCTATGATCTTTTAAAGCCGTACTCCTTTTAGTCAGTACTATATGTGGGACTCTCTTATTGAAATGGATTATTAGTAACACTCCACATGCTCTTAATGGAGGACGCATAGAATCATAATCAAACTCAGAGATCTTGAGCTTACTAGGCATAAGAGATAAACAAAGCTCTCTCTTAGTCAACATTTCTCATTTCATGTTGAGTTATGAATCACTTTGTTTCAACTAATCTAAATTGGTCCTCTTCTGATTCAGCGGACATTATATCACTCCAGCAAGTAACACAGAAGTCTTTGTCACTCACGAGTTTCTGGTCAAAATTGATATTGTCAGTCTCATATTCATTGTTACATAGCACACAGACTCTAAGCAATAGAAATAAAAAGCAAACTAGGCTTTTATCAGTTATGATATATATATTGAGAGATTCAATTGATCAACGTAGTTTTGGCAACTGAGAAAGTCGTTTGAAGCTTAAATTAATTCTTGATATATTATGAAAATAAGTTACGAGTTAAATCCTCCCAAATTGGTAAAGAATGAGTATTTTGAGATTTCACTATTACAGAAGGAGATCCGAAATCTAATAGAACGCGCATTTTCTTTAAACGGGTTAGTCGATGGAATACATCTGACAGATTCAGTTTTGGGAGTTCCTCGACTGTCTAGCGTTACTGCTGCGAGTTACATAAGGAATAGTGGAATTGCCTTAAGCTTGAGTTGTAGTCTGAGAGTAAGGGACAGAAACTTCACATCCATTTTTCAATTTGTGTCTGATGCTACTTTGGTTGGGGTAAAAAGCCTCTTGGTACTTCTTGGAGACAAGCCATCAAAAGGTTCAGGAGACTCTAAATTAGTTCCTAGTGAAATACTAAAGGTGCTGCGTTCCGAGCGGTATGACACAGGTGTTGAATTGAATTTAACAGTACCGAGCAAAATCAGAAACATATCATCTATAAGAAAAAAAATTGAAGCCAAGCCAAATGCTCTTGTAACGCAGTCTATTTCATCCCTTTCCAACCTGGGTGAAATAGTTGATGTAGCTAGGCCTTTTGGCATTGGCGTGGTAGCCTGTATTATGACGCCATCCAAGAAAAATGAATTTTCTGCTGAGATGATTGGACTGGATTGGACGGAGTATCAAAAAGAACCAGTAGATTTTCTTAAGGAGGCCGGCAAAAGTGCCAATGAAATCCTTCTGACGTCACCTAATAGTTTTAAAGATGGATTAGAACTGCTTAAAGCATTAAAATAATACCCTGGCTGATTTCTGAAATTTTTTTAATACTTTGTGGGCTATTAAACTAAACCGTGAAAAAGAGATTCCCTTGTAGTAACAGACTGTATAATGAAACTGCAATCAATAAATAGAAACCGTAATTGTTTAACGATATCCGAACTCATCATCTTTTCTCGAGCGTACATGTATTATGGGATATCGCCCATTTTTCTAGCACTAATAATCTCTGTTTTGAGCTCATCAAGTACCTTTCTGTAATATATCTGCAAATTGCTATCTTCAGTTAATCTTGGTCTCCTGTAATTAACATCTATTTCCTTCTTGACCTTACCAGGCCTGTTGGTAAACACAATTACTTTATCACCGAGACAAACGGATTCTGATATATTATGGGTAACAAAGACAATAGTCTTTCTTGTTCTGGCCCATATAAGCTGTAATTCTACAAGAAGGAGATCACGAGTTTGTGAATCGAGAGAGGCAAATGGTTCATCCATCAGTAGTACTTCCGGATCCGTGACGAGTGCTCGTGCAATTGCTACTCTTTGTTTCATGCCTCCTGAGAGTTGGTAGGTAAATGCGTCAGCAAATTTTGTCAATTGCATTAAATCCAAGTAATGAAATGCTATCTCTTTTCTCTTTTTCTTTTCGACGCCAGCCATCTTTAAACCAAATTCAACGTTGTCTTTAACTCTGAGCCAGGGAAAGAGTGCATTTTCTTGGAATACGATAATTCTATCTGGACCTGTTTGTTTTATGACCTGTCCATTTAGGATTACCTCGCCCTCACTGGGTTTGTCTAATCCCGCCAGGATATTGAGCAGGGTTGATTTGCCACATCCAGAGGGACCAACGAGACATACAAATTGACCCTCTTCGATTGAAAGACTTACATTTTCGATAGCAGACAATCGATGTACCTTACTAGTAGAAGGATTTCCGAACCTTTTCGTAACGTTTCTCACTTCAAGTTTAGCCATCTTGTGTTACCTATAGTGTTCGTTTGCTACCATACGGGATTAATCTATTGTCTAATCCACTTATATGTCTGTAAATTCTTTAGAAGCCCGTAAATAAACTTTCAGATAGTCTACCACTATGTCATTATCGAGGCAATATAAGTCTAAATCTCATAGTCGGAATCAATCCGATATATAGAACTCATAAGGTCTCAAACTTGAGAATGTACTGTTTGATTCAGATACAGTCCATGGGTTTGCTTTCTTGACTACTAAACAAGTAGACAGAGGGGTCGTAGACACAATAGCGAACAGTGATGAGCTTGCTGCTTTTTGAACCAAGATCAATATTCCAAAGCCTCTATATGAGGCCCTTGGAACTATTAGGTAAGTTACTAATATACGGTTGTTATGCGGAAATGCAACGCACATCGTCAGGAACTTTGTTGGTCGTAAAACCACAGGAGATGCTATCTAGAGTTTTAGCACAAATTATCTGCAAGGAGGGATTCTGCTTCAAATACTGTTACAGTCAGGAGAATGCTGTAGTTTTAGTTTTCTTAAAAAATGATCTGAGGCAATAAATTGGCATAAATATTGAATCACATTTAGGCGAGCACTACTTTTTTATTGATAAACGTTACAAGGATTTGTTAAGGTCCATAGGTCATTTAAGCAACCGTAAAATCTCGTCGGGTGTCGCGTTAGTCTTGAAAGCAGCTGAGTTTAGGCTGGTTAGAGAAGCTCTAAAGCCTGCTTCAATGAGCGTTTCTATAATTTTTCGTAATGGTTGTGGATTCCTTTTTAACCTAGATGCAATTTCATCTGATCTAAAATAATATGGAATGTCGTCTAATTCACCCTTTGACGCATACAGCATTTTTTTGATACTGTTAAGAGATCTTTCTGAACAGTGGTCGTAATATGCCATTTTTTCTACAAGGTTCTTGTCAAACAGTTTAGACACCCAGAGTGGCCCACCTATCGTATATTTAGCCCCACAAAGGCTACACACTTTTGACCCATCGTATTGTGCAATGGCATACCTATTTCCGCATTTAAAGCAGTGCAACAAGTATCCAATATTTTTATATACTTTATTGGCCTGAATATTACTGTAGAGGATTTTAACGTATACTCGAAGATAGTGCATAGTTGTATGCGCAAACAGCGGTTGAATGGCTAGATCTAGTCTCGAGGCTGTCAATGCGATTAAGGAAACAATAAGACGGATGGCGATCTCATTAGCATAAAAGGTCTTGACTGGCCGACCATAATACTTTCTCATACAAACATCAGGATATACTCCACATAATACAGCATTATCTGTGGCTGTAACAGATATGAGTCCCCCACTTATTATCGATCTGAGTACGCTATCGATGTAAGATGCAGGACTCCCGAATGGATCCAAATCGATGATCGAGAACCTGTCGTTGTTGCTAGTACCATGCTCTGCTAAGAATTTGAGCACTTTGTTTGTGGTGAAAAAACATTTGGAGCTGACCGAATTTAATTCGGCCCCTTTTTTCGCCATTTCGATCGCCGCGAAATTTATGTCATTAAGATATATTTGCTCGATTTCAGGAGCTTCCACTGCCACCCTTAGTGCCCTTGCACCTGTTCCACTGAAAGAATCTGCAAAATTTCTCTTGGTATACTTGAAATCTGATATGAATGCTCTATAAGCGAGCACAGAAATATCTCGATTTAATCTGGCTGCCTGATTAAAAAAAGCAGGAGATTTTGGGGGAACCTTATTGTTAAGCGATGCGGCAGGAACGATCAGCCGAGTCTTCCCCTCGATGGTTTCTACAAGTTCCTCTGCCATGTCATTATCTCCAAAGATCAGAGCATAGCATTAATACTTTGGATTATATGTCAATTCAACAACACAATCGATAATTTTTAGGTTGCCCTCATTAAGGACGAATTATGGGGGTTTACGTACACGTAAATACAGCGATCTCCCACTAAAAATGTGGCAAAATGCTCGTAACGACCTTTCAAGAACTATCAGCCTCCATTAAATCACAAGCAACTGCTTACCAGTACAAAGGAGCATTACGTCGTTATCTTGCTTATAGACACCAAGATAGCCTTACAGAGCTTTTATCCCAAACTAATGCTAAGATAAATAGAATCGGACATAAGTTCATAGTAATTGACCCCAATAACGCTAATGGATCGGAGAAGAAATTCGAGGTGTCAAGACGGCACGCAGCTAAAGTATACGCTGAACTAAAGAATGGCAACAATGTACTTGAGATATACAGATCTGGCTCAGGTATGAGGACGGACTACATAGTCAAACCAATAAGAAGATAAGAAGTACATTATCTCCCTTTTTATTCATAATCAAGCGGTACGTTCTTTCTACGAGAAATTGTAACACTTACAATTGCTGTTACTAACCGTAACATAAGAGCTCTTCTGGATCTATTGTTACCAATTGTAACGCTATGTGAAAATAATTCTGTTGATGTTACCAATCGTAACATATATAGCTATGACTACACCGTATGTTACCAATGGTAATAGATAAACTGATGATGAATCTTTATGCCTGCTGCAAATGTGGTCATCAATGGACAAATTGGGATGATGTTAGCAAGGAAGAGGGTCGTATTCCTCTTAATTGTCCCAAGTGTAGGAATGTCCGATGGAACCAACATTATACAAATGAAGAGGTGGCGCTATTTGAACAGCTTGAAGACCAACACGTTATAAGAAAAGATGCAAAAGTCAGTAAAATCCTTAGTTGGGAGTACAGGCGTGTTGACCTTGATTTCATTGCATATGAATTTCTCTATAAGATGATTCCACATCCAGATATGTTTGAGATTAAAAATGTCCTTGCCATACCAAAGAAGAATTTAGAAGCAAGACATGATCTGATGCTGTCAATAATTCGGGATAGAATTACAAATATTGAAAAGTATGCAAACGAACGATTCTCAAAGTTTGGGGGATGGTGGTTTGATAACACCAGTAAATGGCCAGACCCCACTAGGAGGTATAGTATCAAAACAAAAACGATGAATGGATGTAAGCATAAAGAGGAGCCAGGAATTAAAGAGGCTTTTGCATCATCTAACAAACGCGATACGCCTAAGTATTTACGGCCTGTTATCTCTGCAGAGATCCTGCAAACCCTAGATCAGTCTTGATTCGGGCTATGGTAGGATCGCTTATGCGATCTTATTCCTTCTTATATGCCTCAGCACATTTTCTAATGATAGTGTCCTCATAGGTGGAGCTTTTGATTGCGACAACTCTTAAGTTGCTACCAGCGCTAATGGCTATATCGTTAGAATTTTCCTTCGGGTCTGTTAGACTTCGCAGTATTTCATCCGAATTTAGATTTGAAGCCTCGATTCTTGTTGGACTCATTTTTATGTCCATATGCACTTTCATGATTTTGGAATCTTTTTGGCAGCGACGCTGTCACTGACCTTAACATCTTCAAAAATGTTGACCTTTTTAGTTAGAAAAGTATCAACTGCTGATAGCCAGCTCGTTATAGTATATAGTGCTTGAATATCCCCATCCTCTATTGCCATATATTTTTCATTATTCAGAATTTGTTTTAGTTCCTTGGCTTGTTCTTCAGTTATTTTCTCCTGTTTAAACAAGTCAGATAGATATCTACGTCTATTGACATCTTCGTCCGTAAGCTTGATTACATTACTTGTCGTTACTATTCATCTCCCTTTTTGTTCTCCTTCTTTTTGTTCACCCTCTGACTTACTAACTTTATGGTCTTCCCAATTTTTGAGGATTTCGTCCAAATTTGTAAGTCTACTAGCGTGGTCTTTTGTGACTTCTCTAAACGCCTCTAACAAGGGATTTTTTTTCTAAACCATCAATTCGGTCCTCCAGTCTTGTAATCTTGCGGGTGATCCATGCTACTGCGGCTCCAATGGCGAGAAGTATTGATACAAACCCTGATAATTGGGATTAGGGTATCAGAAGACATTTCTTATTTACTATTCTAACTTTTTAACTCTTCTAACTGTAACTCGAAGTTTGTTGTCTTTTTGGTAATAAATTATGCCTGCTATTTTCCCACGTTCTGACATTTTAGCTAGCTCATCTGGGCGTAAAACTATCTCAGGTCTATCTGAGTATTCCGATCTAAATTCAACATCGAAAAGATAGGCCCCAGCTGAAGAGATAACGTTTATTTCCTTGATTTGAACCACCGAGTATAAGGATGTTCTTCCTCCTTAGAAGTCATTTCTTTTCTTCGCCTCCGTGCTGTATCTCCAACTCCATGCCTAGCTTGTATCTCTTCAATGCTGTAGCTGCATGCTCTTCACAACCTACCATAACCATGTCAGCGTTGTCTACACGGAAGTAGTTAAGACGCAGTCGCTTATCGCTATTAAGCACCATGTCAATAGC
>Ga0193701_1000003_pt1 | contig 78234 bp, 88 predicted proteins | sample U3s2metaG_FD_143055 | JGI IMG/M metagenome (GOLD analysis project Ga0193701, IMG submission 143055) | Soil microbial communities from a riparian zone of the East river system, Colorado, United States - U3s2 | ecosystem: Environmental > Terrestrial > Soil > Riparian zone | place: USA: East River...
TTACAATCTTTGGAAATCGAAAACTCAGGGAGCCCTAGTTTGCTGATTGCTGAATTGTTGAGAACTTGCAATAACATAAGTGGTTGTATAGAAGCAGAAGCAGGATTTGTTCCACCACCACCACCAAACAAGTCACCTACATCACCGCTCTGGTTTCCAGGACGCACAGATGCGATAAGACCAATTCCAGTAGGTATTTGACGTCCATGCCATCCCTCAGGAAATACAATATCTTCTATTCCAAATGCCGGGTTAGAGTAGTGTCCGCTGACATCTTTTTGTAATGACTCTAAGAATCCTTTAGGGAACGTAAATTTGCTAATATTTTCGTTCTGCGCATATATATTAACATTAACCGGCAGTATCGTAGTTGTGAGCATAGATATGACCACGAGTAAACCAGATAAGTAGTAGATTCTTTTGTCACTCAATGTAGGTTCTCATGATATTAGTGTTATATATATTAGAGTATCTAGCTCATTGTCCTTCTTCGACTTCCTGTAACCTGGCTGACAATGCCACATGGTCTGATAAGTGTGCTGTATAAAGAAATTGTAATTCTTTGAATATGACCAAACTTCATTGGTGGGTGGGTAAGGTACTGTTACCGTATGGTACATAATATGTACACTCATCTGAATCGGAATTCGATTTCACTATTTTATTAAAGCCAGTAAAGTATATTCCATATCCTTTGATCGAATATGATTAAATTTTCACAACCTTACATCCTTTTAGAATGTTACAATTCTAGTAGATTGGAATTTTTGGTGTAGGTTCTGATGTCTTTGCAACCATTAATTCTTCCATATCATTGCATACATGTAACAGCTGGATTCCTTTCGGCGTTGTCTTAAAGGATCTTTCTCCTTCGATATATTCTAACAGGTCCTTTTCAAGCAACATTATTAAGTATTCCTTCAATAGATTATAAGACAAATATGTTTTAAACTGGATCTCAGTTGTTCTTACTCTATTACCATTAGCAACCTCCAAAATGGCTGCAATTATTTCAGATCTAGATCTGTGCTGAGTCTTCATTAAGATGCTAAAGTGTAGAGTAGAAAACATCTATTTAATTCTATTTCATGTAGCTTATAGTAATATGTTCTAGAACATTATTTAACAGCAGCAATCTATTTGTAAGCTCCCCTTTTTGGTCTGATTATGACATTTGCGAAACAGATTGTTGTCGGAGCTATAAATTGGGATATTGTAATATTTGCTGAACAACTTCCTGAACCCGGAGAAGAAGTCAGAATAAAAAAGATCATGGAGGTTCCTGGAGGAAAAGGAGCAAATATTGCCATAGCCTCCTCTCGAATACTTGGAGCCAATAATATAGCAATCCTCGGTGCATTAGGAAGAGATAATATAGCAAAAGAACAGATTCGTATCCTTAAAACCGAAGGTGTTTTGACCGATCTCATATCCTTTACCAACGATGCTCCTTCAGGTCACGCTTATGTAGTTGTCGATCCTAATGGGAGAAATTTTATATTAACTTTCAAGCAAGCCAATGACCTGCTTAACGATAAAGTCGTCTCTTCTACAATTACGCGTGAATATATTAATAATTCAGATATAGTAGTAGTAGTGGATCCGCCCTTTTCAGTTGCTGACACAATGTTGTCACTTTCAAAAATTGCCAACAAGATAACTTTATGGGCTCCGGGTCTCTTATCCTCTAGAGGAATTAAAGACCTTCAAGGCGCAATCAAGAATACTGATTACTTGATCCTAAATGAACCGGAATGCATAAATCTAACGGGTATTATTGAACCTGTTCCTGCATGTAAAGCTATTTTAAATAATAATTACACATTGAACCTTAAGGTAATAGTTACAAGGGAAGAAAATGGATGCATATTTGCAAATAGGCAAAAGATTGTATCTATACCAGCGGCTAAAATGATACCAACAACCGGTGAAAATAGCCTCAGAATATTAAACACTGCCGGTGCAGGTGATGCTTTCATAGGAACTTTTGCTGCTATGAAAATTCTCGGAAATGATGATATCGAGTCACTAATTTCTGCTAGCGTGTCTGGAGCAATTAAAGCGACGAGAGAGAATATCCACGAAAGTCCGACACTTAAAGAAATACTTGAGATAAAAAGAAATCTCGAGATAAATCCTACAATTATTTCATAATCTAACTAAGACAAAAATTGTCTCTTTATTAATGGTTCCACATATATTCATCCACATATATTCACAGCCTGTAGGAACTATGCGATCCTTCTCAAATCCTACTAGCATGGTCGATTCTTAAGTTGAATCTTTTTAATGCCAAAAAGTGATACATAATCACAGTTAAAACATTCTATTCTGACTTGACTTAGTTAAGTTTTATCTGTAACAATATGTTACTGTATTTTTATAGGTAAGACGTTCTAATTAATGATGAATACCAAGTGAAAATCAAATGGAAAAAAGGTTAACATCGGTAAGACCCTTTACTGAACGCAAAGGCAAAACAAAATTCTGTGCAACATGTGGTAACGTGGCTACTCAAGAAGCCTTGTTCGAGGTAGGTGGGGGCGTTACTCTAATAGAAAGATACTGCGACCTATGTGCAAAGAAAGTAACTTAATGCAACCATAGACCCTGTTATGGGGACTTATTTTATTCCAGAATATAATTTTTGCTACGTCACTATTTGGCAATATTGACATGAGATGATAAGTGGACCTCTCAGTGCAATCCCACTTAAAGCAAGTCAGACAGATCCAACAATCAATGCGCCATCACTTTATAGCGAGAATAAGAGGGATATCTTAGGGTGCAAGGATAGTCTGATGGAAAGGTGCACCTTACTTCTGAAATAGATGAAGATGGTCTACTACGCCCCAGCTCAAAGTTGGATCTAACGCCTAAATTACGTCTATGGCGCAGTCATGTAGGTCAAATCTAGATTAATCTGCTACAGTTTTAGCTCGTGGTTTGTTTCATATGTTTCATCATTGTGTTTTATCGTTCTCGTTTCAAATACACAATGACAAATGAGACTGACTTCAGAAATAGTATTATTTATGATGCATTAAACGTTAAGAATACAATTGCAGAAAAGGAATATCTAACGTTTTAGCTGACCTAGCCATTGAGAAGCATGTTCTAGTGAAACAGAATTATTTGAAAAACTTCTTGAATGTGATATAGAAACAATGCATAGAGGTCCCAATCGCGGCTTAATTTGAAACTCCAATCAAAGAAAGAAAAGAAGGTTATATGTAAGAGGCATTGAGTGATGTACTGATAATTTGTAACATTTGTAAACCTGCTGTCTTATTAATGACATAGCATCTCATGATTGTTGTATATGAGATACAAACTCCTTGGAAAAAGCGGACTGCGAGTTTCTGAGCTATGCCTAGGCGCCATGACGTTTGGAGAAGACTGGGGTTCGATGTTACTTGGAGCTTCTAAGGAAGAAGCTAAGAAAATATTTGACTTATTTGTGAGTAAGGGTGGAAATTTTATTGATACCGCAAATGTCTACCAAAATGGCACTAGTGAGAAATATGTTGGTGAATTCATTTCCTCTGAACGAGAGAAGTTTGTTCTAGCTACTAAATACACGCTCACAACAAATCCAGATGACCCTAATGCAAGTGGAAACCATCGCAAGAATCTGGTCCAATCTGTTGATGCAAGTCTTAGACGGTTAAAAACTCACTACATAGATCTCCTTTGGGTGCATGTATGGGATTCTATGACCCCAGTTGAAGAAGTTATGAGATCGTTAGATGATTTGATAAGGTCAGAAAAAATTCTATACATAGGTATATCTGATGCACCGGCTTGGGTTGTTTCACATGCAAATGCTATTGCGGAGCTGCGTGGCTGGTCATCTTTCATAGGAATTCAGATAATGTACAGTTTGATTGAAAGATCAGCTGAAAGAGAGTTATTGCCCATGGCCACTACTTTGGATATTGGAACAACAGCATGGTCTCCATTAGGTGGCGGGGTTCTTTCGGGAAAGTATAACAGGCAAAATAGTAACGAGTCAAAAAGATTCAATGTCAATAATGCAATGAGTGCTTCATTTGTAAATGAAAGAAATATTTCGATTGCAACAGAAGTACAGGCGATAGCAAAGGAAATCAATAAGACTCCTTCACAAATAGCCTTGAGTTGGATAAGGCAACAACAGAAGGACAAAGACAAAGGAGTTATAATACCCATTGTAGGAGCTAGAACTGAAGCCCAAATCAAAGATAACTTGGGTTGTCTAGATTTTGAATTAACCTCAGACCAATTGAAAAGATTAGATGAGAAAAGTAAGATACAGCTAGGATTTCCTCATGACTTTATGTCTGAGGCGGCCAAGATTTTCCTATATGGAAATACCTATTCACTAATAGACAATCATAGAGCATGAATTTAATGAATTGTATTTGGATGAGAGCTAATTAGTTAGTAATGAAATTATGTTCGAATCACTTGATTTTCTTTATGTCCCAGCTCCAAATATCCATGAATCCATCAGATACTATACAAAGGTGCTTGACGGTGAATTATTGTGGAAAATACACGCGTATGGAGTCTGGGTATGTATAAGACTCTCTAGTAAAGAACCGTACATTCTGCTTGCAGACCATATATGAAGAAAGGATTGGATGTTGATCTTTCGGGTCAACAATTTAGATGACGCCGCGTCTGAGCTTCGAGGAAGAGGGTGGAGAGAAGAGAAAAGTTTAGAGATCCCAAATGGCCCTTGCTTAACATTTCGTGATCCTGCAGATTACTCGATTGTGATATACGAGAATCGACGTCCCCATGTCATGACAGAATTTAAAGGGCGAATTGATAATGATTAGTAAAAGTGCTGGAGGATTAGTTATCTCATAAATGAACAACTCTACTTAACAAGAGAACGGTCACTACACCCATGTCGAGGTTTAACGTTTGCATACAAGTGTTTAATGCTCTTGCCTCTGACTAATAAATCGAGTTCTAGTAGAATGTCATGACCACTTTTTATTGACCCTAGTCTCAAGTATCAATGTCCTTATTCAAAGATCTGCTTCGACTATTTCAATTATATTCAATACTTCTTGTCTGTCAGTACTTCTTCTTTTGCCTGACTGATAGCTGAATTCTTGATTCGAACATTCAAAATAAAATAGAATATGTGTGCATCAAGTCAAGTCAAAGATAATTTACTCGTGTTGTCTACACAATTTCTGCTGTAGCGAATCTCTCTCCTACTTGCGTAATCTTTGCCTTTACAGTCTGTCCTGCTTGTCCATTTTTTACAAAAATCACAAATCCTTGTATTCTGGCAATACCGTCGCCCTTCCTACTTGTCTCTGTGATCTGTACATCATATTCTTTACCTGTTTCAACAGGCTTTGGGCTGAAGCCTCTGTTAAAGCCGCTGCTGTAACCTCTTCCTGATCCGTAGCTCATATTAATACTTCAAAAATGTTAACTTCTGTTCCTAATATGAACTAATACACTGGTAATTCAAGAGGCAACTTACTTATGGAAAAAGTATGATCTAGGATGTGACGAATTTTCTTCTATCAGTATTTACTACTAGAATGTCGAGAAATCTTTTTTCATCCTCAGGAGTCTTAATGATGCCTTGGGTTGCTATATCTGGTGGTTATTCTTGTTGTAAAACAGTAGTAGTCAAAGGGCTAGTATACAGAAGGATATATCTTCTATATTGACTCGTAACGAAAGTTTGTCTATAAAAATAGTCGGAGCTTATACCTGGGACGTAGGGCATGGAGCTACAGGATCCTATGCATCCTTGCTTCTAGAGGTGATGTTATTGAGATTAGAGGTAACAAACGGAGAACTCGCTACCGCTATAAAAATACGCGTATTTAGGATTGTTTATTCAATAAATATATGAAGCTTATCTATAAAGGATGTTATAAAGAAGTAAGATCTTTTTGAGTACTTAGATTAGGTGAATGATCTATCCTGTCTTGGCATTACTCATCACTTCTATAAGTGCAATTAATTTATAAGACGCTATTGCATTTTAATGATAATATTCCTTAATGTTAGGACAAAGCCGAATCCTCTTACAGATGCGAATCATGCAGCACGTCATTTTCTACTAGAGGAGAACTCGAACAACACCTTCGCCAAAGACATGGGATCTAAGTGTCTACAATACATAAATCCAATTGACAGCACGACAAAAAATAATTTACTATATCTATTGCGACAAGGCATAATCACTTCTATTATTGATCGTGGATCTTGCTAACGCAAATGAATTAATCATTTCTGTGAAACCGGCAGATAGCAATCAAAGTAGTGAATCTAGTGAATCTAACTAGTTGTCTCTGCTCCAATTTTATGTTTATTTATAAACTTAATATTTTGGCTACTTTATTTACTAGGTTTTCATTTTCAATTGGTTTTTGAATAAACCAGTTTTTATTCAAACAGTATTCCTCATTTCCCAGTTTTTCATGATACATGTTGCTAGCAGTTAGAAAGCAAATTTTAACTTCATTATCCTTTTTTCTGATCTCTTGATAAAGCTTAATACCATCCATTTCTGGCATTTTTATATCAAGGACCAATAAGTCATACGAGTTAGCCTTAAAGCTCTTCAATACAGTAGTAGGATCGTTAGAGGAACTAACTTCAAATCCATTATCTTCTAAAACGAGTTTCAACACCAAGCTAGTGTCTGGTTCATCGTCCACTGTTAAGACTCTTTTTTTATTGCCATGATTATCTTTTGTGGCGATTGTTGATCTGGTATTTTTGGCTTCCTGTATCTGTAACGGCTTAGGAGCTAGTAATAGATTCATACTGACAACAGGTCTCTTGAAGCTATGTTACTATTATAATGTGGAACACGCATAGCAGAGGGGGAGGATACAGTAATATACCGTATCAGTACGGTACTCTACCAGTTGAAGGTGTGCTATGATGTCTATATCAGAACACTCAAAAAGACAAACTAGAATGTCTGCTCGAGATAAAGATTTTGCTTAATTGTCTTGTAAAATATAATCCACAAGATCTTTCAGATCTGCGGTCGCAAGGCAGCATACTTTATCTGCTCCGCCATAATATACGAATAACTGTCCGCCTATTATGCAGGCTCCTGTAGGAAAGACTACATTATTGACATCCCCGTATCTCTCGTATGGTTCTTCGGGCTCTAAAATGGGTCTTCTAGTTCGACCCAAAACTTTGCACGGATCCTTCAAGTCTAGGAGCGCAGCGCCAACGCTATAGACTTTATCATTACTGACCCCGTGATATATAATTAACCAGCCATATTTTGTTTTGATAGGGGGAGCACCAGCGCCAATCTTTAAAAGCTCCCAATCTTGCTCGGGTTTGAGTAGAAGTGTATGTTTTTCAAAGCTTGTTAAAGACTCGCCCTCACCCAGCCATATGCTAGGCCTTTCCACACCATATGCGGCTCCTATCCAAGTGCTAGGTCTATGTAGCGAAAAATAAGTCATTCTTTCATCTCCATTCGATGATTTATTATTTATTTTGTCTGGAAAAAGCACGACATCCTTATTATCAGCTCCTTTGCTAGTTATAATTCCAAGTCTCGTAAACTCATGATAATCAGTGGTTGTTGCTAAAGCTGAAGACACATCTGGTCTGTTTCGAAAATGGCTAGAGAGTATTACATAGGTAATGTACGGTTGGTGATCAATCTCTACTAATCGAGGATCTTCTATTCCATATCTCTCATAATCTTCAGTTGGACCAAAAGCTATTTCATTACGTCTGTCAAAATAATAACCGTCTGTGCTTGAAGCATAGCCAATTCTTGAAATGTAGTTTTCATATTCTCCGATTGCGCGATAGAGCATATGTACTTTGTTTCCGTCATACAAAGTAGCGCAGTTAAAAACTGCTTTGGATTCCCACCAGTTGTCTTCGTGTGGACTCAAGACGGGATTCTTCGCATATCTTTTTAGAATTGCTTTATCAGCAGACAAGATACTAATGCTTTAACCGAGCCATTAGGTTTATAAAAACCATACATGAAGGCCCACTAAGCCCAAATATTAGTGGGTAAGTACTACAGGGTAACGATACAACTATTTTGTCTAAAGCCTTATAACTTTCATCACCTGATGAGCTCGATTGTTTGCCGTCAAGTATTAGATCGAAGTTATTTATCTAATCTTATTCCAATCCTACTCTAATAGATAATTTTTTCTCTTCTGTTATACGATAGTATAGCTGAGCATGTTGCTTACCTACATTTAGCCAACTGATTTTTTTCTTAAATGAATCGACTTCTTTGACATATACAGCGTAATCTCGATCCAGCATCGCTAATGCCTTTGAAAATTCATTTGGATTGCGACGTACGGTTATTCCTAAGCCTTGGGCAGAGAATTCTTTAAAAAATTCGAGATCAGTAGCTACGAAAGGAAGGCCATGGGCCAAAGCATCGAACATTACCCCTGAACCAGAACTTACTTTGTAAGGGAGGATAACAGCATCAGCTGAAGAAAATAAAAGGGAGAGTTCTTCTTCATTTAGGAAGTCACTTTGCAAATTTACTATATTGTCTTTTTTTATAATATCAAGACTGAAATCTTCCTCAGTACTGTAATGGTTTTTTGAAGAGTTTATCACAATTGTCCACCCTTTAGGTATATTCATCTTCTTTAAAATATCCCATCCTTTAGTAGCGGTCATAAATCCAAGAGCTAGTGCTATTCGACCGTTTTCAGGAAGCGAGAATAGCTTCCTTGCCTCCTTCTTCTTTGTTTTATTATAGGCGAGAGAAGGTTCAGAACCATGGAATATGACTTGTGCTCGTCGACCGACCATCTTTGACATATATTGCGAGAACACGATGCCTGCTTCACTTCTTGCCAGCTTTTCTCTGTTCAAATTATGAAACGAGTAATAATTGATGAATCTCTTCCAATGCCTGATAAAATTATTTGAATATCTACTGACAATATTTCTTTTGGGCAAGTCTTTGGTAGCTACGATCAGATTAAGCCATTGCTTGAAAGTATATGCGGAATGAAAAGTCGTTACTATTGGGATCTTGCAAAACTTGTAAAACGAGTCTATATTTGTGCTAGTCCTTGTGGGATTTATAGGATCTAATTTCAGGCCGTACAAGCCATGTTCATATTGAATATGAACTAAATCAGGCTTGATCTTATCGACTATCTTTAATAGAACATCAGAATTCTCGGTATTAGCTGGAGAAAGACCAGAAAAATCACCACTGCCTAAGTGATTACATGCAACATGTACATCAAACCCAATTTTGCGTAATTCTTTCGTTAGGTTGTAAGTATAACGTCCGACGCCCCCTTGCATAGGAGGGTACTCTGTAGAGACCATCAGTATACGCGAATGCAAATTAGTAGAATTGATGAGCATGTTTATATTAATAATATTTAATATTTATTAATGTTTATAATAAGTATTAAATATTAATAGAAACTAGTATTTCAGATAGATGCCTACAAGATATACTGTCACTATTACAGCGGTCGGTTCCAGCTATGTAATAGTATTGCCCAAATCTGTAGTAGATGGATTCAATTTATCAAAAGGAGATAGGTTAGAAATGATTGTCAAAGATGATGGAATATACATTCCTCTAGCAGAACGAAAAAGCGGAAATACTTGAGAATTCAGACACTAATAGTGAAATGCTAGATATTCTGAATGTAATTAGCACAAAAGATCGGCTCAACCCTCTTTAACACTAAGATCGTTACCTCGTGCTGCTACTCGATTTATACGACGTATGTTATGATGTGAATATTTATGAACTAACACAACTACATCTTTCCATATATCACTATGCAGTTGTCATATTTCATGCTGCGTAGAAAATATGATTGTTATGAACATTCATCACGTTAAAATGAATTTAGATTTATCGATCTTCTAAAACATTTTACCATACTACCCTTTATATTTATTAATCCTCTTAGTATTGTCGACACAATACGAGAAATGAAGGGACTACAGGAGTGCACAATGCGGAGGTAATAAATACACTATTACAAGTTTTATCTAATGCGCAGTATAAAATAGATATTTGCGGAAATTCTAAATTTCCCTCAAAGATCTTGTCATTTTATTCAGTAAATAACTTAATACTTGATAGTAGTAAAAGAACTAATACAAGACAAAGATACATTTTTGAAATTACAAGAGAAAATATCGACTACTGCAAAAAGTTGATTAAAAAGATCGAATTACGCCATCTCGATGAAAATGAAGCAAACTTCGCAGTAAATGAGAGAGAATGTCTAGGTTTTATAACTATGCAAAAAGAAACATTACAAGCTACCTACAGTAATATGAAAGAAGTAGTAGAACAGCAACAGTCTGTATTTGAGACTCTCTGGAACAAGGCAATTCCTGCACGAGATAAAATCATGGAAATTGAAGAGGGCTTAAAGTCAGAATTTCTTGAAGTTATATCAGATCACAAAAAAGCAACTGAGATTTATATTAATCTTGCAAAGTCGGTGGAGAGAGAGGCTCTAATACTCTTCGCTAACAGTAAAGCTATAGTTAGAGCAAAGAGGCTCGGAATTTTGGATTATTTAATCACTGCCTCTAAGCGAGGAGCGGTGATAAAGATTATCACTCCGATAACAGAAGAGAATTTACAATTCACAGAACAATTTTGTGAGAAAGCTCCAAATATTAGAATTCTCAATGGTGGAGCTTCCCACTCCGGTTTGTTTATAGTCGATGGCACAAAGTTTCTCAGATTTGAACTCAAAGAACCTAAAGCTGAAGAATTTTCGGATGCAATAGGATTTGTATTGTATTCAAATAGTAAAGTAGGTGCCTACTCAACCAGGTCATTTTTTGAATTACTATGGAATGAACATATTCAATATGAAAAGCTAAAAGAAGCAGATAACATGAAGAATGAATTTATCAATGTAGCTGCACATGAATTAAGAACGCCAATACAGCCAATACTTAGTTTGTCTCAGGTTCTTCAGTCAAAAATAAAGGATACTAAGCAGAGGGAACTTTTGGATGCCATTGTAAGAAATGCAAAAAGGTTACAGAGACTCACAAATAATATATTAGACGTTTCAAAGATTGAAAGCCACTCTTTGAACCTGAACAAAGAACAATTCGAGCTAAGCAATGTGATATCTAACTGTATAAGTGATATCGAAGATCAAGATGAAAAGGTTCGAAATGGAAAATTGGAATTATTTTACGAACCTACTAAGCAAGATATCTTTGTGGAAGCTGACAGAGTAAGAATATCTCAGGTCATTTCAAATCTATTAAACAACGCTGTCAAGTTTACTGAGGATGGAGCTGTGTCTATTGATGTAGTAGTAAAAGAAAATAACAATAATGGTAACAATAATGGTAATATTATTATCGTTAGTGTAAAGGACAGTGGCGAAGGCATAGACCCTGAAATTTTACCCAAGTTATTCACAAAGTTTGCTACAAACTCTGAGAAAGGTACTGGCTTGGGATTGTTTATCTGCAAAAGTATTGTCGAAGCTCATGGTGGAAGGGTGTGGACTCAAAGTAATAATACTGGTGGAGAAAGAAGAACAGGAGCTACCTTTTGTTTTAGTTTGCCAATAACGGATAAATCAATGAATCAGCAAAAACAAAAGCACGTGGACCCTAAGATAATGAATCAACTATAGATAATGCAAACAGACATACAACCATCATTTCATAGTGGTATTACCGTGCCCTTTTTATTTTGTATAGTTTTTGAAAAATGCGCTGTCGATATTAAATTGCCGTCTTTTACGTATTCGTTAATAAATATTCTAGATATTTATCTACAGATATTCTTAAAGCAGACCATATGTTATTTTCAGGTGTAGGTGTGGTTGTCAATTCTGATAACAAATGATGCTTATTATCATGTCTATTATCCAATAGAAGTCAAGAAAAGCTATTATTCTCATCACTATGACTACTGCTATTGCTGCTACAATTTGCGATCAGCACCATCACCACCTAATACTACTAACAAGGGATGGAGGAGACAATGAAGTCATCACGATTATATGAACCTAAATCCTTATTTTCTAAATATGAAATTTTAATCAAATATACACTTGTACCGTCGATTCCTCTTTCAATAATAGCGGTTCTATCTGCTAATCCTAATACTTGGCTGTCATCTGAGATTCATCATTTCTACATAGAGTTGTTTGCAGTAATACTTGCTGCGGTATTGGCATTCTCTTATCTTTCAAGAGCTCTTACATTAGACGATAAATTCAGCCTCTTTGTAGGAATTGGATTCCTAACCAGTGCCTTGATTGATTTATTGCATGTGATAATATCTTATAGCTCAATTGATAATCCTATATTTCTAAAATACTTCATTCCTCAGACCTGGTTTGCTGGAAGAATATTTCTTAGTGCCATCCTGGTTATTGCAATTGTTAAATACCCAACTTTATCCTCACTAAAAGACGAACAAGAGCAACATGAAGAAGCAGGAAGACGGGTGAAATTACAAAATACTCTCAAAGTTTATTTAACAGTCCTTGCTATTCTTGCTGCAAGTGCTGCCATAAGTTCACTATTCTTGGTTTTTCCTGCCAGCGTACTGGATAATTCTCCTGTACATAGACCATATGAGCTTCCTTCGCTTGTGCTATTTTTGATAGCTTTATTTTATTTTTATAAAAATAAGTTATATGAAAGAACTGACGTCTTCTATAAAGGAATATTAGGTTATTTGATAGTAGATATCTTTTCTCAAATCATAATGTCTTATTCTGCTGCATCTTTTGATACAGCACACAACGTGGCTCATGTTCTCAAAGATGCTGGTTACTTCATTAATATTATAGCACTGGCATTATCAAGTATTCAGTATAATGCAAGGTTGAGAGAAACCAATGAAAGGTTAAGGCAAAGAGAAGAATTAATTCGTATTCAATATGAAAAGCTAAAAGAAGCGGATAACATGAAGAATGAATTTATCAATGTAGCTGCACATGAATTAAGAACGCCAATACAGCCAATACTTGGCTTGACACAAATTCTTCAGTCAAAAATAAAGGATACCAAACAGAGCGAACTTTTGGATGCCATTGTAAGAAATGCAAGAAGGTTAGGGAGACTTACAAATGATATATTAGACGTTACAAAGATTGAGAGCCAATCACTAAATCTAAAAAAGGAGCAATTTAATCTAAATGATGTAATATCAAATACTATAGAGGATATTGTAGCAAATATAGACTTTATTAAGAACATCCAACAGAAAAATATGATAAAATTATTATATCAGCCCTATGATATTTTTGTAGAGGCAGATAAAGCAAGGATAACCCAAGTGATTTCTAACCTTTTAAACAACGCTATTAAATTTACTGAAGCAAAGGAGAAAGATGGAAGAGCGGGAACTATAAGTATTAGCGTGAAAAATATTGACGCCGAGGCTCTTGTCAGCGTCACAGACACTGGTATTGGCATAGATCCTGAAATAATGCCCAGGTTATTTTCAAAGTTTACCTCAAAATCTTATCAAGGGACAGGGCTCGGGTTATTCATATCCAAAAGCATCATAGAAGCTCATGGAGGAAGGATATGGGCTGAGAATAACAAAATTATTAAAGATGGGAGAGGGCAAGTAGAAAAAGGAGCTACCTTTACGTTCAGCCTGCCATTAAATGAAAAACAGCATGAGATCAAGCAGGAGCCACAGACTATAGACCTAAAAGAGAGAATTAATCGTCGATAATGAAAAAGAGAATTTTGGTAGTAGACGATGAACCAGATGTCAATTTAGCATTAAAGGAAGCTTTAGAAGAAAATGGACTCAAAGTTGATGCATTCAATGACTCCCTGCTAGCATTAGAAAATTTTGAAGCTGGTTCATATGACTTGCTGATACTTGATATCAGAATGCCCAAAATGAATGGCTTTGAATTATACAAGGAGATAAAGAGGATAGATGATAAAGTTAAGGTATGTTTTCTGACAGCTGGTGAAATGCCTTATGGAATATATCAAGGTATATTTGATAAAAATGAGTTCATCCGAAAGCCAATAGAAAATCAAGAGCTATTGAGCCGATTAGACAGAATATTAAATAGCTGATGAGCTGCTAGCGGTTAGAAAAATGGATTTGTGTCTTTTGAACTATGCTCAATATCAAAAAACTTCTGTTTCTGGTAGCGTTGCAAGGGAGGGAAGTTGTTTGCAATTATCTTGTTTGATTTTGCTGCAGCAGCGGCTGTTGCTGTTGTTGTTGTTGCTGTTGTGGTTGTGATGACTGGGGTATTGTTGGCAGCTGGAAAAAAGGAAATCCACTACTACCAAGAGCATAGGGCATTTGACCGTTCCATCTATTGATAGCCTGCCATTGCAAGTATTGTGGGCTTTGTCTTAGTTGCTCAGTAATAATTTTGATTGCTTGTGATTCACCACCAGCTTTAGCTACATTTGCTCTTGCTTGTGCTTGAGCTTGTACAACTGTTTGGTTTGCGACTACTTGGATGGCTCTTAGATTATTCTGCTCTGTCAGAAACTTTTGGAATGCTACTACTTTTGCTTCAATCTGAGTGGCAAATGCCTGTGAGAATTTGAAGTCAGTTATAAATACCGTTTCAACGATTATATTTCTGGCTGATAAAGTATTACGAATAGCAGTAGCTATTACACCTTTAGCTGTCTCTCTCTTTGCTATTAATTCTTCAGCATTAAATTTTGCAACACTTGCTTTAACTGATTCTTGTATAGTTGGAGCTATTATTCTATCTGCATAATCTTCTCCAAGTTGCTGATATATTACATTTGCATCATTTGGATCAATATGATAGTTTAAAGCTATAACAGTTTGTACCTCCTGTAGGTCATTAGATGCAGCTGATGATTCGGCTTGAAACTTGAGTGTACGTACTTCTAATTGTATTACTCGTTCAACAAATGGAACAATGAAGTGTACTCCTTCTGCAAGGACGCGATTTTCGACTGCACCTAGATAAAGAACTACACCCCTATGTCCTGCTTGTACTATAAGTACTGATTCAGCCATTACTACAACGATAACTACGAATGTCACTATTCCTGCAAGGATCTTTAACTTATTAGATAGAAATGACCTTAGTGTCCTTCAAGCGGCTCTCCCTCTGGGGTTCTCCTACTATATGGGTTACCGAGTCTTTTGAAAGGGTTTCTCATAAAACCAGCGTTTCAATCCCATATTAATATTGCAAAGCAATTTAAGTTGTTGTAAATGAATATATCTGATAGCTGTTTAGATATATAGCCAAAACTAGAGGTTTTCTCTAAAGTTGTAGTCCAGGACGATTGGCTTTTTCGTATTAGATTATGATAACTCTTGCCTACTTTTTGTGCAATTCATTCCTCTTCAACTCAGCTACTCCTACTTCGATATTTCCTTCTGTTCAAAATCAACAGGCAGCTCCTCCTCTTCCTGCTTCTTTTCTCTGGGAAACATTTTTCATATGACTCGATTATCCTATTGCAAAATTCTGTCGCCAGTTACGTATGGCTCCACCATCTTGCCATCGAAGGAGAATACAGGATTGTAATTGTAATCATTAGCACTTATAATCACTAATTATTTTTATTGGGATACGATGCACACAATATTATTATGCACACAAGCCACTTATGGCGTGACTTCTATTCAGATTACAATTGTTGCTGTGGCGAATGTATCTGCTACCTCGTCAACCTTAATCTTAACTTTGTTTTCTGGTTTTCCGTTCTTAACAAAAATGACAAATCCTTGTATCCTTGCAATACCATCACCCTTTCTACTGATTTCTGTAATATTTACTTCGTATTCCTTACCTACTTCGACAGGTTTTGGAGCAGGAGAACCTCTGTTGAAGCTTCTGCTACTACCACCACCATAACTCCTCCCTCTACCGCGACCGTAACTGCTATCCCTTCCGTAACTCATTTAGTACATATATTGATAGGTTCTCGCCTAATATAAATCGCCGAATATTAACCATTATGAGTAAGATCTTATTCCCATGTGTGCTGCTAGGATTTCATCAGCATATTTTTTTGATTTATTTTTGCAAGGTCTTCCAACTATAAGACATGGTAGTAGAAACACAGATTTGCAATATTAACACTAGAATGTATATATGATTATTATCCGACTGAATCTCGAAGACATGAGACCTTCTCTTCAAGGCTGCATTCCTAGTATATATCAGGTTGAATTATCATATCTCTCAAAATTCTTCACAGTAGATCTTTGAACATCACTCTCGTCTTTATTATTATAATGATAACGATAACTTTAGCTTCAGTCGTTACAATTGAACAGCTATAAATAAGTAGGTCAGGCATTAAGCTATTCTCCTTTAGTGTTAAATGCTTAATTACAATATCTGAGGTATATGAATGTGGTACAAAACGTACACGTTTGCGTAAAGTGTGGAATAGTTTTTGATGTTAGATTCAGACGAAACAACGACTGTCCAGTATGTCACAGCGGTGAACATATGGAGATAGAACCATTATAGTCAGGTTCTTTGGATTCTTCTTTATTCAGGACTCTCTTGTATGCATCATAAAGCTTGTGCATTACGCTTATCAGAACACATGGAAGCTATTCGAAAAAAATTAAGCATATATAGCACTTTATCTTATTTCTCGTAACATGTTCGCATTGTAAGAACGAATTTCCTTCAAAAACTCTTCGATTTAAAGATCCGAGCCAAGACTAGCTAGAGGAAACAATGATGGGACGAGAAATATGTCCAAAATGTGATCAAACTTCTCTTATACAAGCAGGTTTCAAATGGAAATCAGATGAATAATCATGTACCTCAGTTAACAGATAGTTCTATGTCCAGGGAGAGGTTAGCAGAACCCAAAATAGCATACTTTTATAATTCAATCAATGTTCTGTTTATTTTACGGGTATATTTCCTACATGCAAATTCCTAGAAACTTGATTTGTTGTTGTAATAATAGTAGTGGTTGGTGAGCGGAATTCCTCTCCATCGCTATCGTGTTTGTTCTATAGCTATTAGGCTGTCTTTATTTTTATTTTTATTTTCTATAAACCTAATAGCAACAACTACAGTAGCTTTAGTAAGTAAATTAGTTTCATTGCATAGCATTTTTCAAATTCAATATTCACTTTAGCCACTGTTTCTATGATTCATTATAACAATTTTTATAATCGTGAATGAAGGTTTGCTTTATCTCATCAGCATCATCTTCAAGTTCTTGAATATTTGGTTCATTATTCTTATTATTATTACTACTCTTCTTAATTCCAAGCGAATCTAGTTCATTTACCCACCAAGTAACCTCTTTAGACTGATTTGCCTCAATCAAAGTATTTTTTGTTCTTTTGTATCTTGAATCTAGTGATAATTGGTCAACGTTATTTTCTAAAATACTGTTGTTTGTAGTTGACATATTATACCTCTCCAACGGTTCAAAGGATATACAATTTACTTCCTCAACAGACCGGATGTTAGCATCATACTTAAGGATATGTAATTGGGTTCATCGGTTAACTCTTACGTATATAAACTGTTCCAAGAGCCATCACTATAAGAACTCCTGAAATTCTTGTTGACATCAAGATCTTTATTCCAGCTTTTGATAGTAAGCATATATCATAGTCTAGCACACATTTTTCTGTAAGATGGATCTTTCATGGAATGACAGACGCACAAGACAATTTATAACAAACGTTGGACTGATTACTACAAATAGTCCACTTGGACCATATAATGGCAGCCGAATGGACTCACCACATTTCTTATTCACCTAGCCTGATCTCTGTTAATATTCGAGGACATGATGCAACTGCTAAGAATATAGAGGCGTCAAAAGAATTTGGTGTAAATATTGCAGCAGAAGATCACAACGTTATATGCAGTATAGCCGGTAGATAAAGTGGAAGAAATGTAGATAAAATCTCAGTTCTTAAGGGATCAGGTATTGCTTCTTTTTATGATGCCAAGCAGATCAAAGCACCAATGCTACAAGGAGCTGCTATGAATGCTGAATGTAAGCTAATAAAACAAGAAGATCAGCTAGGCGACCATATTATGTTTGTTGGTGAAGTTATCCAAATATCAGCGGATGAGAATAAGAGACCGCTAGTTTATCATAATGGTAGATATTGGAAGCTTGGAGAAACGATAGTAAGACCACAAGCTGAAATATTCAATAGAATAGAAGAATTAGCCATGAGATATCCCAGAAGTAGCGCCACATAAAACTACTATATATTTAAAGAATGATCAGCTTACAGAATGGTGCTTCTGAAAATAAAATATATAATAACACAATCATAAATTCTATTAATGGTCTGAGTTAATAATATTGATGCTCATGGCGTGGAGCGGAATGAAGTAGATAAATTTGCATTGAAAATACCTCTTTTGGTTAGTAATGGGCAATATGTTGCCAATATTTGCGCCTGAGCATTTTTTAATGACAATATGCTTCGATTTGACTGATTGTAGATAATGATAAGTATATCTGATGTTCTAGATACAATATCTGACGACAAGTCTTTAGTGCTTTTTAATACTATTGCGCTTTCCAACTCAGATGGTAGTGATATTCTGATAAGTAAGCTAAAGCTCACAAGAAAGCAGTATTATTCAAGAATATCTAAATTGGTTAAAGTCGATCTGGTGGTTAGAAGGAATAGAAAATATTTTCTTACTAGTTTGGGTAAGATAGTATATGATGCCCAAAAAATAATTGGAAATGCTGTCGGAGATTACTGGAAACTTAAAGCAGTTGATACACTGGAAATAACTGATCAGATGCCAAAAGAAGAATATAACGAGATTATTAACGCTTTAATAGAGAACGAAAAAATCAAAGAAGGATTAATAATTAAAAGCTATCCATTTGCCCACTAAAGAAGTCCCACGCTAGATCCTCTCAAAAAGTCTTGACAGATATACACTTTCAGAAAAGTGAAAAATCATGATCTTTACATCTCCTATACTAATAACTATTTTATTAGCATTTTTACCAATTTCAACTTCCAATCAAGTCACACATTTACAGGATCACAATAACACATGGGATAGCATTAGTAGCGATAATTCGACTTTGACTTCAAGAACTAACTCTGAAACTCTAAATAAAGTAACAAATGTAACAGCATCATCAACAGCAGAAGCTAAAACAAAACCATCCTTCCCACTACCAACACCATACATAACGTCCATCAAAGGTACAAACCTAACTAAGAATAGCATTGATAAATTCGGTATAAAGAAAATATATCCAACCAAGATGGGTGGAAGAGAGTGGTATGTCAATATGAATAACCCAGTAAATGATAGCATATTCTCTATAGGATCTGATCAGAATATAACTAAACAAAGTAGTGGTGAGGGTAGTGGTAGTTCGTGGCGCATTAGTAACCCGGAAGCTAGAATGGTTGTTACCACTCCTGCAGGAATCGCACAATGGAAGAATGTAGAGATAACCGGGTATGTCAAAGTAAATTCGACAATAAATAATCGTCATCATAAAGATATGCCCACAGATATTGCATGGCTTGCAAGAGGTGGAAGACATAATAACGATATTCCATGTGATGGTACGGCTCTAATAGGTGGAATACATGATGATGGTACTGTAGGGTGGAAAAAAGAGATATGGTTTACAGGTGGCTATACGAATGAAACTGCTCAAGCCCAAGTAGCAAATCCAATAATTGGCAGGTGGATTGGCTGGAAGGTTGTGATGTACAATATAAACAATGATACTGCAGTAAAGATGGAATCATATTTGGATGACCAAAACAATAATCGTTGGGTGCAAGTAACAAATCTTACAGATAATGGAGGATGGTATGCTGATACTTCTGGTAAGCAGTTCTATAGCGTTGATTGTGGAAAACCCAAAGACTATATAATGACGAACGCTGGTCCCAATGTAATGTTTAGATCAGACAATCTTATACTCGATTTTAAGAATCTCAGTACAAGAGAGATTCAATCTCCTGATTAGAATAATAATATATCATAACGTAAGCTGCTACTTTTTACGTCACAACCCTAGAAGACTAGGTGGAATGTGTTTAATACAAAGGATATAAGCTGATCTTTTATGAGTAAGTATGAAACTAATAAAAGGTGTTTTGTGATTTCGCCTATAGGTGAGAAAAACACTGATACCAGAAGACGTTCTGATATTGAATGTATGGTAATTATGAATAATTCTATAAAAAAAATCAGAAGCTTTTTAGTTACTGTGTAAATACTGAATGTATTTAATTATTTTGATAATCAGCGGTAAAATGAGAAAATGGCTCTACTCAAACACGTAAAATATAAGGATAAATATGGTCACTTAATTGAGGCTACATTTAATGTGAAAAAAAACACAGTAAAAGCAGTTTCTCAAGGCATCTACGAAAGAGAATATACCGATCTAGAATGGCAAGAAAGAGTGCAGCACGATGAACTTTATGAAACAGAGTTCACTACTAGTAGTAGTGGCATATCAGTAGAGAATACGCTAGATAAAATCCCTGAATGGTTATTAAGAAAAAAAAGGTTAGCTTTTCTTGCTTTTCTGCTACTTTTAACAGTTAATGATTATTTTACATGTATTTACAAATAGCATAATAGAGAGTAGCAGTAGCAATTGAAGACTGGCGTTTGGCAGCAATAGTTCTGTATAATTTGATATCTCTTTGATTGTGTCCTTGACTAGTTGGATCAGACTTCTACGCCATTAAATCGTATCTTCATTATTTTCAATTTGAGCTCAAATTTTCAATCTCATCATACTTAATTTAAAAGAGTTCGATTTTCACGTTTGAGACATAGTCTAACTTCATGTTTTTATATCTATTGTAACTCTAGTTTGATTTAAAAAGGAGGATAAGGTTACCGAAGACCTCTCTTCTAGGTTATTTTCTGTGTTACTATGGCTGTCTAGTCCTAAATCTTTTCACAACCATTCTTCTTTTTCAACTAATTCAACGTGTTTGGAAATTTGTCTCCGTAATAATTTGGATAATGCTGAGTGGGAACTTGTATCCACCTTCAATCTAACAGATGACGAATACAAAAGCATGGTTGATTTTCAAAAGCGCACAGAAACAGAGACCTTATTCTATCGTGATTTACATGATGTAGAATGATTTGACTTCGAAGTAGGTGGATGTTATGCGTGCGCTGAAGAAAACTATTATTCCTTAATGTGACATACATTATGATGAGAAAAATATATGTCTGAACTTGGTTTAGCCGAATATTTTGGCATGGCAGAGGCACTTGGAATAATTGCTACATTGTTTGTGATTCTGTATTTCTCTAGGAAACAAATGCAGAGTCTCTCAGTAGACGTCCAAACAAAGGTTCTAAATGATCTGGATGAAAAGGTTCGCAAGATGGCAGAGATCATAATTGAAAAACCATCAATGCAAAATGTCATATACAAGCTTGAAAAGCCATCTGAAGAGTTAGCATTTATGTATTATGTCTTGTTTATTTGTTCCCATGCATACGCTATGCGCCAAAGAAAAGTGCTTAATGACCATGATTGGACAGGATGGCTACAGTGGATGAAAAATTGCTTTAAATATGGAACTATAGGCGAACATTGGAAACAAATACAGTCAGAGAGATGGTTAAATCCTGATTTTGAGGATTTCGTAAACAGCGAAATAATGCCAAAATGATAAGCATAAGATAGGTAGGGAAGAATGACCAAATGGCTTAGAATTTGTTAGCTGAAATGAATTGTTCCTTTGAGAAAAAATGATTGAAGAGGATAATAATAAGAAAGTAGATACTTTTAACTTTCTATTAGATAGGGCGAAAGAATTAACTCCTAAAGTACCAATCTTTCTAACTTGGGAATTGCTACTGAGCGATACCAGACACAAAAGATATGCTTGTAGATGTTGCTGTCAACTCAAATATATTGGTGGGCACAAATTTTGTAAAAAATCGAACATATTATACTCAAAGACAAATTGTGAAGAACAAGGCTTGAAGTTGACTAACAGTTAGAATGGCATGTAATACCCGAACATAACTATCATCATCTTTCGATCTCGCTGTCGAATTTTCTCTGATTGCACATCTTCTAGACTTCTATTTTTAAGGTAGGTTTGTAAATGGTATTAGTAAGTAAATTAGTTTCATTGCATAGCATTTTTCAAATTCGATATTCACTTTAGCCACTGTCTCTATGATTCATTATAACAATTTTTATAATCGTGAATGAAGGTTTGCTTTATCTCATCAGCATTATCTTCAAGTTCTTGAATATTTGATTCATTATTCTTATTATTATTCCTACTCTTCTTAATTCCAAGCGAATCTAGTTCATTTACCCACCAAGTAACCTCTTTAGACTGATTTGCCTCAATCAATGTATTTTTTGTTCTTTTGTATCTTGAATCTAATAATAAATTGTCAACGTTATTTTCTAAAATACTGTTGTTTGTAGTTGACATATCATACCTTTCCAACGGTTCAAATGGTATACAATTTACTTTCTCAACATACAGGACGTTAGCGTCATACTTAAAGATATGTAATGGGCTCAGCGACTAATTCTTACGTATATAAATCCTATTTTTGGAAAAAAAATTTATCCTAAGCAACGACCTAACACGTACAGACGATCGAAGCATGTATTATCTCAGTTACGGAGCAGAGACATCTACTGACACTCATCACTTTAATCGTTATCATCCAACTACACAGCAAATGATCAATTCAATTGAGCTGACAAAATCAAAGGATTAGGTATTGTTAAGGTTCTTAAAACAGACATAAATATGAATCACGAGTAGTAAGCAGCGGTAGTGATAGTGATGCTGTTTACAAATTAACTACCTAGATCCAATACCCATACTAGCACTTCGATGATGACTTTGACATAATTATTATAATAAAACTTGCTCTACTAAAACATGGCTATTGATGCTTTCATCTCAATTCTTGAATAACATATTGAATGAAATCAGCTTGCTACAAAGGTATTATAATACCATAAGCATACATATTGTATAATTTAATGCATTGTTCAGATCATCAACTTGACTATGAAAAGAAAAGCGTCAAGATCACATGGCTACGATGCAAAATCTGTGGCAATGTCGTTGGTTGGCTAGAAGACGATAGACAAATGATTGAAGGAAAAGCTACAAGACTGTCATACTCAGAGAAGCGAACACTAAGATAGTAGTAAACTCAATTAGTTTAGCTCAATGTTCAACCTCACTGTGCTTATTTGAGTGTTCAATTTTCAAGCTTGGTTGATTATCCAACTTAATGTTATATGCATAAATGGTGGTAGAGGCTAACTGAAGTTCATACTAGATAGAAGCAGATGATTTATTCTGTGTGTGTCTAAAATTCATTGATACGATGATTGTTCCAGATAAGTGAAAGGAGAAATGTAGTTATTCATTCCAATGATTAAATAATAATTCATGCTACATAACCAATAAATTCTGTTGTTTACTAATTATTATTCAGTTGCTTTTAGGGTAAGTGTAGTAGCAAGATTACTAATTAAAAAAGACTCACAGGTGCTTCTTCATCCTCAGATTCATATAAATACCCAATTACAGAATCTGCTACATCTCCAGGATGTTTGGTACGATCTGCTATTACCGCTATCATTCTATCTGGTTCGTATATTTTTATGATCTTTAATTTATCGTATTCTGAAATCTCCCATCGAATATTGCCTAATGCTTCTGTTTCTTCTTTCTTACGATTTTCAAATTTGACATCTAAAGCAGATTTAACCTCTTCTACTTTGGAATTATCAATCTTTGAATCAGGAGCAACAAATAAGTCAGTTACACTGTTATCATTATGAACTATAAATGAAGCGAAAATATTCTCGTCTACCTCAACTAGATGCTTAATCTTATGAGTAGGGATTGTCGTAGTAGTTACCAGGATAATATACTACTCAAAGATATATATGACTACTCTTTAAAGAAAATAAACAACCACATCAATCTGATACCATTGTTAGATTTGGAAAGATCTTTGTATGTATGTATGCATAAAAATCATGGAGTCAGTATCGGACCTTTTACCGTCTATTATCGTTTCGATTGACCTTGTTATCCATTATTGGATATACACATAGCCAAACCCTTAAGATACTCATATGTATTTGTTGGATGGCTAGAGAGATGGATAGCTGGATGGACGAGTAATAAACCTTGGCAGTAGGAGAGGAGGCAGCATTTCTTCACATCGTAATCACCATCAGTATATTATTATTTGCAGCTAAAATATTTGCTGAACTTTTTCATAGGTTAAAGCTGCCAGTAGTATTAGGCGAGCTTTTAGCTGGTATTATTGTGGGTCCCTTCGCGTTGGGTAGTTTACCTTTTTTTGATGGAAAGCCACTTGTTGTTCTAGATGAAACTGTCCGCCATATAGGCGAAATATCTGCAATTGTAATTTTGTTTATAGCTGGGCTTGAAATTACACCTAGAGAATTCCTGAAAGGCGGAGCTGCTTCATTCACAGTAGGGGCTATTGGTGTCATCGTGCCATTCTTTGTAGGATACTTTGTATTTACTATGTTTGGCTTAAATGCATTGGAAACTCTGTTGATTGCTACAGCCTTAACAGCCACAAGTATTGCAATATCAATTCAAGTATTAACAGAACTGAGAAAAATGCAATCACATGAGGCTAGGCTAATCTTAGGAGCTGCAATAGTTGATGATATCCTTGCCATTGCTGTTTTGTCAGTAGTTACAACAATGGTTCAGACAGGAAATACATCACTAGACATTATGAATATTACCTTTCTCATTCTAAAGATACTAGGATTGTTTGCAGCCTTGGTGATTGGAGCAGTCCTAATAGTTCCCAGGCTGTTACATCTGGAAACGTTGTGGAAATCTAAAGGCAGTATTGAGGGTATTACAACTGCTGCGTTCTTTGGAGCAGCAGGAATTGCTGCATTTATAGGTCTATCACCTATTGTTGGAGCCTTTGCAGCAGGGATGGCAGTAGCAAGCACCAGAGTAATCAATAGAGTTGAAGAATATGTCGATAAACTAGAAATAATTTTTGCACCACTATTTTTTGCTATAATTGGGGCTCAAGTGGATCTGCGTGGAGTTAATCTTAACGTTCTTTTTCTTTCTGGTATAATAGTATCAATAGCTATAGTGACAAAACTGGTTGGTTGTGGACTTCCTTCAATGATATTTGTAAAGAATAGGAGTAAAGCAATGAAAGTAGGAATAGGTATGATATCAAGGGGTGAAGTTGGGTTAATTGTAGCAGGAGTAGGAGTATCGTCTGGAGTTTTGACAGCAGATATCTACACAAGTATAATTATTATGGTAGCAGTAACTACTATTATCACTCCAATATGGCTCAAGAGATCTTATAGAAAAGATTCTTCCGAAACTACAGCACCACCTACTGTAGCGTACCGAGAGAACATGTAATAGAGATGTAAGCAAAATTGCATATCTTGATAGAAAGGTTTGAGTAATCAATATAAAGATAATGATCTTTATGTGAGAAGATTGCTTGAAAATATGAAATCATTATTTTGGAGTCGTTTTAGGAAAAGTGTTAGTTGATTATAATTTATTAGATATTCACATTCTAACTTCGGACTCAATCTTTCATCAGATTTTATACCAATAGAAAGATCTGCTTTTCTAAACGCAGGGTTGTCATTCTCTGAATCTCCAAGGTACATCGTATTTCCTTCAATATTATTATTCCAAACATTAGGAATATTGGATAGTATATTATCAAAAGCTAAACCTTTGTCACACCTGGTCGCATATACATCAATAAAAGGATGAGAGGAATAGGTCTGAATATACAGACTAGGCGAAGAAGATAGTTGTCCCGTTTGTTTATTGATCATATTCTCCAGAACTGGTTCTGTATTCTTCTTGAATAATCTCCAATCTTCTAAATGTCTCCAATCAATTGTAACACCTGCCAAAATTCCTCCTACATCTGATGAGGCAGTGGTGAACTTTCGTTCAACGATTACTTGTTTGAATTTTAACTCTATAGCTTCAGCCAAACTAGCTAATACTTTTGAATTATTATGTAGAACTTGTGTATCTAACAACAGGTGACTGGATTTGATGCAGCTTAGATTATTTGTGTCTGGTTCTTTGATTATACATTTCTTATCAGTTGTAATCGTTCCTCGTTCGTGTCTGCTTAACACCAGCGTTTCAATTCCTAAAATACAGGAAATAATGACAGCAAATCTTGTCCTGCTATGAAGAAAATTAAAATCCTTACTTGATACTATACAGATTGGAATCTTTTCAGATATAGTCCATAATATGTCCTCTAAGCCTTGTGGTATTGCATTATTTTGACTTCTAAGGGAGCTAGTTGGACATAAAGTCCCATCGTAGTCAGATAAGATAGCAGCGATTCGCAATTACAAATCCTGATTGTTATTGTTATGGTCCTATATTATTAACTAAGGCTAGTACAAAGAGCATAGGCTTTAACAAGACGACTTAACGATTCTATGCAAGTTATTCATCAAAAATGATAATGACAGCATTAATTACACGATATAATTTTTGATGTGACTTTAAATGTAGGCTTGCTTCAGTAGAATAGTCGCTTCTATGTACAAATAATTACCGTTGATAGAATAGCTAAATAGCTTCATACATTAGAAACTGACACAAATTTTAGTAGTAATGTGGGCTTCTCATAAATATATTATTTCCATATTCTGTTTTTGATCATATAATAATGAAATACAGGAGTAGAACTGACATAGTTGGATCAATCCTTGAAGCCACTAATGGAGGGAGAGCGACCAAGACAAAGATAATGTATAAAGCTTTTCTGTCCTTTGCGCAACTGAAAGAATATTTGAGGGATCTACTGCAAAACGACTTGATAGAATTTGAAGAAGGACATAAAACGTATGCAACAACTGCTAAGGGTATACAATTACTACAAATATTCAATAATATGCAAGAGCTAAACCCAATCCGCTTAAATGAAATAGAAGAAAATTCAATACTTGTATAAACCACAACAAATCTTAGTCTGAGATTGAAGAGTGAAATGGCATTTTTACTAATACATCTGTATAACTGTAATAACTGTACCGTATAACACATATGTATATGGTAGGAGAAGTTAATATATGCTGAACATCTGCAAATTCAGTTCTGTATGCTCTATTTAGATTCCTGATGAAACTGAGTCATTAACAATATTACTACGTTCATAGCAAGTAATGGAAAGCCTCTTCCCCGTTAAACCAGGAAGCTTGAACAGAAATAACCTAGGTATGTTAGTAGCTATCTTGGTAGTAGTAGGAGCCTGGTAATACATGACTCGCATATTTAACTCAGGTTACACCGTATATTGATGTAGATTAGAGTCTATAATATCAGAAATTAAGATATTACGGGCTAGGTCATAATATTAATTACTGCTAATGTCACTGATATGATTTATGCGGTTTATTCTTTTATTATCAAAAAATGAAGATACTCAAGGAATTTTAAAATATTATATGGGAATTGCTTAGCCGTGAAAATTAAAGATAATAACAATATAATATAATAGATTTTAAGAAACAATCTTCGTTTCTGTATTTTAGGAAGGCTATACTAAATGAATTAGATTGTCGCAAAAAGATAGTATTAGAAAGAAAAAGACTTCTATACCTTCTAAGGAGATAACTCCTGAACAAGCAGCTAAAGCAGTTAAAGACACGGCAAAGAGTATTCGCGAGGTATCTTCTTCAGCTAGAAAAGCTGTGAAAACTTTTCGTGAAAGTGGAGCTGTAACAGAACTTGCAGAAGCTGTACGTGATGCTGCCATTGCAACACGCGATACTACAAAAGACGTTAACTATACGGCTAAAGAGGTAAGAGACAGTCATATAGTAGCTGATACGGCTAGTGCTGTAGAGGAAACAGCTACAGCTGCAGATGAAACACTCCACGCAGTAGAGGACACAGCTAGACAGTTACCAAGAGCAGCACCTAGAACAAGCAGGACTTTAAGAAAAGGAGCAAAGAAGGTCACTAGGAAGACAGCAACAGTCAAGCTTCAAGCAAAGAAGACAGCCAAAAGACCTAGAACAAGCAGGACTTTAAGAAAAGGAGCAAAGAAGGTCACTAGGAAGACAGCAACAGTCAAGCTTCAAGCAAAGAAGACAGCCAAAAGAGGGGCAAGGCGAATAAAGAGAGGGGCATCACAAATTAAGAGAAAAAAATCAAAGTGAGAATAGTACTATACTCACATGTTTACTTAGGTGTAGACTCTGTATTTTCTTTATCTTGCTTTTCAGTTTGTGTAACTGTATTCTCTTCTAACAGAGTTTTACTCTTTCTAGGATCTATTTTATATGGTGTGAATTTCTTACAATAACACCAATCTTTGCAACCTAGATACTCCCTAGCATAATAGAAAAAGTTTGGGGGAGAATCTGATGGTGCTGGTATATGGTCATTGAGGTGGTGTCCGCAGCTGATGCACCATATGCTTTCTCCAGTTTCCAAGAATTCTCCTCCTGACATTTTAGATTACTCTTTGCATATTCTTTATAAAACTATGTTGGGAGGTCATGAAGAAATCTATTACTATCGATTTTGATTATGGGGTCCCCCCTAGATGGGATGTACAGATCGAGTCAATAACAATACAGGGAGGGGTCCCCAAATCTTATAAGAGAATCTCATATTTCTAGGTTAGGTTCTTGTGCCTATTCATTTATTACCCTTGACTCTAAAAGAGAGTAGAACGACCATCTTGTATGGGATGATCTCTATTTTGCTGTTATATGTTGCTGTAGACAAGGAAAAAATTTCAATGCCTATGAGCCAAAGAAATAGATTATTACTAGATCCTTGCTACCGAGAATAAACCTGTGGCGTGTATTGGCAGGAACAAAGATAAGTTCATCACTCTTCACAGATTTTAATTTTCCTTCTATTTCTATGAACCCGTTGCCTTCAATCACAAAATAGACTTCATCCACAGAATGTGGAAGCTGAGTATCCACCTCTCCTTCCTTAAGTCTGAGGATTCCAACCGCCAATCCTTTAGTGTTAAAGACATCTAAAAAATAGTTGCCACTGCGATCTAAATCACAAATTACTTTATTAAGACTAATAATATCTTGTTCCATTGATTTTATTATGCTTAGGAATGTCGAATATAATTTTATAGATCATAATGCTGTGTACAAAATATGATTAGCAGTTAAGGTCTGTATGGTGCTGTTAGTCATTCGTATTATTCTGTAATACTGAATATATGGTCACTATATGATGCTGATTGTCTACTTCAAGGGTTCCGTTCTTAACACTATATATCATCTCAGGGTTCACTACACCTTTTCCGAAATCAATAGTGCCATTTAGTAGATATGTTGTTTTTCCTGCCTTTTCTATGGAACTAACGGGCGTAACATCCACACTAATCGGGTAGAACTTTGACGTTGTAGTGTCCCCTTTTGTGACAGAGACCTTCAGATTTGCATTCACTATATACTCTGCTCCAAATTTATACATTATAGGTATTGTATCATTATCCAAATTGACTTTACAGTTGCCTGATGGACATACAGACATACTTGTTGTATTAGCCGTAAGGGAATCTACATCAAAATACGACACGCCAGTGGGATGAAAGTTTATAGTCGTAGTAAATGTGTCGATGCTGCTTGTTGCTGCATTGCTTGATGATAACCTCAACATGAGCAATAATGCACATACGATCAAAGCAGATAGAAGGTTTAACCTTATCATTCCAATACTATAAACTCGCTCTTTAATATATTTAGAAGTAGGACTTAGACCAGGCAGCCTGTATGAGCCTAGAATAGCGGAGCCGCAATTCAACTCCTAATAGGCTTGCAGTTGGCAGAGGTGTAATAATATGAAAAGGCAGTCCAATACAAAAACCTAAACACAGTTTGGAATATTCGAGGGTTATTGGAAAAGCCTTTTGATGTTCTCTTAGGTGCATCAATTGATGGAATGCTAAGGATGGAATATGGCGGCTGTGATGAATGGGAAGAAGCTCAAGCTAGTGAATTGATAAAACGAAGAAAGGAACAAGCTGAACTACAAGCCAGAAATGTATCAAGAAAACCAACAACCACTATAACATCGTAACTAACATCTATGTTAAAGAAACATCCATAAAATCTAAATAAATCATAGTGGATATCCGTATAAGATAATGAATCTGAATATCCTATTATTTATCTTTCTTTTATTTGCTATCTCATGTATGATTGTTTCAAGACCGGCAGTTTTTGCAACAGAATCTAATAATGGAAACGATAACAAAAATAATGATGGTGCGAATAGCGGCGGCACTAATAACGATGGAGGTAAAAACCAAAAAACAGAAACAAAAGAACCTGAAACAATAACACCTCCTGCAACAGATTCAACTACTACAACTGATGTTATACCAATACCTCCACCAAAAGAGGAATTTCCATTACCACCTATTCCAAAAGTAGATTGCAAAGAGACTCCTAATATACCGCCATGTCTTTCACCTAAAGAACTTAAACTACAAAAGTTTGTAATTCCTCCACCAGTAAAAGATGTTAAAACACAAAAGGTTGATGATTCATGTTCGTTCTTTCCAGAGCAAGATAAGTGTGTACCAGATGAAGGACAAACAGATTGCCCTCCAGGATTTTTCACTAATGAAGATGGTCATTGCTTTAAAGCCGGTAAATGTCCAAACGGATTCTTTAGAGCAGATGACGACGAAAGTGGTACTTGCTTACCTAAAGATAAAGATAGTCCAAAGATATTATGCCCTCCAGAAATTACAAAGAATTGCGTAGATCATTGTCCCAAAGATACACATCCTGAACATGGTTTATGCCTTGCTAATAAACATAATCATAAAGTAATCCACATTGACATAAGGATTCACAAACACATCAGCCACAATAATAATCCTAACTCAATGGTTACAAAAGACACACAATTAACCCCTCAACTAACAGTAGGTGAGGCAATAGATGGATGTGAAGATGTTAATCCAAAGTCAAATAATGACTTACAAAAGAGCTGCGACATATTCATGGCATCAACATTCAACTACTGTCAGACACATCAATCAATTGCAAACAAGGATCATAACATATGCTCTGATTCACTGTACAATTTCGTACTAAACTATCTTAATGTAAATAATGTAAAGTTGAAACTATTCCCAGAGACTATCTATAACATAACACCATAGTATAGTTTAGTGCTTCGTTTTGGCACTAATACTTCTCTTTATATAAAACTCGATAACAGTAGCTTATGTCGGTAACTTTTACACTCTAATCCATCCATCGATTCGGACATGAAAGGAGATTAACAATAATTTCACCTTGGTCATAAATTTTACTAATAACAAAATACCGCTGTGGTGTCTGTTACATTGAGTTGTAAATTGAATATCATTACATTTTCTTTTATTCCTTGCAAATTATATGTTCCAAAATCGATCAGTTTAAATTTTCATTATATTATTTGTGGGTTCAAATATTTGTAGCCGATTTTTTTGCATATACCTGTAATTAAGTCATTGAGTCTTATTTTCCTCAAATCGTATTTCTTGGCATCTATTAATGTGGTTGTATGCACCTCATCGTAGCCAATACATTGTATACTTCTAACGTAAAAGCGCTTTCACTTAACTCGTTGAACTGAAAAAGAAGTGGTTAGTACTCTTGATATAAGCGCTTTCTCGCCTCATACTCATAGTCTCTTCTTGCATCCTGTTCTGATTTTTCACCTACCAATTGAGTTTTCAATTTTTCTGACTCCTGCTGGTATGTGTTATTAATGTCTACCAACTTTTTCTGCTGCTCGTTGGTTAATCTTTGTAATCTCTGGTTGTTTATGAAAGTAATGACTGCTATTGTTAGAGATGAAATCAAAGAAATTTCCATCAGTCATAAGCTTTTCGTTCATCTCATGGAAGTAACTATTCTACGCGATACTATGGTTATGCTATCATACACCGCAGGACCTTAATTAATCGTGATAGATATTATGCTTGTTAAACTGAAAATTACCCTGAAATATCATTTGTCAGCTCCACTAGGAGGACGTGTTAATACCTCCTCTAAACGATCTATTAATTGAATATCGCCAAATGGTATTTCAATAAGATCGATCTTTTGGGAAGGAAAGCTTTGTATTCTATTTCTTATCCTTTTTAAGTTCCTATTTATGATAACCATCCTTGATCCTTCATTTTTTTCAAGAATATTTTGGAATGCTTCATTTATCGAGAAATCTCTAAAGGAATATCCAACAACCACAAATACATCGTGAGTATGCAGTATCCTCTGAAATATATTATGTAATGATGAGAATGGATCTCTTGTTGTCCTCTTGTCGTACGCAGGATAAACCATTAATCTTTTGTCATAAACTTCGCCCATCAGTGACGTAGGACATTCTCTAGTTATCACCTTCTTATCGCTTCTTCTGATCCACCAATCAATTGAACCATGTAATTTCACATATGTAATACTGTCGGGATTTGTTTTAGGGTCTATGTCAGATAAATCTAGGTATGGTTCATTCCATTGATAGTCCCCATGAGTAAAACCTCTTTGTAGAAAATGTTTAGCCTGGACCGTCCTATCTATTCTAAATCGTTTACAATATTCTTTATCATATCGCTCTAGTATTAGATCATAATTGGTCGTGGCAACATGACGAAATATTCCAATGTGTGGTTTTAGACCTAGTGCATTGACGTAGTTCAAAGAAATTGAACTTTCGAAGCTAAATAAACGCCTATAATACTCTAGGGCTCTCTCAAAGTCGCACTTATTACATGACTCTATGATTATATTCTCAATTCTCTGTTTTATCGTTTCTAGCTCATGTTGGTTCGGAATATTGCCGTGGTAACCGCCACTTGCCAATTCATTAAGGTACATAATGCGAGGACCACCGCCATCTGCTGCAGCTTCTGTCGGTTGCACAAGTAACTCTAATACCGATAGAATAACTTCCATATCAATTTCGTTTTCATCGGAAAATATTGGTAATCCTGGTTGGCTGAAAGCACAGTTCTACGAATATGATCTAATAAATCTCTATATCCTAGCTCCGCAAGGACATTCTCGACTCCCATTGTAAAATCCTGTAATTGACCAATGCCAAAGGCATGAGAAGCACCTGCTCCAAGAAATAGCAATTTGAATTTATCATTGGGGATAGTTTTTATTTAAAGATACTCCCTCGAGAATCGGGCATAGATAAAGTATGGTAGATTGGTTCGTGTCATATCTTATTCGCGTGCACGGCTATGAAATAATATTAATTTTATAGCTCTTAGAATTGTCCTCACTCTTTTTCTTGTCGTACTCTCTCGCCAATTCCTTTCTTCTTTCAGTATAGCATATCTCGACTACAACACTTTGCAATGTCTCTATTTCAGCATGCATAAGGTCCTCATATGCCTTGAGATTAGCTTACAGAATTAATTATTTCAATAATGTTGTCCTGAAGAAATATAATAGTATTGCAGTTACGCCAACTGAAAGTGCGATTACCGAAATGAACCATAAAATATCATTCTCAATCAAATAGTGTAGGTTATTTGTAAACCTGAAATTTATCCTTTGTTACAATAGCTCACAACAATTTTAGTTCAATTCAGTAGTAAACTCGAGTTCGTATTCTTGTCAAAAGACTATTATTACCAAAAGTAAGCCGTCAGTTCTTCTATTCATATTTACTAATGACTAGTCATTATATATCTTTGAATATCTCGAAAGCTTGCACCTTTATCGTTTTTGGCTGCTATCTCTGCTACGTCTATTCCTATTATATTAAATAGACGAGCAAGTTCCAGAATTGCTGGATGCGGATTGGTGATATCCTTTCTGCCAATAGCAAATTGTTGATTTCGTCCATACCTATACCCAAGGCTCTTTAACAGCGCCCGCCCCTATAGCGCAGTATTTGTTTGTACCAGGCTCATGTTCTTGCAAGATTGTTTGTTCACATTTAGAGTTCTCGAGTAGCATGCATAGTCTGTCTTTGGCACAGTCTCTGTATTTTTCTCCTGTTATTGTAGGCTCTAACGTATACTGTACTTGCTGTATTTGTTTCATTTGTTCTTCTTGTTCTTTTTGTTGTTCCATCTCTTCTATTTGTTCCTTTAACAAAAACTACATATTGTATGAGGAAGATACAGTATTTCAACCTGCTTAAACATCAGAGATAAAAAGTTTAGGTTATCAAAATAGTTCCCAATCTACTAATTGCTCTAGCATAAGAATATGCAACGTAGATACAACGAAGATGAAACGAATTTGCATTTGCCCAATTGAAGAACATGCCATTGTTTAGATATGAGTAGAAATGAAAGACATAATTCATTTAGAAAAAACAGTTGAACCGACGACACACAAACCTGGACTTACAGAGGCATCTACGCGAGAGAACAGTGACATCGCGCAAACAGAAGATAAGCATTACCAATCGAAAGTCAAGACTTACTAGTAGACACAAGTAATGGCAATGGTGGTGAAAGCTATCTTCCATCCCCTCAACTTCAAAAAATACGTGAAGAGCTCAACGTTACTTTTAGATAGTAAAACTAACTAAAATATTAACATTTTGCATCAAGCTTTAGCATAAAAGCCAGCCTTTCTTTCGTATATTTGTCCATTTTGCATTGCCTTTCTAATATAAATTCTTGCGTCGTCTTCTGTAAATTTTCCTGTTTTTACAAGTTCGCTAATGAAATTGTTTTCACTGACATCATTTCTATCCTGCCCAGAGAGGGCATTAAAGATCTCCATAAATATTTTTAATTTTGACACCTCGCTATGTGGTTTGCCATGAAGTACCCCGAGGTCCACTTTTCCTGTATTCACATCTATCCCAGCAGTTTCTAACATACGCTGAACAAGGTATATTGCACGTTCTCCATCCTCTGCTTCCACTTTATCTTTTAATAGCAATCTAGCTCTAGCTGTAGCTAGTCGTATCAGCGCTTCAAGCTGCCTAGGAGTAACAGTAATCATACCTTCAGAATCCGCATTTCTCATTTTCATATAATAATTTTTGATAATTTCAATTGCCTCAGTAGTCAACTCAGGTTCGATTTGTTTTGAGAACGCAAGATATTTGCTGAAGAGATCGATATCTATAGCAGGCTGAGCTGCGTGTCCTGCGTCTCGATGAATTTCCAAAATGTGACTTGCTACACGACTATCTTTCTCTTTTTCTGGTGTATCTCTTACAACATATATGATATCAAATCTAGTCAGGAGTGGTATTGGTAAGTTTACATTTTCTGTAATATTCTTGTATGGATCATATTTACCATACATCGGATTTGCAGCAGATAAAATAGAAGTTCTTGCATTTAGTGTGGCAACTATACCGCCTTTCGCTACAGAACAGGTCTGCTGTTCCATTACTTCGTGCAACGCTGAGCGGTCTTCTGGTTTTATTTTGTCAAACTCATCAATACATACCAATCCTTGATCGCCCAATACTACTGCTCCAGCTTCAAGCATCATAATTCCAGATTTATCTCGAATTACAGCTGCAGTTAGCCCAGCTGCAGTTGATCCTCTTCCTGATGTGTACATTCCTCTTGGAGCAATTTTTGCAGCAAACTTTAACATCTCTGATTTAGCAGTACCAGGATCGCCTACCAAAAATACGTTAAGATCTCCTCTTCTAGTTGATCCATCACCCAGTTTCTTCGTTACTGAGCCTACAATTAACAGCAGTATTGATTCTTTAATAACTTCATGGCCATATACATGCGGAGCAAAAGAAGCAATCAGCTTATCGTATGCATCTGGCTTACCTGCAATAGCCAATATTCGCTTTTCATCTTCGTTGCTAATTGCGATTCTTTCAACAGTTCTGGTGTCCTTATTACCAGCCCTTCCACCTAGATATTCTATATTATTTCCCTCCATACGCAATCTGAAAAGACTTGTCTTAAAGTTTGGAGAGGTTTGTTCCTGTTCTATTCGTATAATACCGGTTAACATTATTCTGTCACCAGGACGACACTGATCCACAAGATCTCCCATTACAGTGACTTCCACGTAGTGTGGTAGCTGACCCGCTGGTAGGTCTTCTGGGAGTTCTTGGAGTCTGACCATTTGAAAATCAGCAAAAACGCTATTTTCTGGATCCATCTCAAGTTCCTTTTCAGAACAATTTACACATTTTGAAGGTTTCTTAAGCACTAGTCCTTTTAGTTGAGTTTCGTTAATGGTATTGCAGTTGAGACAGATATATCCAATTTTCTTGGCAAGCGGCTTTACTTCAGATGACCTTACCACCATGCCTGAGACTCCAATCAGTTTATCGATTACTTCTGCATTTATATCACGTAATCCCTTCTGTACTGTATAATTTCCTATTCTAACTTTGATTTTGTCCTGTATTTCCTGTGCATAATCTGGATGAATTTCATTTAAAATAGATAATACCGCTCCAGAAAATCCCTCGAACATTTCATCTGGATTATGTGTAATTTGCTTGGCCAGATTTGGATTAAATGTATCGAAATCAATATAATCTACGACAAGTGAAACAGAATTTAATGCCATCATGTAGTTAATTCTGTCAAAATATTTGTAGTTCCCTTCTCTATCCTTAAAGGCCCGTAAAAAATTTTCTAATTCGTTAGCTAATGCTGACGTAGTTTGTTGCTCAGCCAAATTTTCTTAACACCTTTTCTTTGAATACTGAAGAAGAGTTGTGAATCAAAAGATAAAGTTCATTTTCTTCAGCTGAAAGTTTTGCTTCTAATTCTGACGAAAGAGGATATGAGGCTGCTAATTTTACAATCTTCTCAAGACGAGACGCTACAAATGAATTTAGCGAGACTATAAGCTTCTCCCTTTCCCTCTCTTCAAGTCCTTCAAGGTAATCGTTAATCCTGATATAAAAGTCAGGTTCTAGCCCAGATAAATCATGGGATTTTGCTATTCTCTCACGATTTAGAGCTCTAGAAAGATAAGTTGAAATATCACTCTCCTGAATTTCAATGGCGTTATATCCTAACAAAATTTTTGCTACCCATCGTGGGATAGAAGATATGTCGCCTTCTTTTGCATCAATTGCAATGTCGTCTACTCTTATCTTTATGTCACGTTTGTAGGTAACCCGAAGATCTTCCAACATATAGTCAATTCTATACGCTCCTTGTATTGTCTCTATGTTGCTTTCTGATATATAATGGGTAGGCATGCTTAGTTATATATGATGTATATAAGTCTATGACCAATTATATGTTTTGTCAAGATAGCTTTTATTAAGCTACAAGCTAAAATGAGATAATAAGTAGTTAAGTTATTATTATTTAAAAACTACATTGAACTATCACGTGCAAATATGCCTACTACAACTACAAACACAAAGCTCTCTAATTTAATGTGGGTTGAGAAATATCGTCCCATAAAATTGAACCAAGTTACAGATCAAAGTGAAATTGTGAAGGGATTGAATAATCTTATAAAAAATCCTAATGAGATTCCCCATTTGCTATTTGCTGGACCTGCAGGAGTAGGCAAGACTACTACTGCTTTGTGTATAGCAAGAGAACTACTTGGAGAAGATTGGCAACGAGATACTCTTGAATTAAATGCATCTGACGAAAGGGGAATCAAGATGGTTCGCGAAAGAGTAAAGGAGTTCGCAGCTGTAATTACACTTACAACTGACAATAGTAAGAAAGGCATACCATTTAGAATAATAATTCTTGATGAAGCAGACGAGATGACACCTGATGCTCAAACGGCGCTACGAAGAATCATTGAGGATAGCTCAAAAACGACACGGTTTATAATTATCTGTAATTATTTATCTCAGATCATTGAGCCAATTCAAAGTAGGTGTGTAGTATTTCGTTTTACTAGATTGACAGAGGAGAATATTGTAAACCACTTAAAAATGATCTGTGAAAAAGAAGGAGTAAAATTTGAAGAAAAAGCTCTTGAACAGATTTACGATGCTACTTCTGGAGATCTGCGTCATTCAATTAATATCCTACAAGCAGCAGCGGGAATGGGATCTGTATCCCTTGCCAATGTAATTTCATCAATAGGACTTTCTGGCAAAGCTAAAGTTAGAGATGTTATTAGGCTGGCTCTTATGGGTAAGTTCAATGATGCTAGACTTAAACTCTTGGAACTAACACATGTTTATGGCATGTCTGAGAGTGATTTTCTTAAATATGCTAATCAGGAAGCCTATGACATGAAACTAGATCGCCCAGATGAATTTGCAGCACTAATGGCAGAATATGACTTTCGATTGACGACAGGTGCACATCCAGAAATTCAATTAGCTGCTCTGCTGGCGCAACTAGGAAATTTAGGATCAAAGAGTGTTAAAAAATCATAAGCCATATGAAAAAGTAATGCAATACCACAGCAAGGATGTAATGACTTGACATATAATTTTCCAATTTAAGATTTCTGATTATTGAGAGATATTTTTTATCATTCTCGAGAATACAAAATATAGATTATTTTTAGTCTCTAGAGGTGTCCCTTTTCTATAGACCGTTAAAATATTACATTTCCATGCAGACATGACAATGTCTGACCCTAAGTACATGAGAGCTCTAAATTTACCGTAATGCATGTCTAATAAACTGTATCTGCCAGATACAGCCAGTATCTATCTAGCTATTGTAGGTAATTATGTATTTTACACTTGGAAAGGCCCCCCATAATATATTACTTTATTGGTCTGAACCTCATGGTTATTTTGATCTTTATCGCATCAAACTAAAGCTTATTTTATTGAATATTTGTTATTATAAGGAACTACTTATAATCTAAATGTTTAAACCATAAGTGCTGAAATAATTTATGCGTTTTTGTCTAGAAGTTTGGGGAATAGATTACAGCAAGATCAAAGAAACCTGCATCTTAGCTGAAAAGCTCGGTTACTATGGATTTTACTATGGTGAATCATTAGCAGAAATTGATTTGGATTGTTGGAGTGTTTTATCCAACTTATCCGGTCTAACCTATAGAATGAAATTAGGACCTGTTATAACCTATCTATTTCCTCAATATAGAAACGTTGCACTACTAGCTAAAAAAGCTGTGACATTGCAAGGAATTTCAAATGGAAGAGTAGAATTTAGAACAGGTGCAGGAGCTACTCTTCAATATGCGACACAATGGTGGCATCCTTACGGAATAGAGTATCCAAAAAGGTCTGAAAGAGTTTCAATTCTTGAAGAGGGAGTGCAAGTTCTTCAAATGTTATGGAGCAAATCACCAGTCTATTATAATGGAAAATATTTCAAAATGAATGGTGCAACTATGCAAAAACCAAGCCAGTCTATACCTATTACAATCGCTGCAAAGAAAGAGATCATGATGCGTATAGCTGCCAAGTATGCAGATATATGGGAAGCAGCATATCTTTCTCCTGAACAATTCAAATCATTAAACACGAAATTTGATGATATGTGTAATGAATTTGGTGGAAGAAACGTTATCAAATCCATTGAACTGGATGTCATTATTGCTAATTCTGATTCTGATTTAATGTATAAGGAAAAACTCTTCGCCATGGAGAGAGGTCCTCATATATACAATCAGATACTACAAAATGGTCTAGTTGGGAAACCTGGTAAGATATCAGATAGAATTAAAGAATATGCTGATGCTGGGGTAGATCAGTTTTTTCTTGCTTTTCAAGATCCCTTTGACTCTAGTGCATTAGAGTTGTTCATGGATGCAATAAAGTAGTAGAAGAGTACTTTGAAGGAAGGCTTGGGATATTGTTGCAAATACTGAAGACAAAAGAGAAAAGATACGACTGAACTTGTGATGTATGCTTATGTCAATTAAACCTTTTAAGCATTTAAAACAACGAATAACCATACTTGTCAAGACACAACTCGACAGAAGATTTGAATGACCTACAAAAAAATAACGACAAAAATGTTGAGATTCAAGATAAGTGTTCATTGTGTGGCAAGACCTTATCTGGAGGAGAAAAAAAGCATAGTCCAAACCTAGAGGAGACCACCACAGATGGGATTCGTTACACATTTGATACGGCAGATTGTATGAGCATGTTTAAGAGGCTGAAAAGTGCATATGGCACTAAGTTCGGTGAGTTTTTAGGAATAGAACAGTATGTTTCTGACCCCTTTTGGGACACGGTCATTCCTAGCGAACAAGAAATCAAAGAAATTGAGGAACAGGAAAGAATTAAGACAGAATTTATCCATGTTATGCATGAGCCTTCTGAAATACAGGAACTTGGGGTCAAGCTGGTTAAATCAGCTCAGGATGAGATCTTAATAATATTCTCTACAGCGAACGCCTTTCATAGACAAATACGTGTTGGAGGTTTCCAACTACTGAAAATGGTTAGGGATAACAATAGTAGAGTTAAAATTAGAATCTCGACTCCTTTTGATAAGGATATTACACAGATCGCAAAGAAATTAAGAGACGAGTTGCTGATTGACATCAGAGACATTAAAGAATCTTTTCGAATCAAATCAACAATTGTCATCGTAGATAGAAAATTTGCGTTATATGTGGAATTGAAAGACGACACAAAAGATAATTCGAATGAAGCAATGGGATTAGCCATATATTCTAGCAGTAGATCAACGGTATTATCTTACGTTACCATATTTGAAAGTATTTGGAAACAGGGAGAATTGCATGAACAGTTATCACACCTTCAGGAGCAAATAAGAACTCAGCAAGAGAGAAAAAAACAATTAATTGCTAAGGTCTCAGAATTAAGAATACCTATTATACCGATACTAGCATTAGCAGAAGCTATTCGTTCAAAAAAAAGCAACCAAAACTTGGAGCAAGAAGAATTCCTTGATGTCATTACTAGAAATGCAAAAAAATTAGAACTACTCACACATGACATAATGAATTCCTATTAACTATGCGATATGGAATAAGGTGAGTGAATGAGCCTATCTTCTAACTTTTCTAATCGATTAAACAGAATCTCAATTCTCTCTTTTTTGTAGAAAATCTGGTTTGGATTTATCTTTTACTATTTTGTATCTTTTATCAAGGCAATATAATCAAGACTATAAATATCACAAGGAGGATTGCATTACACCAAAATTTTAAAGATTTTGTTTATTGTTTCAATATTGACTTGTTGAAATCGGTCTTGTTATATTGATTCTTTAATAATGTATTCACCAGTTATTGTTTTGGCTTCTTTTGAACTAGTAGAATAGCGCTCCTTTTAGTATTCTTGGCCGAAAATAATTACTCTAGTCCAACCACATCCCTTTGCTGGATCAGTATGACTCCATCCAACAGCAACTCTTTGGTGTTCCTCCATTAACAATAGCTCCTTCTACTTTCTCATTATATAGACACTAATGGCATTCTGGATCCAGTAGAGAAATTCAAATAATTTACCTATCCTATTGAGAATGTGCAAATACGTCCTGTTTTGTATGAATCCAATAAGCAAATAGTAAGTTCAGGATCTGCACATGCCCTTGGTGATCGGTTAACACCAAAACTTAAACTTTGACCTACGTTCTAAAAAGCTAATTATTTTAGTTTAGATTTACTATATCTATAGGTAACTGGCTCTAATTTAGTCTACGTCTTTCTAAGAACGAAAAATAATGCCTTGGACGATAGCTTTACAGAATTATCCTGATAAAAAACCTCATCAGCATCCTGTACTTGAAATGATTCTTGAGTAAAGGCATCTATCATCATCTCATATTGTCTAAATGCGGCTTTATCGCGTTGCCTAACATAACATTTCAAAAGTAATAAACCACCATATTTAAGTATCCTGTGTATTTCAGCAAGGTATCTTCTCTTCTGCCTAGGCTTAAGCTCACAAAAGTAACTACCATCAAAAACATAATCAAAAGAGTTATTATCAAATTTTGAATTTAACATATCATCTACTGTGATAGTAAAGTTTTTTTCAATAGCAAGATTTTTTTTTGCTTTAGTAATGCCATCTTCAGAAATATCAGAAGCTGTGACTCTAAAACCTCTTTTTGCAAGCTGAATGGCATTATTAATCGATGCCTCAATACCGATGCTAAGAAAAGTACCCTCATTAATTCCTCTCTTTATCAGTTGTCTATCTAACGCGCTATCAAGGTAGTTGTTACCATTATTTGTTCGCATCGTCGTGTGCTCTGATTTATAGATTGTTTGCTCATATAATCTATAAGAGGAAGTATTTTATTTATTATAGCATTTTCCTTACTCCCACAATACATGTGACGCGAGTGGCTTTTGTCACATTACCAATGCTTCTAGCAATGTTAGGTTGCTTGCCTCGGGTGTGCGCAGGTATGATCGAATGATGCCATATACGTCCACCTTTATACCTTAACTATGAAATATGTGTGGATACTGCAGAGGTAGATTGCAAATCATAAATTTGACCACTCTACTTTCGAGCCGTAGTCATGACGGGTACGTTTATCTACAATTTGATATATAGTGCTTCCATGTCAATGAATAGAGATGAATTGGCTGGAAAAGATGTTACTTTTGATAAGACAGATAACAAAGAAAGGATAAAACACACTAAACGATCGGTTCTTAAAAGAATAATTCTTCTAGGAATAATACTTGCAATCACACTAAGTATCAGTACGTCATTGCTTGGACCTCTAATTCCTACTGAATATTTGATGTATGCTCAGATAGCACAGTTTGCTTTAATAGGTTATTTTGTTATTGAAATAATTAGCAATTCAGCTAGCAGAATAGCAACAGCTGCACGACAATCCAACCAGACAGCAAAATCAATAAAGAGCCTTATTAGAATTCTTGGCTCCATAATTGTTGTTGCTATTATAATATCTTTCCTCAGTCAAAATCCTGCTTTAGCGGCAATAATTGGTACCATGTCCGGGGTGGTGATTGGTTTTGCTGCCCAAAATGTGATCGGAAATATGATTGCAGGAATGTACTTAATACTAACTAGACCATTCAAAATTGAAGATAGAATTACAATCCTAGGAAATACTGGTAAAGTCATTGATATAAGCTTGTTATACTGCAAACTCCTACTGGATACCGGAGACACTGTGCTTGCTCCAAATTCAATATTAATAACAACATCGATAATATTGCGAGAAGAAAAAAAATCTAATGTACCTGCTTCTTTGTATATCCATTAAGAAACGAGTCTTAAATGATCTTGTTGTTTATGCAAGGTGGAAGAATTTTCAGCACTAACATCATTCTAGATTTCGGGACAAGGCTAGAACGAACCCTGTTTACTTGGGAGATTGTGAAAACTCCATTGACTATTTATGGACCTAGTTCGTTAGATTCTGAACGTGTTTTTAGAGTTGGTATAGACCAATGGAACAACCATCATCTTTTCTGAGATCGAATGCTATTCTATTTAGAATAAAAAAGTAATACAATTCTATCAATTTGATATGAATAATCACAATGATGAATATTCGGATTGAATTTTTGCACCTACTTATACCGATATACTAAAAAAATATAATCTAAAAATTAAAAGTAAAGCAAAAGCGTACCAAATTAGATATTTGCTTTAGATTAAATAATAGTAAAGGGAACACTAGGAACAGAAGGAAAAATGGCCAGTAGTACGAATTATTACTATTATGCTGCAGCCGCTGCTACTGCAATAGCTGGGATATTGCATCTTGTATTAGCTGCTAATTTGATTGTTAGAGGTCCACTTTTCGGTATATTTTTTTTGATAGCAGGTATAGCTCAGCTATTCTGGGCATTACCTATGGCTAAGAGATGGGGAAAGATGTGGTATTATGTAGGAATTGCTGGCACAATAGTATTGATAATAATATTCTTTGTTACAAGGGTTCCAAATCCAATTACAGGAGGAAGAGCATTACCAACTAATAGTATGGGAGTAGTAATAGAAGTATTTCAGTTCATATTCATAGGATTAACTGTGTTTATATTGACAAGGCAGCGAAGATTGACTGATAATCAAAAAGAGCAACTAAAATAATTGACTCACGCCTCTGCCTACTGACACGGAAATGTATAAAGCGGAGTTTTGCTGTATAATAAATTTGAAAAATAGGAAGTAGCAGGATTTCGAACAGCAATGTTACAATGGAGAATGAAGTTCGATCACTAGAGTTTACTAATTCATCAAAAAATTACTAAATACATGATGGCTTTATGCTATCTCTAGAATATATAGCTGGGTAATTGATCATTTTTCCTCTATTAGAGAAACATGAGCCATGACATGTACAATCAAATGATTTTTCTAAATTATTCCATGTCACAGTGCAACCAAGATGAGTACATACGACAGAAAAAGTGTGTGTTTCTCCATTTCTAGCTTTGTAGACGGCTAGTGGGCTATCCTTTTTCTCTTCTGTTTCATGTTCTCCACTTTCAAATATCGTACCTTCATCTGTGCCAAGAGATTCTATGAGAACGATGTTTCTTCTTCTCCCTCTATCTTATTACTATTTTTATTTGAGACTTTTGAATTCTTATTTATTGAATTGTATTTGTTCCCTTTTGTATCAGAACCTGACAATAAGAAAGTTAAATTGGTAATGATGTACATAATACATTATTAGTAGAAGGTAGAAATATACAACATACCTTACAGGTTCTTGGAGCACAATGGATACTATATTTCTTGCTGGAACTGCTGGCTCAGGAAAATCTCTTCTTACTTCCAGATTACTTCAATGGTATAAGGACAACAAATCATTCCCAATAAGCCTGAATCTAGATCCTGGGGCTTTAAATCTACCCTACAAGCCAGACGTAGATGTCAGAAATTACATCGACCTAGATACGTTGATGGAAAGATATGAACTTGGACCTAATGGCTCTCTGATTATGGCAAGCGATATGATAGCAACTAAACTAGACGAGATTCAAAACGAAGTAGATAGCCTCAATCCGGATTATGTTATAGTAGACACTCCTGGACAGATCGAATTATTTGCCTTTCGAGCTAGTGGTCCATATTTTGTGTCAAATTTCCAATCGGACAACAAGGTAACATTGTTTATGTTTGATGGCATGCTGGTATCTTCTCCTATCAACTATGTTTCTATTGCATTACTTGCGTCTTCAGTAAGGTTAAGGTTAAAGATTGGACAAATTAACGTCCTAACAAAACGAGATTTAATTATTGAAAAATTAAAAGATATTTTGAAATGGTCCGCCTCTCATTTTGCTCTAGAGTATAGTCTAAATAATGAAAAAGATACAGAATATTCTCTTTTGAGTAAAGATTTGGTTAGAAGCATGAGCAAGGGAGGATTTATGCCGGGGCTGATTGCAGTTTCTAGTGTGACTATGACCGGGATGACCAATTTATCTGCAGCTTTGGCCAGAATCCTTAATCAGGGAGAAGAAGTCAGAGATTGATTTCTAAGACCTATTCATCCTGTATTGCCGTTGCAAGCGCGTCTACTGCTAATCTAGGCCCTGGGTATGATGTATTTGGACTTGGACTTGATGCATGCAAAGATCGAGTTGAAATTAGTAAGGTTCAGAACAAGGCTAAGAGAGTAACTATTAGAATGTCAGGGGAACACGGAGAAAAAATTCCTTCTAGAACAGAGGCCAATTCTGCAGGAATAGTAATAAAAAAAATGTCAGAGGATTTTGCTCTGGACTATAGCTTAAATGTTGACATTTTAAAAGGGGTGCCAACAGGATATGGAATGGGCAGTAGCGCAGCATCAGCGGCAGCAGCCGCCATGGCATTTGATGGATTATTCGATCTGAAAATTAAGAAGACAAAATTAGTTGAATATGCCGCAGAAGGTGAAATCGCTAGCGCAGGAACACGTCATTATGATAATGTTTCCGGATCAGTTCTTGGTGGGTTTATAATCGTGAGAACTACTCCGGAACTTGAATTTATTAAGATAGAACCGCCTAAGAATCTAGTTTTAGTGATCGCAGTTCCAATGATAAAAGTTCCTAGGAAAAAGACAGCAGTAGCAAGGAGTCTTTTGCCTGAAGCAATTCCTCTGAAAAGTGTTATTCATAATGTTTCTAACGCTAGTACAGTTGTTGCTGGATTTATTCTGAAAGATATAGAAATGATAGCCAAAGGTATAGATGACATCATAGTTGAACCTGCGAGAAGTCATTTGACACCTAACTATGAGGCTGTTAAAAGAAATGCTCTAAAAGCTGGTGCTCTCGCGGTAACGATCAGTGGTGCAGGGCCCTCTATGATCTCAATTACGGATAACTATGAACACGGAAAGAAAGTTGCAGATGCTATGGCTACAGGATTCAAAGTAGCAAAAATAGCAAGTAGGACATTTGTGTGTCATTCTAGTAAAGGGGCTAAAATAGTAGATAGGAAATGATACCATTTGCAAAAAATAGGATCCTATAGAAACGTTAAGAAATGGGAATGCAATAAATAGAATACATAATGCTCGATTCATTTTAGAATCTACTGCTATAGCTCAAGTACCAACAGAACTACAATAAATGTCCCAATTTGCTATTTTAAAGCTCCTCTACTAATTGATTCTCATCCTTGACTCTTATTGCAAAGTGATCTGACACCAATAGATCACGATTTCAGGTTTTACTATAGGATGAGTTCTTTTTCAACAATGTCCAACGACTTATTCTTTTAAGTCTTGATCGGTTGCTAAATCATCAATACTCTATGGATAACCTACAAGAGATGCAGACTTTCCGATAAGCTCTAAGGTGGCTGAGCAGCTGCTGAAAAGATTAAGTTTGTCACATTACCATTAATGTTAGATATATCAGAACGTAACTCGGATAAAAGTCGTAACGCTTCAGATGAATTATCATTTTGTATTGCTTGAATTGTCTGATTTATATGAAAATTCGTAGTAGCGATCAACGATGATATCGCTGTACTTTCTTGTGATTCAGTTTGGGCTGGTTGGGGAGGCACAGTAGCAAAAACTGGTGGAAAGGACACCAGATAGATTATCAAGCAGATCATCGCAAGAAGAAATTTACTTTGTACTATCAATCCTAAAAGTTGTGGGAGCTGGGGAGCAATATAAAGCCACCTGATTCAAGAACATGTTTACAAGATAACTTGGAAAAATATCTAGTATCGTATACTAGGCTATATAGAAGTCGATGACCACATACTCAATAGAATCTATCATGACTATAGAAAGGAGTTCTTCCCAAGGTTATTACATAATCCACACGATACACCCGAGGATAAGCGGAAAATAAGTGAATTGTTAAAGAAGCCATGGAATCCATACATTAGAAGACATAGCGCTTTAACTCAGAAATCTAGGATTTTAAAAGAATATACCTTAAGACAATTTGAAGTAGCCTTCCTTAAACAAATTGGACAATTGTTCAGCCATGCGGGTCAAGTGCTGGTTCGAATTGGAAACTCGTTAAAGCATGTATTTAAAAAATCCCAATAATTCGCCTCACAAACTCACAAAGCCACTATCAAGGAGAAAGAAGGAATTGTACATTAGTTGGGCAGGTTATAATAGAAACGATCATAGTTCTGGTATTCCATTAAATTCCTAAGCATCTCTTGTGAGACCATTCCGTTTGCAAAGAACAAAAGTCTACAATTATCACATCTCAACATAAGACGAAGTGTCTTTGTCTGTTTGATTTCTGCTGCTCCCTTACAGAGAATGCAGTGAACTCAGAATTGGTGGGGGAATTTGAAAAAAGGCCATGATTATCTAATTCTAGTTACACTAACCTAGCTATATATATAGCCCCCAATTTTGCAAGAAAAATTGAGCTGTATTTCATGAGATGTATAAAATGCAGATATCTATCGATAGAAGTAAGGGACGTATCATCTTCATTTGAATAATATGGCGGTAGGGCTTTGTGAATAACGCTTTCGATATGAAGTCTTATAATGTATACAATGTAACTGATACAATTTGTAACTAAAATATTTAACCGAGAACTAAGCCATACGACTATGATCTTCCAATAGGGTTGGTTTAGGAAATATACCTCCCAGTATATGAGGCACTATCTTCAATCACAAAGCCGTTAAACATTTCATATTTTCGTATGTCCGTATACCTATAAGTCTACAGGTCTACAGAATAGTACCACCTCTCTTTAATGTTTATATAGTTACACAATGTACACAGGAAAGCATTGGTACTCCTCTATACATTGTATACACTGCGTAACTAACTAGGAAAGCCATTTTACTGTCTTATTCTATCGATAGAAAAATTCAAGTGGGCTATCCTAACTCTTTGTAGTAGATAGGATATTGTACGAGCTAATAGCAGGTGAGTATGATAATCCAAGAGCACCTATTTCGAAGTAGTTATATATGTATGCAATGTGCATTATTCACACAAGTCCACAAACTGTGCAGACTGTGCAATGCATGCAATCCCATTATCTACTTGGAGAATAATAATAATTCTTTCCTCCATTTCTGCAATGGGTGTATATGCAGAGACTATGTTAGTTCCTGCGATCGTGGATATCATGCCGCAAATACTAAGGATATACTTATTTTCTCCATCTAATATCCCAGAGGTAGCTCAGAATAAACAGAAGAATGTACTCAGATAACATAGTTAGTTCATGTATATATAGCGCCTTCCAACCCTAACACTCTGGGTTCTCATATGCACATTTCAAACCACCAATCGTTATTATTTGGAATGAATGTGTCTATCATTGCGACCCTGATAGGGTTTTCTACCTTTACCGCAACGTCACCTCCATCAGCTTCAGCAGTTAATCATTTGATAGACTCTAACAATAATAATACTACACGCGGTAATGATATACCTAATGCCCAGTCTGTCTTTAATACAGGAGCTATATCGCTACCATCATCTGCTAAAGGATTCATAATCTATATACCTGATGAGGCACACCATCCTTCAACAGATAACAAGACAATTAGTGCAAAAAACGCTAATTATATACCTACTAGCCTTATAATTCCAAAAGGGACTGCTATTGCGTTTGTTCATGGTGACCCTAACCATATCCATGTAGAAATCATAAAAGATAGTAATAGTGGAGCAATAGCATGGCAAACCATTCCAGTATCTCATCCAGGTGGTTCTGATGTTAAAGTTCTAGCTCCTGGATCATATGACATTTCAGACAAAAAATACGCTCCAATGAAGGGAACTATAAAGGTGGATGGTGGCAAACAGTCAAATGGTGATCTTGTAGTAGGAGGAATTTTCGTTCCTACAAATTCTTTGGCAAAATATAAATCAGATTTCGCATCGGCAGGGTTTCAAATTCTATCAGATCACAACTTCATCAGCAAAACAGCACAAAAGGACATAAACGGTCCCACGACTCTGCTAATCTACTCTACAAATTTGCCAATTCAAGATGCAATAAAAAAACTTAAGCCATTAATGTCCTCCTTGCCATACCTTTAAAGTTGATAGTGAAAAGCAGCATGTCCTTTTTACTCAAATAAGTTAGTATTCTCAACTCCGCTTGCCTCTTTGATTTACTAATCGTGGTTCTGTGATGGTGATGAGGCGGAAAAAATGAGCGTAATAAAATTATGTTTTGACTATTTTTATTTAACCTCTTGTATCACCTGATTGATATATTCTGTCTCTACAAAAAATCTGAGTAGAGGAATTGTAAGCAGCAAACAGTAGAAATGCTGGGACGGGTTGAGAAAAGCGAGAATAAAAGATATCGAAGTTGAAAGAGACAGCTGAAGGCTTTTTCCTAGCCCTCTTGTTACCGAACTTGATTAAGGTTAAACGACATGTTTAAGTCTAGCTTATTTAAGAAATTTTGGGTCTTAACTTGGAAATGGACTCATGTCATTGAGTTTTTCCAGTTATTGTTATTAAGCATTGAAACTCCTGTCGCGAAGGAAGAGTAGAGATAGAATATCCCCCTACTTTTAAATAATACATGATTTTACAACTCACATGAGATTTTTAATAAGAGCAAAAATTCCTACAGAAGCTGGAAATAAAATGGTACGCGACCCAAACTTTCTGAAGAACCTTGAAGAATATATGGACAAAGTCAAACCTGAAGCAGCATACTTCATGCCATCCAATGGTGATAGACTAGCTGCTTTCATAGTTAATATTCAAAGTAATGACCAAGTACCTAGTATAGTTGAACCTCTGTTTCAATGGATGGGTGCTAACGTAGAAGTGATTCCTGCAATGAACTTTGATGAGCTAAAGAAAGGGCTTTCGCAAAATAGATAATGTCAAGTTCAAGAAATTCAAAATAACCTTCCACTTTTTTAATTATACCTCCTTTGGATTATTCATTCAATTCTAACGTTAGTTTAAGCTTGATATAACTAATTATTTATACAAAGATAAAGTAAATGGTTATGACAATTCAGGCTTATGCAGCTCATAAAGCAGACGGAGTATGGTACAAGCCGCTATTCAGTTTGATACCAACTTTAAGCATCATTGGTAATGTCTCTAAATCTACAGGCATCCTAATCCTCAACGGAGAAAACGATTCTCAGACTCCAATTCAACAAGCGTTTCTCTTACAACAAAGACTGACTGAGGTAAATCATCCTGATCATACTCTGATTACATATCAAACATCGGGCATCTTTTTTCCTTCCAGTGAATGGACGACTTCCTTTGGACCAATACAACAATATGTTTTAGCAGATATCTACTCATGGCTTGAAGCTCATTCTGGGTTTACATGTGTTCCGACTTCTATGTCCTCATCCTCATCCTACTCTTCCTCGTTCAACTCTACCACTAAATAAAAGGTTGCGTCACTATAGTCTGGTCATTCAAAAAGGTATGTATGGGATTACCAATTGTCACACTCTGTAAACAAATTCTACCGCGGAGAGAGGCATGGTTAAAGAATGATGTGATACCTCGTAGAACTATAGATATATACAATAATAAATTCAGAATATAATTTGCTAATGTCATTCAGTCTCATTAAGGCTATAAAGAGCACTCATAGACATCCAATCAATAGAATTCTGCATTGTATAGGAGCCCCTATTTACATCATGGGTATAGCAATGATTTTAGGTAGCCTGTTTGTACCACATACAAATTACGTAAATGGAATTATATTGTGGTCTACGGCAGTAGGATTGTTTTTACTAGGACATACAATAGAAGGTAATTTAAGAGCTATGACATTAGTTGTAGTTTTCAAATATGTCTTTAGATCAAGGAAATTAATCGCAGGAATTCAGAAATGATAGGTTAATTATGAATTTAGAATTGTGTGTGTCTCTAAGGTCCAGAATACTTTCCACGTGTGACATGGTCACAGAGTCACATGTTGTAAGCGAACTATTTTACCACAAAATTTAATCGGAAGTCTGATAGCACAAATACAATGCAGTACTACAATAAAAAGAGGAATGAGCATGGCAATAACTCTGCAGCAGATGGTACTAAATAGTCCTTATTCTCATAACTGGTGTATCAGGGCGGTTTAGTTAAATCTACCCTAGCTTTTACTCATATACATGCTTGAGATGCAACGCAAGCCCATGTTTTTTGGTTTCAAAGATTTTGTGTGTAAGTTAGCATTATGCCTTTTGTGACCTAAACCAACTAAAGAAAACTTGGTTGTTGTTTCTTGTTCATCAGGCTCTTATGAAAAATGGACTAAGGATATGTTTTGAGTACTCCCAAACTACATCAGTGTATATTCAGTACTTTATCTAACTTGAAAATGCTTGTACTTTAATTCTCTTCGAGTAATTCTCATTGTGGCGGTATCCCAATTTGATCCAGGACGCGAAAGACCGTTTTCATCTAATACTTCTGATATTAGGTGTACTTTGTCATCAGATTTTTCCTGTTGTATTTTGATATGTCCAAAACTGAAGATTTTATTTTCTTGATATTTGGTTGTAGCATTAATTGTTGGATCAGGTGGACTTGCTTTAACTGGAATTGCGCTTATAGGCCCACTAACTAGCTCATAATAAATCAATTTGTGTCCATCATGATTTGGATCATCCTCAACTAGTATATTTGTTGGGAAGTGTACATCTGTTGTAACAACAACTACGTTTTTTATGTTATGGTCATCTATGAATTTTAGAAATTCTGAACGTTCTCTTGTAAAAGTCTTTTTAAAAGTACTATTGGTAGTATCAGTAGCCCAATTATCGCAACCTAATTGTTTATTAAAGCAACTTGGTATTGTAGTCGGTACATCAGAAGAGATAACCTTCCATGTGGCGGTAGAATTAAGAAGACTTTGTTGTAGCCAATCAAGCTGTTTTTTTCCAAGCAATGTTTTATTATTTTGTGGAGTATCAGGTAAGTCATCTCGGCTACGATAAGAATGCATATCTAATATAAACAAATCAAGGTCTTTACCCCAATTAAAAGACCTGTAGACGCGATTTGGCTCGTCTTCGTTTCTATCTATTGGTGAGAAGTTAAAAAACGCATTAATGCCAGCTTGTACCACATTAGAAAAACCTGTCCTATTTTTAGTTGCGTCAGTCCAGTAAGACCATTTGCCTCCATAATCATTTACCACTTCATGGTCGTCTGCCTGAGAATACATTGACGTATTCCGCAAGAGACTTTGCAGATGAGGATCTGCTCTATTATACTCCCAATGTTTGTTGTAAATATCTTGCAGCTGAGTTTGGTTAGTCCAGTTAACTTTGATGTCAGTAACACTTGGGAAGTTTCCTTCTATATTTGTCCATCCAGTAACGTTGGATGGACCATTTGCAGAACATGCAATATCTCCATAAATTTGGTCTCCGTTAAATATAAAGAAGTCAGGAGATAACGATTGCATTATGGAAAATATCGGATAATCTTGTATTCCTCCTGCGCCAACGCGCCTACAATAGTTCTGTCCACCAAGATCACCTCCAACAATGAAGCTAATTGATTTGCCAGTCAAATGATCTGGAGCTGTCCTAAAAGTTCCTGTCATGTATAAGAAATTACCTACTGGAGGGGTTTTGATTATAGATTCTTCTTTATTTTTATTATCATTATTATTTTCAGAGGCAGAAAACCAGACACGATAATAGTACAGAGTATCAGGGCTAAGGGAATCAAGCTTTGCATGACCAGCAAAGTCTGTTGTCTGATTAACTGAAATCATCTTTGACTTTGCATGGGAGAAAGTTGATGCTGTGTCATATTGTACATTCATTATAGCATGTGAATTAGAACGCGACCATATGATAGCGCTATGGTCTGTAACATCACCGCTAGCAACACCGCCTGTAAGATATAATTTGTTTATGTGGATATTATTGTTGGTATTAAGTGCAAGTGCTGGATAGTATAATGACGATGATAATGGTATGACTGCAATACTGCTAAAGGCCAAAATTGTGAAAACTGCTATCACTTCTACAGTAACGGGTTTTAAATAATCAGGCATCCACACGTAAAGAGATACAAAATATTTAACAGTTTTTATATAGCCCTACGTCATATATAATAGGCTTTTGTAATCTCAAATGAGTTTGGCACAAGCCAGTAAGAAAACTACCGTAGTAATAGCATTTATGATTGCAATTGTTATAACAATAACAATAGTTCCCACACAGCTAGCAAGCTCTATAAGTCGTGGATGTCCACCGGGATAGACATGTCTACTACCCTCAAATCCATTAAATTCCAATGAGGGCAAAAAGAGCATTCAGTCAAGAGGACAAGATCAAACTACTGGTTTTAGTCAGGGAAAGAAGGTTAGACAAGATGACAATAATAATAATACTGATGACAACGGTGGACAAATACGCAAGGCACCTATTGCTACCTCTGGTAACAATATCTACATAGCATGGTGGACTAACAAGACAGGAAATGACGAAGTAATGTTTAGAGCATCTACAGATGGAGGTAAGACTTTTGGAGATAAAATTAATCTTAGTAATTCTACATATTCAGACATTCGCATAGATAAAAAGCGCGCCAAACGACGTTACGGTATCCAGTGTATCTCAAATTTGAAGTTCCTTATTGTTTAGCAATATACTATTGACTTGCCAAAGGCTGATTTGTTACTTAATTCATTACTATAGATCCTTTTAAAGTATCAGAGCCTATTCATTGCATGGTATTCGGACTTCTTTGGACTGCAATAGCAGTAGTGATAGTAATCATAATCATTGTTGTATTGCTGAAGGTGCTTTTCGCAGTATTTGCAATAGGCCCTGTAGCATTCGAACAGCACGAGATAGAGGATATAACCACGTTTGTCCAAATTCCTCCGATTCTGCGGTAAGATGATGTCTCTGCTCCAACACTTTGCATCATCTGCAAAACTTTCAACTATCAGTCCCTTTGAATTCACTACCTACCACAATGACATCACTTGTTGTAACCATTCATCTAACCGCGGGGTATAAGACCTGGTTTAGTCTTTACAAATAATAAGGCAACTGGAGAATATAATTTGCTCAAGAAACATAAAGACATACTTGTACTTAATAGAGATCTGCTAATCTCAGGAACGGTTGCATTCTTTGTAAGTGCAATGGCTACGCAGTTATACGCAGAACACACTAATAATAATAGTAACACTAACGACGTTGCTGTTTCAATAGTATCAATTTCATCAGGATATTTCGTTTCTATACCTCTTTTTACAATTCTCTTTTATTTTGATAATAGAGGCAAGTATGAAGATAGCAGTCCTGTTAAGAATACAAATCACAGAATTATGTCCTTAATGATACGAAAGATACTCGCCATACGATCGGTTTCTGAACTAGTATATCTATTTACTAGGTTTGTTGTGGTTTACAATATACTACTATTGACAACAATAGAGCCATACATAGCATCTATGATATCTTCCTTATCGGCTTCAGCTTTATCTTATATTGTGGTAAATTTAAGTGCAAGGAATCTTAAATTGTTTGGATCAAAGATCAAACACCATTAAAGCATTCAGCCTTATATTAAAGGCTAATAAGTGAAAATATCTACAAGAAAGTGTCTATATGCTATTAGTCTATCGATATCGTCAAAGCAAGTAAGAAGTCCAGAAACAAAGAAATACCTTTAAAGCTTAGTCTGTCATTTAGAAGATTAGGAACCTCCTTTTAGCGCCGATATCTTTCGCACTGATTATAGTTCTCAAGAAAGACTCGTGAGAATAATAGGTGGAAACACGAGTTGATAGATCATCGTTATCATCATCCGGTCAAAAGGAAAAAGAGTTCACGGTGTTCAGGAATCCCCATAGTCTGTTTGTATGTTTGTATATGCTGTTAGATCTATTTATACCAAAGAGTGGTATTTTGACGATTGTGCAGATTCTTTGATGTGTGACTGCTATCATTATAAACTGATAGATGATAGATAATAATGTTGTCTAGCGATGGAATCGATACAGAACATGAACCATTTAAGAAAAGTAACGGTAGTAATAATAGTAATATTTTACAGTTTATGAAAAAATATCAAATCGCCAATTATCAACAGCTTTTAAAGAGATCTGTCGAGAACATAGAATGGTATTGGAATGCGGTAAACGAGGACCTCAGTTTGGAATGGTTCCATAGGTATAATCAAGTTTTTGATTCATCAGAAGGACTTCCGAGAACAAAATGGTTCCTAGAGGGCAAATGCAATATAGTTTACAATGCAGTTGATAGACATGCTAAAAATCATCCTGGCAAGATTGCATATATTTTCGAAAATGAAAGGGGAATTGCTAAAAGAATCTCATATAAGCAGCTAGCCAATGAAGTAAATTCTCTGGCTAATGCTTTGAAACATGCAGGTGTAAAAAAGGGGAATACGATTGGGATATATATGCCAATGATCCCAGAAGCATTTTTTTCAATGTTTGCCTGTTCTAAAATAGGAGCAGTACATACGACTGTATTTTCTGGCTTTGGTAGTCAAGCATTATGCTCAAGACTTCAAGATTGTAACGCACAAATATTAATAACTGCTGATGCAATGCAACGAAAATCCCTACATATAGATCTTAAAAAAAGGTGGATTAAAGCATTAGAAGAAACAAATATCTCAAAGGTAATCACTGTTGGGAAAACTGATAGTTACAATAACATGGAAATTATCACCTATAATGAATTCACCAAAAATTACGATGGAAAATCTTGTGATACCGAAGTCATGAACTCTGAAGATCCGCTTTTTATACTCTATACTTCTGGCACAACAGGTAAACCAAAAGGAACGGTGCAAGTACATGGCGGATATATGGTTGTCTCTGCACAACAAGCGTCTTATCTTATTGATATGAAACCGCAGGATGTGTTATTTTGGTATGCAGATATCGGGTGGATAACCGGCCAAACATGGGTTGTTTATGGCAGTTCTCTGATTGGAGGGACAGCGTTAGTATATGATGGTAATTTAGATTATCCGGAGATTGACACATGGTGCAAATTAATTCAAAAATATAAAGTGACAATTTTTGGAATAGCGCCTACAGCAATAAGGAACTTTATCAGAAAAAATATGTTATTCGATAATTACGATTTTTCTTCATTAAGGATTCTAACTACGACCGGTGAACCGATAAATAAAGAAGCATGGTTATGGTATTTTGAAAATGTAGGACGAAAACAATGTCCAATAATTAACCTATCTGGAGGTACAGAGATCGGAGGAGCTATACTTAGCTCCTCACCAATTATTTCGCTTAAGCCTTGCACAGTGGGATTACCAGTGCCTGGATTTGATGCAGATGTTTTCGACGATAAAGGTAAGCATACTGCTCATGGTTTTCTTATCATTAGAAAGCCTTGGCCTTCAATGACCAGAGGAATACTAGAAGACTGGAATCGATTTATTGAAACATATTGGTCAAAATATGGCAATGATATATGGTATCATGGAGACATTGTTTTTGTTGATCCTGCTGATGGTTTATGGTATATTTTGGGTAGAGCAGATGATATAATCAAGGCTTCAGGACATAGAATAGAATCTGCTGAAATAGAACGTGCTATTTCGTCTCATCACGCAGTTGCAGAAGCCGCAGTGATTGGAATGCCAGACAAAATAAAAGGAGAGTCAGTAACTGCATACATAGTCTTAAAGAACGTATCTCCCTTCCCTAAAGATATTGAAAAAAGTTTAAAAGATGAAATCGTAAAAATAGTTGAAAGTTTAGTTGGAAGATTTGCTTGTCCCAAAAATATTATATTTGTAGAAGATTTGCCTAGGACAAGAACTGGAAAGCTCGTTAGACGAGTAATTAAGGCAAAAGCATTGGGCGAAAATATTGGTAACCAAGATATATCAACTATTGAGAATCCCGAATCATTAAAGTATATAATATCTACTAAATATTACCAATAAATTTCAGTTGAATAAATAACTAGTTCTGATTAGTGCAGTACGAGACTAGTTACTCATACATATTGATTCCATATCATAACAAGATTCTACTAATTGCAAATGAGTGTTATGAGAGGATATCAACGACCTGATGCATATAGTAATTATGAAAATAGAAAAAAACCATAAAATGCCAAGACTGTTTGTAATAGCTGCACTGATTGTAGCAGTTAGTGGGGTCACTGTTATCATGACATCGCCAACAGCTAGTGGATTAGCAAATCTAGCGTATGCAGCCGAAGAACGAGGTTGTGTTGTATATCAAACCTATCCTGCACAAGTTAGCTGTTCATTGCCAGTAGGTTCTGGTACATTCTCAATGGTATGACAAGAATTATTTCCATCTGTTGAATCACCCAGCCACCTATCCCATTTTTGACCTACATACACGTCCTGAAAATTGAATACCTTTCTATCTGAAAAGCTTGAAAATTAAATTCTAAATGTGGAACAAAACTTGCAGTTACTATACTTTTTTGGTGTCAGAAATCTGATTATTGTGTATAAATGAAATATACTTCACATCAATGTCCTCTATATCCCCACTGTAAATTCAAGTGAACCAATCATATTTTGTACTGTTGGAAGGAATGTCTGTATACCTTTGGCATATATTCAAAGAATTGACTATATCCTTAGTAACTTAAATTCAGGTATATATGAATAATTCTGTAAAGTTATGAGTTTTTTAGAAGGCTATTAAGCCGAGCATAATTATTAATAGACTGGGATCATTATACGCTTTCAATATTATTCGAAACTAGGCTATGGGAGCATGATCTGAAAGGAAGATCGTTATGAACAATCCCTCTGATGATGCTCCTACAAATAAGGTCCCATCTGACTCACCGGTAGGTATCGAAGGCGAAAGGGGCGAACTAGTCAATGTGCGAAACATGCTTCTTGTTGTTCTTGCGTTCACTTCAGGTTTCATAGATGCAATTAGCTTTCTCGGGCTAGCTGTTTTTGCGTCGGTCATGACCGGGAACACAGTTCTTCTTGGCCTTGCACTAGGCACTGGAAATGTCCCCCTTGGCTTGGGAGCACTGCTTGCACTGGTAGGTTACATAGGAGGTGTCGCTCTAGGTGCCAGAATCGTCGATCCAAGTACCATTCCACAAAAGATATGGCCTAATGCAGTTACAAAGGCCTTCGTTATAGAAGTTCTGGTGTTATCGATGTTAGCAATTGGGGGATTTTTCGCTGGAAGCAAACCCAGCGCTCTTGTCTTGTACACTCTCGTTGCATTCGCCTCGACAGCAATGGGAGTACAGAGCGCAGCCGTTAATGCTCTAGGAGTCTCTGGCATTTCTACCACGTATGTCACCGGCACCTGGACTAGCCTCGTGGGTAGTCTCGCCCGTCGGCGACGTCCGACGACTTCAAGAAGCAAAAGCAAGGAAATACTTAAAACAAGACTTCAAGCAGCGGTGGTGGTTGTGTACGTTTTGGCGGCAATCGTGGGCGGGGTAATAGAAATTAATTGGTCTCTAAAGGCCGCCATTATTCCAGTTATTGCCGTTGGCCTTGTAATTGCTGTGGCAAGGATTCGTATAACCCCAAGGTAAATCATTAATGAAAGGAGAGACTATACAGTATATCTATATTAATTCAAAATACATGAAATTAGAAACCCATCACACCGAAAATAGACTATTGATTACTTCACTTTCATTAGTCTCCAAAATACTAAAACTATTATAATATAGTGAAGGCAAAGATACAGGCTTTACCTTATCGAAAGAGTACTCTCATTCTAAGTATGACGCTGATACTAGATTACCTCCACCAACGACAATATACAAGAGGCAAGCAACTAGGTTTTCTAAATCATAATATCTTGCACAGCTTAAATTGACCATCGATCTCTCACCCCTTTCAAAGATTGGATCGGTTCCCAGAAAAGAGAGGGCAAGGCTTATTGCAATCCCTATCTGTATAGCGAAGAGCTAAAAGAGTGGCCTAAAAATCTTGAAAATACCATTAAAACTCGTCATTCCTGACACTTTTTTTGGTTATTATCAAATGTCCTACATACATCCAATTAGTCTAATAACGAAATTAACAAATCTTTATTATCTAATTTTACTATATACGTACGAAGATATTACTGATGTTTTTTAAAAAGCGTAGTCCTAGGAGGAAAAAGATGACGCAACCAGACGACAAATTCTCGGATAAGAATAAGGAAGCCTTCAGACTAGGCATGTCAATTGCAAAACTTATAACATATTCATGGAATTCCCAAGAAAAACCAAGGAAAGTCTACCTCTTTAACCGACGAGTTCATCATGGTGGGGTTGGATCTTTGCTAGGATTATCCGATCTTTTCAAAAAGTTCCAACCAATTCCTTCAGGGATTTTTATCAGGATTAGGTGAGGGTTTAGTAAAGGATGATTATGCTGATAGAGACGAATGGTTTAAGTTCAAGAAAAAGCATGATGACACCTTAGTACCAGAATCAGCAACAACATCGTCAACAGAGACCAATGTATCACACAGAGACTTCAACAATAATAATACGAAGACGCGGCATGATGATAATAATAAAGGTGCCATTGAGGGAACGAAAGAGTCATCATCAAAGAATCAAGATGAAGAAAAACAATAAGGTATTGGCCCATTGTTTTGATATTCCACTTTTTCAACTTACATATAATTTGACTTGAAATTTTGCTTAATTACTATCTTTACTCCAAAATCGAATTGACGAGTCATTCTACTCATTTTTCGATGAGGTTGAAATCCCTTATGACTAGTACTGCATCAACCAGTTACCATTAGTTCTTTGCCATAATGATGTTCAAGTAATTCTCGCTTCTGATCCTCTGTGAGCCTAGCATAATCAGACTTATGGTAAAGGCAGAATGCTTTTAGGTTTATATTAAATTTTGGCGGAAATGATGCTTCATGCACTATTAATTCGTCTACTCCGCGATACTGGAAGAATGCACCCATATCACATAATGCGCAGACCCCCTTCTTACCTATTTTCTCTGCATAGTTTGTCAATGATTTAATAAATGACATAATATCAAGAGAAGAGCCAAAATATGCTTTAGCAGAATCAATAATAATGAGAGATTGATCTTTCTCGTATTTTGTTACATCAATAATGGTAGCGTCCTGACCAGCACAGTCTACAGATAAAAAGTGTCTAACGCTTTCTGTAGTTTCATAATATGGAAGAATTAGGACAATCATATTGTTTTCTTCAATTTCTGTCTTGCTATATCGTGAATAAAGTTCCCTTAGATCAGCTAAATTGGGATATAGTACAATGTTGTGAGATTTATATTCTGCTCGCTTTAACTTTTCTAAAGAACATTCTAAATTATTTTTTTCTTCGCTATCGTGAAGAAAGTTATTAATTGTAAAACACCGGTCATCGCTACGACTACACTAGAGAAGCATGCTTTAATAATATGTGTATATTCATGACAAATTCACTTATTAGTGCTAATTTAGCTTTCTAAGTCCTATGATATGCTGCTATAGATAACCTGCTATTGATCTGGTTTTCTCGTTACTTTAACAAAATTAACATGAAGATTAAATTCGCCGGTTTTAAAACCTTCCTGATTATACCTAATTAATTTACCGCTAGCATTTACTACATATAAATTATCTGACTTGTCCAAAGTAATGGCTGCTCTTAGAGGATTTTTTGTTCCAACAAGAAAACCTCGTACAAAAAAGTCGTTTGTATTGTACTTATTTGGATCATACTTTGCAACCCAATGATGTCCTCTATCTAGCACGTACACATTACCTTTTGAGTCCAGAGCAATACCACTCCCACTTCCCAGTTCTGCACCAGGCCGTAGTAATTGCCATCCAAAGCCTATACGATAAAGCCTATCTCTGTCGAAGCTTTGTGCATATGATTTGATTGGTTCGTAATATATAGTAAATATAATGATATTAACCATACAAACAGCTAAAAGAATCGGTAACATTTTAGACTTAAACATACATTTGGACATGCTTCTAAAATTCATTAATAAAAATTAATAGAGCGATTCATTTCATGGAAAGTTATTATTATTATTTTACAATACTAATAAACCAAGCAATCCATATATATACGTGCAAAAAGAAGTTAACGCGAATAAAATTCTAAAATCAGTATTAAAGCGGCAGATCCCATTTCTTATAGGCGGGACTATAACCGGTACGATTATGACATATTACTACGGTTTTCTGTTTGCGATTATCGTAAATAGTACTATTTGGTATGGCATTTCTTATGTCGTTAATAAATACTATTGGAAGTCAGCAGGAATTAACGATCAAAAGTATCTCCTTCGCTATGCACTATCAAAAGTTAGTTCGAAAAAAAAGAAATAAGTAAGTGAATGTTTGGATTGAAAGATAAACAGAAAAGGTGCATATTTGAGGTATGCATCCTCACTTGTCAAATAAGTTCTTCATACGGTAAATGGTTTCATGAACAGCTGTGGGTGTTACTGTAATGTTGGTACCTCCTCTTGTTTATGTTTAACATCTGGTGAATAGGGATTTTGACGATCTCAAATATTTAAAATCTGGCTTACTGAATCTTATTCTGGATGTCCGAGTAGTTATTAAAAAGATTGATTGATGGTTGACAATCTGTTTGTCATTCCGTTGGATCTGCTGCATATGCTTCCACCAAAGTTAATGACAGAATGAGCTGGTGCGATGATCAACTCATCACCATTCTTTAATATCTTATTATATCTTATATCAGCAATGAAATCTGCTCAAATTAATCAGTACGGAGGCAGCGAGGTTATCGAGATCAACCAAAGCACATTTGAACCGACTGTATCTTCAGGAAAAGTTTTAGTCACTATAAAAGCAGCAGGTGTAAATCCAGCAGACTGGAAAATTCGTGAAGGCGGCTTACAACAATTAATATCACTTCAATTCCCGTCAACCCTAGGGATGGATTTTTCTGGCGTTATCAAACAAGTTGGAGAAGGTGTCATCCCTTCAGAATTTAAGCAGGGAGATGAAGTATATGGACAGGCTGGTGTGGCAAACGGGGGGTCTGGAGCGTTTGCAGAAATGGCTTTGGCAAATAAGGAAAGTATCGCACACAAGCCAAAGAGGTTGAGCCATCCCGAATCGGCTGCTTACCCCTGGGTAGGCGTTAGTGCTTGGTGGGCCCTTGTAGATGATATAGGATTATCAAATGGTCAAAAGATTCTAATTCATGGCGGCGCAGGGGGCATAGGATCAATTGCTATCCAGCTTGCCAAGAACTTGGGAGCATACGTAGCGACAACAGTAAGCACAAATGACAAACAGTTTGTCCAAGAACTGGGGGCTTAGTAATAGACTACAAGACCCAGAGTTTTGAAGACCTAGTGCATGAGTATGATGCAGTATTTGATACCGTAGGTGGCGAGACGTACAGAAGATCTTTCAAAGTTGTAAAGAAAGCCGGCATTATTGTTTCTATGCTAGAGCAGACAGATTCAGAGCTAATGAACCAATATGATGTCAAAGCTATATTTCGATTCACACAAGCAACTAGGGAAAGGCTGACGAAATTGGCAGAATGGATAGATCAAAATAACATAAGGGTAAATGTAGAGAAGAAATTTTCACTAGAAAAAGCAGGTGATGCACTCGATTACCAAAAGGATGTACACCCGAGAGGCAAAGTGGTATTGGCTATGTAGTTCGGTCTGGCAATAGTATAAGAACTAAGTCAGGTTTACCAAGGATATATGGGGTTATATCATATTAATAGATGAGTAAAAATTAGAAAGTAGAGATATGGCATAAGCATCTCCAGTAATTATTATTGATCGATATGCGAGTATTCTTATTTCTCTATAATATCTATATCTTCTTTCCTTTAAATTATAATCGTAGCCCTTCAAATACCTGGTTTGTTGTTGATATTTTATTACTGGCATTATCTTCTGATATGCAGATAGAAGTATAGAAGGGTCGACTTTAACCAAACAAAAGAAAGTGAACCCGCGACGGCAAAAGTTGCACTCTGCGTTATTTGACATACAAAAGTCGACCCTAAACATAATTTTATTTAATTATTATCCAGTAGATTTTCATTCAACTGATATATTAGCCCTAATTATATTCCTATTATTCTTCACATTAAAACTTGTATTTTAGTTTCCCGTCATTTTCTTCTGACTTTAATTTAATCAGTATATTCTTTGTAATAACAAAGATACATCACTAGATTTGAATGTAGTTTCCACCTTTCAGATAAAACCTAACAGCATTATAACTACGCCGTAGCTTAGTGAGTTAATCTATCTTCATTTACATGCGCACAATAAAACAATTGCTGAAAGTTAAATAATAATAAAAAAGAATGATAGAATGTTGAAAATGACCGCCTGCTGCTAATGTTGCTGCAACGCTATTTCCATTCCCAGATTTTTTCGCTAGTATTTCCAGCTTCATCTCCTTCATACTCAAAGATACCAACGATATTGTTGAGGAAAGCCAACTTCCCTGTTGAAGATGCTCTGAAAAAAAAGGAACCACGAAACTGTACTTTTTTCCCTCCGTCAGTAATCTTTCCTATTCCACGTCCTATTTCAGTTGCCATCTCTCCACTACCGTCCTTTGTTGTTATTACCCCTTGTCCTTCACCATGGAGTACTCCATTGCCTCTAGGAATAGTCCAAAATGTAGCCATATGAGTGATGTCTATTTCTTTCATCCTTCCCTCAGCAGACAGAGAGTATTCTATCTTGGGTCCTTCTACATCCAATATTCTTTGACTTGTAATCTTGCCTTTTGCTTCACCAATCTGATCTCCTAACATATCCTATGTCGTGGCGTACTACACTCATTTACCTTTTAAGAGGTCGCAATTTTTGTTGCTATTTGCACTTTCCACTTTCCTGCTCATACAAAATTTAATGGAAACCAATTTAGAACGATAATCCTATTAGGCTACTTTATAAGCATGCTCATATATATCATATATGTATGAGGCGTGTGACTATTACGTTGCCTGATGACATACTAGCACGTGTTGACAATGAACATAATGATGTAACAAGAAGCCGTTATGTTCTTAGGCTCTTAGAAAAAGCTTTTCAATTAAAAAAGTCTGCAGGTGAAAGTAAATGATATCATTATTATCATCCCAGATATCAGAACTTATCTACAAGTGTAGAAGCGAACAAGATGTAAACAAGAAGATTGAAACTCTGTATTATATAAATTCAATACTTCCGAAATCAAAACAGCTTAACATACCATCACTACTAACAGACGATTATGTTAACACCGCACTGTATAACATTGAAGAAATTCCACTATTATAATTAGTAACAAAATAGCTAAATCAACTCTCTCCTCCTTCCCATTTCATCACTCCTTTTGAAAATCTTATTTCTTCCCTATAGTATTCCTCATTAATGGTCTGCAAAAGACTTGAATCCAAATTAAAATTTGGTCTAAGTCAATATTTTGTTGGAAAGAAATATTGTAGAAGATGTGAAGTTTTCAAACATCATGATAGACTATTCTGTCAGTTTGTGTTGTGGTATGATTTTGCAAAAGACCCGGTAAACTCAGCTATAAAGTCATATGGATTATACTTGCGCTCTCCAATGTTTGTAATGGAGCTATCTTTTTTCCATTAGTATTATTATGTTATTTTCAGCCCATATCTTTTAGCCATGAGCTTCTAGATCTTTGAAACGAAAATCCGCAATCCAGTGCGATAATAAGATTTTGTAGCAAATTTTGAGAGCAAGTTAGGTAAAAATATCATTATAATGCTTGGTCAGGGATGCATCACTTACGCCGATAATTTCTTGGCCGTTCTCGTTCTTTTTTACTTCTCTTTTTTGTCCAAGTTAGTCGTCTATTATTTAATAACTCAAAGTTTTCATAAATATGGGGTCTCTTATTTCTCAGCCCTTCCACTATGGGTTTGGCTTTCTCCCAAAAAGGAGTAGGATTAAACATATCGAAGTAAAGGTTTTGATCTATCATTCTATAACTCATGAGGACACCAGATAATTCAAAAAATCCACATACTGCAATGAAATGAGACCTTCCAATTGAAACACCTGAATATTTTTTCAAGTACTCTCCATAACTATTGGCATCTAGTTCTTCAAGAAACCAAAGAATGGACTCTCTATGCTCATCATATATTTTATATAATTTTAGCAATGTATCTGCATTTTTCACATCGTTTTTTTCCTTCAAGGTATTTTCATATAATTTCCATGATCTCCTCGGGTTAAAATCTTTCCCCTATAAAGCTCAATCTATCTTAATTTCAGTATTCACATCTTGTGGTTAAAGGCTAAAAATTGTTAAATGTATCTAAGAATAAAGTGCTGAGAGCGGGACTTGAATCCTAATCCTCACTCTCTTATTATTACTCCTTTCACTGCTGTACAAAGTATCTAAATATGCAACTATCATACTTCTTTCTCCGTTAGAGTAAATATTATATTAAAGAGGTATATGCTAGTGGAAACAGAATAAGAGGACTTATGATAAATTTCTGTAGTTGCTAGTCAATGGTTTTTTCGCTATAAGTAACCTAGTATTCATGATACAAATCCTGTTTTAGTAATTCGATCAACCATGAAATATACCAAGCAAGCCCCACAGCCTATTCAGCTGAGGCCATAGGCCAACGTACTGGTGAAAATGGCTAAATAAGTTGCATTTGATAACCCAATATAACATTAAGATTAATCAAAAAAAAGTAAAAATTTACCGAAGGTGTCTAAACCTTCAGCACTTTTAGTTATGCGTTTATGGTTGATTTCCTATTACTACTGATCCGATGTCGTGACCAGAGTTCTCTCCCCCTGTTAATGGTGTATCAATCGTTATTACTTTCCGCTATGGTCTTTCGCCCAGTTGATAAAGACCAATGGAGATTTTGCATAGCTATTCGAATAGTTATACGAGTGTTCGCAAATGGATCATAAAACATAAGCCTAAACCTGTGTCAGGACTATGTGAAGATTGTAATAAAAGAGAATACAGGTATTTGGTAGATGTTACACGTAAATATACAAGAGATTTTACTAACTGGAAATACCTTTGTCTATCTTGTCGGTTTGACCTAACCCGATCATAAATTAGTTCGTGGGTTATTATTCCAAAACAAAGCCCAGCTCCGACGCCATAAGGGGAATGAGTACCATGCACATGTATAAGTGCCTCCAAGTGTGTATATACATACGTTTGTATATTGTATCTTACTAACAAAAAAATGTACAAAATAAAGACGATAGCAATACGGGAGTGTATCTAACTGCAACACAGAGAGGTGAGGTCTGTCAAACTTCAACAAGTAAACTAATTAGGTAACGATTAACGACTGAGCTGTAACCTTCCTTTTTGTACAATTATTCTACAATCATTATACAGCCAACAAACACCCCAACAAAGCGGGATACCCTGATAGAAATGGGAGAACCTAAAAATGTTTTATATCAAGACTAGCGAACCACACAATTGTGAGGAAGGATTAGAAGTATGGAAGCAACAGAAACAAAAGAAGCTTACTTGTAAATATTGTCTTGAAGTGGACTTAATGTTTGATGACGAACATATGACCCCTAGAGGTAAGCACGTGCCCCTTGAAGCAGCAACAGGTGAAATCCATCAGTGTAGTAAAAGGCGCTACAATCCAAATACAAAAATAGCAACGACTATCTTCTAGTAGTAACTAAATGTCAGAGGTAATGTGTGAATGTGGTCATCATAGACATGACCATAGAACAATAAAATACGACCTTAGAATCACATCGACTGCAATGGATTCTCCTGTAGAAGACGTTGAGGTTCAAGGGATTAATACTGTCACTCATTGCAAAGAACGATGTATGTGTAGAGCTTTTAGGACTCGTTAGTTAGTTAGATATCTCTTGAAAGATGCTATGATTGCACTTGTCTATATCCGGCGACCGGTTCTTGTAGCTACAGGCATATGTGGCGATAAAAGAAACTAAAAAATTCCAAGAGGATAGGGAGACGACTGGTAAGCGGCGTACTGTATGGACTAGTATAAGGTTGACTGAGGAATATCTTAAGGTTATAACCAATTTTAACGGCAAACAAATTAAGCTGGAGGACTTGGTATAATCATGGTAGAATTCTTGGAAACTGGAGAAAGTGTATGGTGTATCAACTGCGGACACCATTTCAATGACCATAAGCCAAAACTATCAGATTCGCCCCCAAACTTTTTCGATCATGCTAGAGAGTATCTAGGATGTAAAGAGGGCTGCGAATGTGAGAAATTCAAGCCCTCCTATCGAATAGATCCTGAAAAGGTTAACAAAATATTAGAGAAAGAGGATATAGTGACACAAACTGAACAGCAAGAAAAATCAGCATCTGATCCTGACGGCTAGCTAAGCTCCTCTTCTAACCCCCGCAGAAGCCATGAGTAAGATTATCACCTTCTCTCGTAATTGTGATATCTCTAACATCTTTGCAATTTGCTCTCTAGTATAAGGAATGTCATCAACGGTCTTTGTTCTCCTTCTTTGAAAGACCTTTAATTTTTTCCAACGAATGTTAATGTCTGAGTGGAGTTGACAATCATAGAAATGAATCACAGAAGATACATAACTATTTATCGTACCATCGGATAGTTTCTTCTCATCACGTAGATATATTATAAAATCTCTGATATGAGATTCTATACTTTTGGTATCTAATGATAGTAATTCGTCAAACGTCTTAATATTAATAAAATTCATAAAATAACCCAGCCATTTAATGTACGCTTTCCTAGTCTCTTTAGAGACAATGGAGTTTACAAAATTCTTGAAGGCTTCTCCTTCTTGGTGCTGCAGCCTCTCACTTAACACATACATACATGTCGATTTGTAATATTTATACTAGTCCCACCTAGCGTAAATATTATATTAACCTTATTTTGATTCTAAAAGAATTCTTTTCTGCTTAAAAATCTACGAAACCATACTAGCAAATGCTAGGTTTCTTGACAGGCTAACAGAATTGGTTCATTAGATACGGAATGCCATGAGAAGATAGAAAAGGACACTTACAGATGTTAAAAGAGGGAATCTTAGCTACAGAAACTAAAAACTCTAATCTTTTTTATAATTATTTGTTTAGTGTGTAATTTTGTTATACTCGGGAATACATATAACTTAAATTATTGTTAATTCTTCGAGAACTCTTGGTAAAAATGCAGAAAAAAGTTTGAATTTTTCTCCTGATGAAACGCGAACATTTGAAAAAGGTAAGATAGAAATTGCAAACTTGGGTGATACGACTATTGGCCGAGCAATTCTTGAACCAGGATGGAGTTGGGAAAAATGTGTAAAGCCTATTGCAAAAACTAATAGTTGTCAAGCTCCGCATAGGCAATATATTTCTGGAAGGATGAAGGTTGTGATGAATGATGGAACAGAAGGTGAGGCTGGACCTTGTGATGCTGATGTAATTCCACCGGGACATAACGCATGGGTAATTGGAGATGAACCTGTAGTTGCCATTGACTTTACTGGTTTAAAGGAGTACGCAAAGAGAGATTAGGCTGTACAATAGGAACTTCATCGTAGATAGAAAAATGATTATATTAAGACAATGTAATCCTTTTTAATTTTATTGTGAAGTAAGGATTATGACACAATCAACGCATTAATGATGCTCTCAAGCAATTCTGAGCGAATACAATTTACGATCTGCGCTTAAATTCTAATTCTATTCCATGCTTCTTACTGTAGCTAAACGTGAACGCATCGTCAGACATTATAGGAAAACTTGTTAATTCAGTAGACGAACATTCAGGGCACTTATCTGTAGGAAATCTAGCCTTGTCAAAATATGTTGCGCACCAATAACAATTTTCGCAGAGTATAAATATGCTATCTTTAAAGCCGTAGCTATTAGTTGAGGTGTGCGTGTTTTTATCTGGTATATTCAGCATAAAATGTCAATTAACAAAAATTATTTACCTATAAGTATTTCTATTGATATATCGAAGAATGACTGCCAGTGATTGAATAAAAGAGTTTTTTTATAAGGCTACCTCACGACTAAAGAATAAACTACCCTCTCTAGTTCCTTTACCTATCCGATCTAGCATCTTCCAAATGATTTAACTAAATCAAAATACATTGCTTGAAGATTTGCTTTGTTTATCTTTATGAACTGCAAATATTAAATCATTTTCTTTTCTTATAGGTGTTCTATATTCTGTTCTTATTTTATCATGCTGTTCAACTTTATGACATACTCAACTCGAATGAATCAAGAGGATGTAAAAAAGTAATACATGACTCTGCAGTCTAGGTATAAGCCCCAATGAAACCAACGAATGCAATAAGTTAATATACGAATAGAAGAACCGACTGCTTAGGTATACTAACAGTCTTTTTTTTCTTTCTGGCGACCAAAATTACTTTCCTCATACATCTCACATTTCTTTTCAGAATACTAGAATGACTTGCAAAAAACTAGTTGATTGAAAAAGCTATAAAATCGATAGTGTCTACAATTTTGATACAGAGAAGAACCACAAGGCAGTAAGAGGGTAAGAGGGGGAAACAGTTTTCCTCTTATCGTCTTGTATATTGAAACTGGCTCACTAGGTATAGTAAAGAACAGTAGATCTAAAAAGCTGAATGCTGTCCAGTAGATCTATTGCAATCTTCATAAGAGGGGAAGTCTCGTCATTGTGTGTTGCTGCATAATCAGTGACCTTCAACTGTTATGTCTATTATATTTGAAAGATTTAGTTTAAATGTTGTCTATAGATTTATGGCAACTAAGATAAGAAGGGAAGCCTCGTCATGTAGAAGAATCCTGCATTGTACATTTGTCATCACACCTTCCCTTCTTATCGTCCAATCCTAAGCATTAAGTTTGAAAGATTTAAATAAATACTGTCTATAGATTTATCGCAGGTTGGTAAGAGGGGAAGACTGTATACATCTTGTTTGTATATGAGTTAACTGTAACTGTAGCTACTTTCATTGGTATGTCTTTTTTACCCGTACACAAATTGATATATAATCCGAGGATAGAAAGTTGGAAAAAAAGAAAATAGGTTTGTTATTTGGAGTAGGCATAGGAGTAGCTGTTCTCGTATACGTAGGATTGCAGAGTTCGTTGGATCGGCCAAGTATCAATAGATTGCCAATTCCACCCGAAGCTGCTATTTCCATTGCATTAAAAGAGGAAGGAAAAAATTATACTCAAGAAACTGATAGAAAGGACTTCCAAATTGACTATGTATACATAGCAGGAAATGGCAGTTTTTTTGAATCAAATCTAGATTCAAATTCGATTGGAAAGTATTTAGGAAGATCGGAGCCAACTAAGACAGGCGGTAATTATTTCGCATGGAAAATTACAAATAAGAACGATAATAGGGCATTTTTTATTGATCAGTTAGACGGCGAAATTATCTCGCAAATGATGTATATAAATTGACATAAGATCTCCACCTGTATAAGTAAAGATCAGTTGATGCTTCTCCTCATGAAGAATTAGGACAGACCTTAGCCACTTTACCATTTTGAAGTCGTCTAAGGTGGAATGTGACGCCACTTGAATCCTACCGTTCGGCTACAGAGCGAGACAGCAAAGCCATGGAAAATCTGAAAAATAGTAAACGCTAACATTGGTTCTAGTAACATTTCTTCTTTCAGTCTGAAAATAAATGGTGTAACTAACCTAGAGATAATTCGTTAATATCCAGGATTTTCTCTCCTAATGAAGCTGTTAACTAATGGGACTATTGGAAGTGGATGATAAGGAGTAACAACTCTTTTTTTATTTAGTCAACACGCAAATTGCTTTCTACTATCAAATCACAAAGACGTTTCTTGTTTCAACGAAAAAATTGATGCGTTGAATGTGTAAGATATCCCTATCTGAAGTCAAAAGATTTACACAGAAAAAATATTGATCAATCAACAACACAATTAACAAATCATAAGGAGCCTTGAAGCTGATTTTAGTACTCCGAGTATTATCTTCAGCATATGAAATTCGTAAAGAATGTCAAAACAAATCAAACTAAAACCAAATCCAAAGACTCAGCCGTAATAGTAGTTCTAGCTATACTACTTGCTTCAATTGCTTCAGTTATGGTGGCAAGTACTATTGCTGTACAAGACATCGAGGCTGTGATTAGTAACCCGGCTAAGGATGGTAAGATGCAACGTGACGCGCAAACCAAATTAGATGGTGGTTCAGCATTTAAACAACAAAAGAATGGTGATTATATCGATCCCAAAACTGGCGATCCTATAGCTCCTATAGTGGTGCCCCCGCCTGAACCACTTCCCCCACCTCCAAGCATGGAGTGTATTAACGACCCAAAAAAATGCTAATGATGGTAAAAAGTAAACGAATCAAACCCCATCCTAATTTTTAGGCAGTATACAATATGAGGTTCTTCGTAATCAGACATCTCCATGATTGTGCTACTACCTAATAGTAACGACCGTGCTACCATGTATGTCATGTATAGAGCACTACCAGTACCAGTACCACTAGCACGCCAAGTGCTAGTTATTCTAGAATAATCGAAAGGCTAATGAAAATTTATAAAAGAGTTAACGGTAGGAGTTTACTTCAAGTACGGCTTGTGGTATTCCCTTCTTTAGGTCATCAAGGCTCATTACCGGGTGGAACTCCACATGAGCACCCATTCCACTAAACAGCGGTTCAGCCAAGACGGGTATCTGGTCTGCACTCTGGATATCAACAATAAAGGCAGCCACCCTATTGCCATCCGCTTCAAAGAAATATGTTGCTTCAGCCTTGACTTTGTTTATATATTTTTCAAGTTTTCTCAAAAGGTTTGGGTCCTGTACCATTTTGTTTCCGTCTTCTGTAGGAATCTTTGCATGTATTAAGAATCTCATCTTTCAGAAAGTCAAATGGTCATTATATTTATTGATATTGATACATTAGTGCAGTCAAATTTTTAGATTCACACCATACACATAGGCTTCCTGTCGCTGTAAAATCTTAATAATCTCTCGTACTCAAGCTACTCTACTAAATTTGGGTAGCCAACTGAATAGAAATACAAGACTAGGCAGTTTGCACCAATTATTCATTATCTTTCCCATTTTGATATTGGTATTTACTTCACCTTCTACCAGTTTCCTGTCCTTTGGTCCTGAACAATACGCGTCAGGACAGAAGGTAAGCCAAATCCAGATTGCCAAAGTATTTTTAGATGATGCTATTAAAGCGTTAAAGAAAAACGATATAATCGGGGCAAGTTATCGGCTGAATCTATCTAAGCAGCAAATAGAAAATGCACCTACTAACACTTCTATCCAAGCAGCTAAGGTGTTTATCCAGGATGCCCTTCAGGCATTAGATACCTTTGATGTCAGTAAAGCGATTGAACGCATAAATTTGGCTAAGCAAGGATTGACATCATCCTCAGATCACAACGGAATTACTCCGACTATAGTGCCTAAGACCCAGTCTCCTAAACCAAAAAGTCAGATAGGCATTCCAACGCCTCCGTTGACTTTGCAGACAGAACGAGGAACATACTTTATCCGGCTTTATTGGGACCCTGTTGTTATTGAACCAGGAAAAATCACAAAGTTCGGTGTTCTATTCATGGATCGGTCACATTCAGTCCTTAACCAAGTATCATATGACTTTATAGTAAAATCATCCAAGGGCACAATGCTTGAACTCAAGAATCAAAAAGCCGGAATTCAGAGTATTAGATTCACTCAATCCGGACCAGCTAGTGTCAGTATCAAGGTAGTTGCTATTGGAGATAATTCTTTAGGAGAGTTTGCTGAGGGCGCAGTCTTTGAAATTGTAGTAAAAGAACTGTCTACCATACACAGGATTACAACGAGTCAACACAATGGAACTAACACATAATCCAGGATACTAGGAGGAGGCTTGAAGACTTGAAACAGCAAAAAGATAGAGGGAGAATCAACGGGTACAATCTGAAAACACAATGAAGGTAAGAATAGCTAGCTTTTAGGATTATTCTCTATCCCTATCAACTGCTTACTTTTCTTTCTCTGCTCGTACTCTTTTGTCAACTCCTTTCTCCTACCTATATCGTATATTTCAGCCATGACCATTTGTAGAATTTCTAATTCCGCAAGAATGCGGTCCACATATACTGGACTTACTATCTCAGGTTTGCGTATCTTTTTTTTCTTTTCTTCAATCACTTGTCGAATGTACTTCTTAACTTCCCCTATAGTAGCAGTAGCTGTCAATTTCGAAGCTACACAAGCAAGTCGATTATAATAAGGACTGAAATACCATCCAGAGAGGGAGAGATAGTTATAGAATATTTAACATACTTTAACTGTGGACATGTCACAACTCTTAAGGATGGGTACAACATACAGACAATTTGCTTTGATGGCCACTGAAAATAACTCAATTCCTATTTCTGACGTAAATACAAAGGACCCGACAATGAGAATGACTGAAGGAGATCGCGTTAAAATTACAGTATACAATTCAAATTCCTCAAAGCCCCCCCACTCTTTGCGCATGCATCAATCCATTCAGGAATAATGGATGGAGTGGCCGGTATGTCTGGTTATTCACCTGGGGGTCATTATTCAGCCAAATTTATGCTGTCAAAAGCCCTGCCTTCTCATACAGAGATCACCCTATACACCTAGAGACAGGCCAGCAAGGGGTATTTAACGGCGCCCTCCACATTGTTGTTCCTACTTTTGTATAATCAACCTCGTTTTTTCTGAACAGATAAGCAGCTAAACGTAATTGAGAATTCTTTGAGGAATTATCTCAAGCACAATTAAACTCGATCTTTATTACATATGATCTAGAATCTCGAGGTAAGGGACTAAAATATCTCGACTTTTGAAAAATACTATGTTATTGAGTAATATAATAAAACGTCTTATATATAGAACAGTAAAAGTTGTCTCATTGAATAACACGAGAATTCTCATATTTATCACATATAATAAGAAAATTCTTGCATTGCTACAGTAACTCAAGATACGCACCGATAGAGCAATGTATAGGCCATGACGCAATAATGACTATAAAACGGTTCTTAGATGGTGTGAGAGATGGGGCAAATGAAAGGTAATGACATAGGCAGGAAAGATTGGCGTAGGAATATTTCTAACGCTGATAATCTACTGTTAGTCAACTCAACGTTGCAGCAACCTATAGCGGGAGAAGAATACAGGGATTGCGCCAAAGATAGACTATGCATGCTACTAGAGGCCGGCAAGTGTGAGCAAACAAGGATGGTACAACATGAACCACATACAAACAGATACTGCACTATAGGAGCACTCCTGAAAAGCCTTGGCTATGAATATAAACCCAGTCAGAAGTTTGCTAGTGACAGTAGAAAAGATATCTCTGATCCACACCCAGCAATTCTAGAGCTAGCCAGTCTGCTTAATATAGTATGGATAGACGTGGCAGATATAGGAGATCTCAATGATAACGGTGCATGCTTTCGAGATATTCAAAGATATATCATGGTTAGACAATAATAACTGCGAATAAAACCGACTGCTTAGGTAATACTAACCAGCCTTTTTTCTTTGGCCTCCTAGTAATAGTAATTGCAATTCATAAAGAACAGCTAATCATACTGCTGGCTTTACGTATGAAGGTATAAAACCTGACGATGAGGGCATTTTCGAAGTCTGATGCTAGATGTAGAAGGTTTTTCTCGGAAAAGTCAATTACTGTTGATTTGGCCATGTTATTGTCATGAAAGAAAAAATTTACGCTTTAATCTTTTATAGAACAAAACCTTTTTTTTCTGTAAACCTATGAGTAAAAAAATATGGATAACTTCTTTTTTTGTTACGATGTTGGTAGCTGTCATGGTGATGAACAGTTTGCTAGTAACATACAGGTGTCTCTTGCCAAAACCAAAACCAAGGACTTTACTAAATTCAATAATATTACAGCTCTAGTCAAAGCCATAGATGATGGGGAATTTGATAATAACCACATTAATTTTGCAAAGTTTACAAATACAACACTATTCAAAACTTCAGATCTTAGTATGCAACAATGCATTAGAAAAGCGGAAAACCTAGGAGACAATTTAGCAGATTATGAAATTTTAGAATGTAAAGAAAAGAAGCATTAAATAACCACTTCTTGTGAGTCGATCTTGTTAAGATAAAAGATGATGAGATGCTACTATCAATCAACGCACAGATTTAACATCGATAGAGGGCATCATGGCTGTAGTATTGATGCTCTTGAAGATAGCTCCCAACTCATCTGATTCTACACCAAGACTAGCTCTAACTACACCCACCATCTATTCCCGTTCCTGTTCAAAGACTTGAATAGAAACGATAACGCCAGTCTTGTATGTCCAGCGCCTTTTTCTTTCCATTTAGCTGCATCTTTTATGTATTAATCCTTCTCTAATCTTTTCGTTGTCTATTAGAAGATCAATAATCTTGTGATATTCTTCCTTCGGTATATCTTGTTCAGCTAATTCAAGTTCGTCAATTGCCTTAAGTCTCCAGTAATCGTGTAGAGCCTTTGCAATTATCGTTTGAGCAGTATATACTATCTTACCCAAACTAGTAAGAAAATATTTTCCGTTCCTTCTATTGATCAGATTAGCTTTTACTAACGGACATTCTTGAGTAATACTGCTTTCTTGTGAGCTTTAGTTTAACTAAAATCATTTCAGTGTCATTTTCTGGGTACGAAACTGCAATAGTGTTAAAGAGCATCAAAGACTTGTCATCAGATATTGCATCAAGTATATCAGTCAAAGATATCTTTAATGTAATCACGTCAATTGACGCACAATATATTTAAAATATGCTTGTGTGTAAATATTGGCAATTTCTTAGACATATAAACCAAAAGAGGAGAATCTCTCTCGTCATACTAGAATCACAAACTAGCTTTCCCTTTATAGTCTGATTCTTCTACAAAAGTCTGATGAATATCAATTCACTTTAAGAGCTTGTATGATGATAGCCCTTGTATCAACAATAATGGGAATTGGCGTATCTCCGATACTATTGCAACAACAATCAGCCTATAGCTTTAGAGGAGGAGGCGATACTACTTTCTCTCGCGCTGCTGCGCCTATTGCAACATCAGGAGATAATGTCTATATAGCATGGTGGACTAACAAGACAGGAAACAACTACCCCCCTCTTTTAGAGATAATTTATTTGCAGCCCTAGCAAGTTGCCTACCTCGCTATATAATCCTCAAGTAGTTAGTTGAAAGTTTATTCTAGGGTGATGGTGATAATAGTACTACCCAACAAGAAATCAAATTTTTTGATATTCTAAAATAGTATAATGTGCACCATGGACCAATGCAAAAAAAATTTTACAAGCCTTTTTCATAACACAGCTAAAGAGAGAAAATGCAGATATCTATCGATAGAAAAATTCGTGGGCTATCCTACCTCTGTTCTTAGTAGACAGGATATAGTATGAGCCAATTGCAGGCGAGTTTGATAACTAAGAGCGCCTATTCCTAAATAGTTATATATGAATGCAATGTGCGCATTGCACATAAGCAGTCACAAATGGTTACTTATGTGCAGACTGTGCAATGTAAACACAAGTTAATATCCAACTTCTGTCCACTTCTATAGGCCTTTCTATAGTCTAGATAGTATTCCTTTATTGGCTCTTCTAGCCGAAGTAATAACAATAACATCATCAAGCATCATCATTTTAGCAAAACCATACAGATTGCAAATATCGAAGCTTAGATATCAGCCTTCCATTTCTGTAACATCCTGTCTAAAACCACCGACTACGTTATAGATAGTTCTTGGAAGAGTTAAGTGTCTGCTTGCTACATGCCATACAACAGATAGTATAATGAAATTTATCGCAGATCTTTTGTTAGACTTCATTATCTCTCCTTATACAACAGATAACTCTAGGAAAGATACAGAATAAGAAAAGATAGAGCCTATAGCGATATCACTAGATCTGGCTGAAGAACAAGATAATCTTGTACAAGATCTGGTGAAAATGATAATACCCGTTGCAGATGCGTTTGATAAATTTTGCGTAAAAGCCAAGGAAAAGAGCTTTCCCATCGATTCGCTTCTTAAAGATAGAGAGAAATTAAAGGAGCAGTTAGGGATAAAAGATCTCCTGCAGATCCCCTAGCTCTAAATAAATTTTATAACGCTGGGTCAGACTTCTTTATAGATGGGCATATGATTCTAGTGTTAACCAATGGGATCGCTAATAAGTAAAGCGTAATTGTCTAAATAACTAAAAATATCTTTGTTTCTTATGAGATATTCTTCTTCCTATCATCAACCGCTTGGCGTCTTTTTTCAAAATCACCAAAGTCATGCATAGGCCCCATAGAAGGATTACTGCCACTATAATCACCCATGACCCCCAAGACAAAATCAAAATCGCTTAATTTCTTGAGAATTTCAAGTGTTAGTCTCATGTGTGTTACATAGTGGGTGCCTTTATCATATATTCCAGGAACTGTGCCAGTAGTTGCTAATATGTGGTCTTTGCACTTTTGTGAATCTGTTCCTACTTTTGTAAAGACTTCTACGGTGTACATTGGTCCCTTATTTTTATTTTTTACTGGGTCTTGATACATACGTAAAACTAAATCATGCACAAGATATGGATCTACTTTAGGAAATATTTGGTGGTAGGAGGCTTCAATCTTCTCCTTCTGATTTCTAAGTCCCTGGAGTTCGTAAAATGCTTTAGACTCCATTTCTAACCAGTACCTGCACACCATCTACATGTCAGACCGATAAAGGGGAGTAAGCTAATAAGTCCTATTCCTATTACCATTCCAGCGACACAGATGTTGAATTTTGTTATCTTGAACATATCTATCTATAGTTTCGCCTTGTAAGTATTACTATTATTCTCATCATTCTTTTTTAGAAATTAACAAACGGTTTAATCTATCAGCAATGATTGAACAGTCTTCATTTATGTCATCTGCGTAGTTGTTGTCTAACTTTTT
>Ga0193701_1000004_pt1 | contig 74100 bp, 65 predicted proteins | sample U3s2metaG_FD_143055 | JGI IMG/M metagenome (GOLD analysis project Ga0193701, IMG submission 143055) | Soil microbial communities from a riparian zone of the East river system, Colorado, United States - U3s2 | ecosystem: Environmental > Terrestrial > Soil > Riparian zone | place: USA: East River...
GTAGCATAACGAAAAAGGATCTAAAAAGCCTATCTAACTGTCAAGCAAAATCAGCTAAAGACGGCGATCTGACTCAACTTGAAGTTACAGATTGCTACAACCAGCTTTTCCCTCAAGGACAATCAGCGCCTCAGAATAATCTGAATCCACAGGGCAACACAACACCAAATGGACAATCAGCGCCTCAGAATAATCTGAATCCACAGGGCAACACAACACCAAATGGAAAAACATTGCCAGAAGGAGTCTCGTTACCTACAGGCCTAGGTCTACGTGATGGACAAGGTTATTCCACTAATATACCCCTCGGACCACATGGAGAAGCGGACGAAAAGCTAAAGTGACATAGATCTCCTCTTTATTTTTATTCTATGCACAAAGATACAGTTTAAGAAGCGCATGAGGCTAATTAAACCAAGGGAGGTATGAATACTTATTATCAATATGTAGGAAAATGGCTATAATGTGCGAAATTAAAACGCAGATCTTTATGCTTTTTCAGGACAATCCAACAAAATGCACAGCTTCTAAGCTAGTAAAATTCAAGCTAGCTCAACGTGTTAACTTTATTTCAGAAAAAAGCATTCTGTTGAATCCTTTGTCCAAAGTTTCGCTTTCTAGGAAAGATTCAACCTTGTCATCTTCGATTTGTGCCATCGACTGCTCTTGGAACCATACATATGGAGTATTAAACAGTAGGAAGGCACTAAGCCACAAGCTTGCAAGGCGTCTACCATCGCTCCTAGCTGCGAACCCAACAAACTATTCTAAAATTGGGAAGCTATCTACCGCAGAGGCCTTGGCAGGTGCGCTCTATGTCTTAGGCGATCGAAGAACTCCTGAATTAATTATGAATAAATTCAAATGGGGCCATACTTTTTTAGAGCTAAATTGCAACATATTGGCGGATTACTTTAATGCAGAAAACGAATTGCAAATTGCTGAAATCGAAAAAGAATATTTTCCTTTAACCCTAAAATTAAAATATCAATAAAACGTAGCTTATCAGTGTGAGCTAGTGCGCGAGTCACTCGAAAGAGAGGAAACTCCTCCCTCAATGCAGGCACCCGAATTAGCGATAATTAATTGGAGACAGTTGGCGACGGAACAGAAAAGATATCCAGCTAGGATTCTGGCGATGATGGTGAATAACCTGATGTTCCTAACACTGGAATGAAACTGCCGACCCGGGTGGAGCAAGGCCAAACAGAGCTTAAAATCCTGCAATTGCTCAGGTTGGCTGCTTAGCGGAATCTCGCTTAAAACAAAAGGAGGGTTACTACTAGCACACACTGAAACTTATCAAATCACTAAGGCTTTTCAACTAAGAACAATTTTGAGTATGTATCTACTTTACGCTTGTTAAAGGATAATCCGAAGGAAGACTGATAACCTTGACGAGAGTTTTAACGAAATAAATTAGAGAAAACTTAACCATTTATTCTTGAAAACTCGTACCTTTTCAACTTCATCTGAATCTTATGCGCTTTCTAGGAAATACGGTTATGACGAATGGATTGTTGAAAGATTTCTACGATATATGCCCGAAGTAAAGAATTGTCTTGAAGAAATGGAAAAAACTCCACGGCAGTACATCAGAGCAAACAGTCTCAAGATAAACAGCGGCGGCCTGAAGCAAAGACTTCTTGCGAAAGGAATAGAGCTTGAAGAGACATCCTTGCCAGAGGTTTTCGAAGTAAAGAAATCTCCTTTTTCGATAGGCTCAACTCTAGAATACTTACTGGGCTATTATTACATTCAAGATCTCAGCTCCTGTCTAGTAGTAGAAGCAATGGATTTATGCGAAAACCTGACTGTTTTGGACATGGCATCTTCTCCCGGGGGAAAAACAAGTTTTATTGCTCAGAAAATGAAAAATACTGGTTGCATTGTTGCACTAGAGCCAAACTCACTTAGATTAAGACCCCTTATATTCAACCTATCGCGTTGTGGCATAATTAACACCTGCGTCTTTAGAATGGATGGTAAGAAGTCACCAGAGCTGAACATAAAGTTTGATCGCGTCTTACTCGACGCTCCATGCACCGGCGAAGGTATAATCGGAAAAGATAGATCGAGGAAGATAAGTCACAAACCGGAGGATATAGAGGCTTGCACAATTCTGCAAATGGAACTCATTGAAGCCGCAGCAAGAGTTGTCAAGCCTGGCGGTTTGCTCATCTATTCGACGTGCTCTTTTGCGCCGGAAGAAAACGAATTTGTAATAAACTCTTTAATAGACAAATTTGATATTAAGGTCGAAGCGCTCCCATTTGGTAGTGAAGGGTTGACGTTTTTTGCAGAGTATAATTTTAATAATGACATGAAAAACACAAGAAGATTATATCCTCATCTTCATAATACAATGGGCTTCTATATTGCAAAATTGCGGGTGAATAGTTAGGCTACTTGTATAGGAGACCCACAAGAGAAGAATCAACTACTTTGAGAAGGGCATTTCACTGGTGGGGTATCTTCGAATTTCTCCAAGACAAGCCACTATCAATTAAAGACCAAATTAATGACTCAGCGAAACAAGTATATTTATTGACGCCAGAAGTTGAAGGAATATCTTTAGGGAGAGTTTTGGCTCATGCTGGATTAATGATAGGAATTTTAAAGAAAAAATTTATGCTCTCTATGGCAGGAGCAGATCTGGTTGCAAGGGAAAGTAAAAAATTTCCTCATGTAGTGGTTGACGACGATGCGGAGAAGGCAATTCTCTACGGAAAAAATATCTTGGGTGAATCCATTGTTGAGAATACGGAAATAATTGTAGAGAATCAGCATCTCATCATACTTAACTTGCATCGGGAGGCCATAGGAATTGGAATGACAAAGTATCACGGGAAGTACCTCTCCCAGAGAGGCATAGCAACAGTTACGACATTAATAGACGCAGGAATCTATCTTCGTAATGAACAAAGGAGGAGAGGCAATTTGTAATTGACAAAGGGCTAATCGATACCAACAGTCATAGATTTCAGTGCGATGATAATATAATATGTATAAATAGCGAAGTGGAATGGAATTTGCATTAGGGATTTCTTATTGAGCGTACAATCCCTATGATATTGCTGTCTAGCATGCCTAAATCCTTTTTGGCGCGGTTTTCAGTTCTTTCAATTTTGCGGAAGTACGACAAAAAGCAACGAGGTGGTCTACTTTCTAGTTTTTAATAGTACGAAAACAGCTACGGCACCCATCATTCCGCCTAAGACCAACAAAACCTGTATTGGAAATCCCCCAGTGGCTGTTTCAGTACCTGCTGGGGCTTGCTCAGATACAAACGCAAGCTCGCTTGCCCCTGATTTCTGTATTCTTGAGAAGCCTGATATTTGAATTTGAGCGCTGGGTGGAGGAGTAGCTGCATGAATAGTTATTTGTTGGCCATCCACAATAGCAGTGACGTCTGATACTTTTTCAGTTAGAGTACCTTCTCTAAAGCTACTCTCACCAAGTGAATAAACGGATACTGCTCTCGCCCCTCCCTGTGCTGACAGCATTCCTGCTGATCCCGCCTGACTTCCCGTCGGGTCAAAAAGAAAATGCCATGTATCCATAGATCGTCCAATGTCTTGAAAGTTAAATAGCGGATCTGTCATGACTGCTGAGGCAGGAGAATTCAGTAATTTAATTGCCAGTTGAGGATTGATTGCTTGGATTAATCCAATTGGATAGTTGATACTAACTTTACCATACTTTGGAGTGTCTAGTACCAGGGGCTGATTAATTATTAAGCCTCTCCAGTCCAAGTCCAGCACAGCTGGTTGGTTTTGGCCCTTCTGAAGAACATAATTAGTAACCGTAGGTCTTAATTCTACTTTATAGGAAAGTGATACTTTGTCAGGATCGCCTCGGATTTCTCCTCGATAGTCTATGGTTGCATTTTCGATCCGCACAGGACTCTTCTTTTGATTGGCGATATCTTGATTTATAACAGAAATAACATTTGGCATCCCGTCTTCCGTTGCTTTCATAGTGAAGCTTACTCGTTCGGTTTTGCCACTGAATTGTTTCGCAATAGCACTGCCAGGGTCGTATTTTATTGTAATAAACCTAACTCCGGTAAATATCGCGTCGGAAGTATTGAGTTGGGGAGATAAGAACACTGTCATCTGCACTCCATATGCTTGCAGAAATGAGCCGATTAATAACGTTGTAAACAAGGAAAACAAAAGAACGATTCTTAAGTTCACATAAAAGCAGGCATATATCTTGCTTATAATCTTTGTTGAGTGATATATTTTGATCTACTAAGGCCAGATAGCCAAGATAATCTGTGTACTACAAATTAAGTCTACTCCTGGCACAGGCTTTTATCCACCAAAACAACTAGATGGCAGGCATGCAGGAGATGCGTGTATGATTTCTAGGTAAATTTGTATACTTCGTATTTGAAAAATGCAAAATGGCACAAGGCATGTTCCCTAAAGCTAATACAGGGGCAGCATCAGATACGTTTTCCAGTTGATCACCGTTATAGCTGGGGGAACAGGCTCTGTCAAGCTGGTTCGAGGTCTGTATACTATAACAAGAGACCTTACTGTAATTTGCAACGTTGCTGACAATATGTGGTTCTATGGACTCTATATTTGCCCTGATGTTGACACAATGATATACGGGCTCGCCGGTCTGCTCGATTTGCGGCGTGGTTGGGGAATAAAGAAAGACTCTTTTGGTTTCTTAGAACGGGTCGAACAGCTAGGAGAGCCAGCTTGGTTTAAGTTGGGTGACAGGGATCTAGCCACCCATCTGATAAGAACTAATTTGTTAAAGAACGGAAAAAACCTTACCGAGGTCACAGATTGGATGAGAAAAAAGTATTCAATTCATGCCAAAATTGTTCCTGCAACGGACAGTCCTGTAGAAACGAAAATAATAACTGATGGGGGAGAAATGCACATTCAAGAATACTGGGTTAGAGAAAAAGCCAAAAGGGCAGTTTCAGGTATAAAATATAGCGGCATAGAGTGCGCCAGAGTAAATCCACGTGCCATTCAAGCTCTAAAAAGATCAGAGCTGATAATCATCGCGCCTGCCAACCCAATTACAAGCATAGGTCCAACTTTAGCAATGAAATCACTCAAAAAGAACCTGTCATCTGAAAAGACCAAAATTATAGCTGTGTCACCTATTATTGGTAGTAATGCCGTCAGCGGCCCTGCTGTCAAGTATATGAAAGCACTGAATCTAAAAATCTCGCCACTGGGAGTTGCAGAATACTACTCTGAATTCATAACGAAATTTGTGATTTCTAAGAGCGACAGAAACTTGACCAAGCCAATTTCTAAACTTGGCATCAAAGTATATGAAACTGATATCATAATGAAAACAAGAGAGGATGAAGAGAGACTCGCATCTTACATCCTAAAAAAAGCCCAAAGTGTCTGATTTTGAAAATAATTGCTATAGTTCCAGCGAAGCAATTTGAAAGAAGTAAATCGAGGCTGGCGTCTCTTTTAACCGTAGCAGAACGTGTCAAGCTATCCGAATTGCTACTTTACGACACTCTTAGTACTCTTAGAAAGGCAAGTACAATCTCTAGAATAGTTGTGGTTTCAAGTGACAAATGTGCAAAAGAAATAGCAACTAGAATGGGTGTATTATTTTTACAACAACAGACGGATGAAGGCGTGAATAGTGCCATAGCTCTGGCTGACGATTATTGTCTACTAACAGGTACAGAAGCAAGTATAGTATTACCTCAAGATCTACCTTTGCTTCTTCCTCAAGATGTAGTTGAGATTTGCCAGCTCGCGAAAACATCAGAAAAATGTATGATTATATGTCCTTCATTACGATATGACGGGTCAAACGCACTGTTGCGCAAGCCTCCTATTCTTTTCAGTACAAAGTATGATAACGATAGCTATAATATGCATAGGAAGGAAGCCCTTAGTGTGGGTGCCCATGTCAGAGTAATTCTCTTGGAAAGGATAATGAAGGATCTTGATACAGCAGATGATGCTCTATCTCTTGTTGGTGAACCCGGCAAAGGCGGCGCTCTACGCTATCTTAAACAGAAATTACAGTCGAAAAAACAAGTTATACAAGACTAGTCTAATAATAATCCAAAAGAGCAGAAAAAAGATAAAGCACCCTTCGATTCTCTATGAATAATGGACGAACAACATGATTATGTTATTCAGTATAGAATTAATCAGATGACTGATACAGGTCTCAATGTGTCGTTAGCTCTTACGGAGGACGTTGAGCTCGAAGAGGTTTCACAACAGCAGCAGATGCTAGATGCGATTGACAACGTATTAACTGACAAGGAAGTCAAAGAACAAATCAAACCATTTTTGGAAGCTATCTTGCGATCTCAACCACAAACAGTTATCAATACGTACTCTCAAACTTCGATTCAGATTACTATGCCTAAGAAACGCTATGAAAATATAGGAAGCCCTCGCGTAGGAGACGCTCTTTCAATAGAAATCAAAAAGGCATAGTATTTCTTTGTTTGTTCGCTGCATTTGTGAGCGAAGCTGTATTGACATGTTGCAAACGACTTTTGTCCATCCCTGGATGGAAACGGCCGTTGGTACATGACTCATCATTGTACGCGTCAAAATTCTATTATTATAATGTATAATTAGATATCGCCAAAGCTGTATAAGTGATTTAAAATACCACGTCTATTAGGAACACTCTAAAGTTCGAGATGTAATATTACTGACTGATATAAGTTCAGTTAAGTTAATCTATTAATTTACGCAGCTCACCTAATCCGGATGCCTATTTTCGGTATCATTACATTAATGTTTTTAATGATGAAATGAATTCATATTATCTACTTTTAATTTCAGTTATCTTTCATAATTCAGTCCCTTCAGATATTCTTTGCTTGCACTAATTATCTTTATCGGCCTCGCCTATATCGTCATCTTGAATCGCCCATGGAAACCATTTACCTATAAATTTGCCCCAATCTATCTTTAAGGAGAAGTAAACGATCATCCCGAGAATAATTATACTTAAGACAGTCGCCAAAATGGCATAATTTGGGTCAATATTTTTTGAGACAAGACCCTCTACAAAGGGCCTCCCCAGAAATACGGAACCCCAGACTATTATTTCATTTAATAGAAATTTGCCGGTAAAAGTCGCGATAGCGAACTTCCACGGACTATATTTTGCAAGTCCCAGAGGAATATATACCAAGTCGTCTGGAATAGGAGTGAGTGCGGCTACGAAAGCCCCAACTCCACCATACCGGCTCAGTACTCTTTGAAGTGGGAACAGCCGTTTCTTGGCTGTATTACTTAGAATATTTCTTCCATAATAACTCGCGTAGAAGATTATCATTTTCGCTATGATTACTCCAACTGCGCTAGAAAGAGAAACAATATTTGGGTCTAATTGTTTGTTAAATGAAGCTGCAATCAAGATAGGAAAATAGGGTACTGGAACGAAAACGATTATGCTACTTACAAAGCTAATTACCAGAATCCCCAAATACCCAAAATTCTCAAAAAGTACGAACAGATCGGTAATATTTGTCAAACACTCTAACTCGTCGTAATCCTATATATCTAGTTGTTATTGAGTGGTTTTCAACGCAGATCTCGTGATACAGCAAATCGTAGGACAAAAGCTGAGCTGAAAAATAATTCTGTTGCAATGGAATATATTTTGTATTTTGATGGTCATCTAACTGCGCATCACACTAAAAATAGAAAAATAGACGATTTATACCTAATAGATTAAACACTTAAGGAATAAAACGTAGACCGGGATCAAATGTTCCTTCATAGAAAATAGAAGATACTAAAATATGCGATTGAACTTTTGCCTGAGAATGAGCCACGGAAAAAGTAAAAAGAGTATACAATTTCGTTTGTTCGTATCGGAATACTCGCACTGCTAGCATATCTCTTAATCTACGAAACTGGGTACTTTGATTATTATTCGCCGATCTACTCAGTACGCTTTAGCAAAAATTGGAACCATCTTTGCTTGTTGTCCACAATATACACACGTTGCCGATACCGACTTTTCCTGAGGCTCAAAAGGAATTACCCTGATGTCTGCTCCTGTTTCCTCTTTAATCGTTATTTCACACTTCTCGTCACCACACCAGCCTGCTAAAACAAAACCTCCTCTATTTTCCAAGATTGATTTGAGATCATCGTAGTTGTTAGCTCTAGTTACGTTTTCTTCCAGATATTTTTTGGCATGAGAAATCAAATTCTTCTGAATTTCTTCCAAAAACAATATCGCAGATTCACTAACCTTGCTTCGTTTGATAAAGACCTTCTCTCCAGTATCTCTTCGAACAAACTCAGTTCGATCTTCCCGAATATCCTTTGGACCGATATTGATTCTAAGGGGGACTCCCTGAACCTCCCATTCATTAAATTTCCATCCCGAAGTATATTCATCCCTGTCATCAACTTGCACTCGTATCTCTAATTGTTTTAACTCGTTAGCGATATCAAACGCTTTTGACTTGACTTGTATCCCTTCCCCATCCCTAAAAATAGGTATAATGATTACTTGGATAGGAGCAACTTTTGGTGGCATAATAATTCCTTTATCGTCACCATGAACCATAACTATTGCACCAATGAGTCTCCATGAAACTCCCCATGAGGTCTGCCATGCGAAGTGCTCGTGACTATCCTTTCCCAAGAATTTTATTTCAAATGGTTTTGAAAAATTTTGTCCTAAATGATGCGAAGTAGCCATTTGCAATGCCTTCCCGTCGGTCATTAATCCCTCCAATGTAGTGGTATATTCAGCACCAACAAATTTCTCTTTGTTGCTTTTTAAACCTCTAATAGTGGGAATTGCCAGGTAATCCTCAATCATTTTTTGATAGATTTCAAGTATCAGCATAACCTCTTCCTCCGCTTCCTTTTCGTTACTATGAACGGTATGTCCTTCTTGCCATAAGAATTCTGAATTTCTGATGAACGGTTTAGTGGCCTTAATTTCTGCTCTTACGGCTGTATTCCAGAAGTTGATCTTAAGCGGCAAGTCCCTGTAGCTAGCGATCCATTTCGAAAATAGAGAATAAGCTAGAGTTTCCGAAGTAGGACGTAGGGCGAGTCGCTCAGATAACTGATTGTCACCAGCCTTCGTAACCCAGAATACTTCTGGAGTAAACCCTGAAAAGTGATGTCCCTCCCTCGCCAAAAGGCTTTCCGGAATCAAGGTTGGTAAAAAGGCATTTTGATGTCCTGTTTCTTTAAAGGTTGCATCTAGTTTGCATTTAATGGACTCCCAAAGGGCGTACCCATAAGGGCGAAGAACTATGAAGCCTTTTACTGGGGCGTAGTCAACCAACCCACTTTTTAAAATAGCCTGGCTATACCATTCACTAAAATTTTCATTTTTTTTTACAGTTATCCCGGTCGCTCTTTTCGTGCTCAATCTCTACAGCCGTCTCACTTAGGTTTATGAAGTTTGGCCATTCATTTTACAAAGGGTCACCTTTGCAATAGACTTGGCCAGTTATTCTGCTATGAAAGTTTTTGCAAACATAGCATTGAATAAATCCAACCTCAGCTTTGAGAACTGGGCAGTCAACTGATTCCAGCTTCATCCGCTTTAGCATCTTCGGGCTTACTCCTTTCAGTTTCAATTTGCCTTTGTCATCCATCATACCTATGCTTTGCAATTCTGTTTTGGCATTATCGGTCAGTTTTATCTGTTTATCTACTTGCTTTATTGGTACTACAAACTTGGTATCGGTAACTTCACTCATCTGTCAAGAAACTACACAATAGTCCTATAAGACTTTTCCGAGATTGTTTTTTGCAGGAAAATCTTCAAGGGAATAATGGCCTGAGATCAATTCAAATGCTAGAAGAATTGAATGCGATTATGCTGTAATGTGATAGCCAACTAAAATCATCTCGGGTTACATTATGATAGCGTAAATGTCCACTAAGTTAGATTTTTTTCTACTATCGAGCAACTCGGTTGCAACAGTCTATTCGCCGACAAATTTAATATACTGTAGATAAAATTGTGTTCTAAGCACATTAAAATGCTAATTATTTTCGACGTCGAAGGTGTTCTTCTAAACGCTGAATACCTTCCGGTTTTAGCCCAGATGAAGGGGCCAGAGAAGGAGAGAGAAATATGGGACATCACAAAGCAGGGAATCAGAGGCGAAATAGACTGGGAAGAGGGTCTTAAAAAACGGGTCGCTGCTCTGAGAGGCATTGGTTTAAAGGAGGCCACAGAACTTGGAAGAAGTTTAGAATTAATGCCGGGTGCAAAAGAACTGTGTTCAGCCTTGAAAAGGGCTTCTTGGAAGATGATTGCTGTTTCAGGGGGATTTACCATAATAACTGAAAGGCTAAAGCATGAACTTGGACTCGATGAGATATTTTCAAATGAATTAATTTTCAAAGATGGAAAACTAGATAGTGTCAACCTTAAAGTGACATCAGACAAAGCAGCAGCGGTCTTACCGACCTTAAGATCATGGGGTATAAGTAAGGAAGAGACCGTTGTGGTAGTGGACGGGGCCAACGATCTCAAATTGTTTGATTTGGCAGCCTATACGGTTGGATTTTGCCCCGTAGACATGGTTAAGGAAAGGGCTGATGCTGTGATAGAAATACACGATTTATCTCTATTACTTAACTTACTTGAGAAGAAGTTTGGCAAGGCGGTGCTTGCAAATTTACGCAATTGAATAATATTTTTTATACCATTACTCTATACTAGCTGCATTAGTGTACCAGAAAATTGAGATTATACCAATTCGCATTGATAAAAAAATTACCCAAGGAGATAAACTGAGCAAAATAGTTTTAGAATCAATAAGAGATGTTGGTGAGACGCTAAATGACCGGGATATTGTAGTCGTAGCTCAGAAAGTTGTTTCCAAAGCAGAAGGCCAGACAATAAATCTTGACTCCATAGTCCCCTCTGAATTATCCCTCAAACTGGCTAAGAGGAACAGCAAAGATCCTAGAGTTATGGAGCTTATATTGAGAGAATCCAAAGCTGTGATAAAGCTATCAGATGGTGTTATAATAGTAGAAACCAAGCATGGGTTCATTTGTGCTAATGCAGGGATAGATCAAAGCAACATCCAAGAAGGAGGTAATTCTGCGACTGCATTACCAAAGGATCCCGACCTTTCTGCTAGAAAACTGAGAGGATACTTCAAAAGGAATGCCGGAAAAGACGTTGCAGTGATCATCACTGACACGTTCGGAAGACCCTTTAGGGAGGGACAAACCAATGTAGCTATTGGCATAGCAGGTTTGGATCCTTTAAAGAGCTATATTGGAATGCGAGATATGTACGGTAGGGAGCTAAAGGTTACGGAAATTGCTGTTGTAGATGAAATTGCTTCAGCTGCCGAGCTAGTTATGGGTAAATCAGAAGGAATTCCTGTAGCAATAATTAGAGGATATAGATATCTATGTACTGAAATTTCGTCAGTTTCCAAGCTCCTAAGATCAAAAGAAAAGGATCTTTTCAGGTAACCAATAATCGATTGAGAACAACTTACTAAACATTTAATATAATGATAATGTCATTTTATGCTGTTACTTTATGAGTGCTGCAAGTAATGGCGGTCCGACCAAGACTATCGATGTCCGAGGGCTCTTCTGTCCTGAACCTGTTTTTCGGACCAAGGTTGAAATCGCAAGATTAGGGATTGGAGATACCGTAAGAATCATATCTGACGACCCAGACTCAGAAGAGGACATATCGAGATGGGTTAATAGGAATGGACACGAACTACTATCTATTAATAAATCTCAAAGCGATCTTGAATTTGTAATAAAAAAGGCTAAATAATTATGACGACAGTGGCAAGACCAGACGTAACCCAACGGATTGGAAACACTCCACTAGTTGAGTTAAATTCCTTTTCTACACCGGCTATTAAGATGTACGCAAAGCTGGAGTGGTATAACCCTTTTGGCTCTGTCAAAGATAGGGCTGCATACTGGATGGTCAAGGACGCTGAGAGAAAAGGTATTCTGCATAAAGAGAAGAGCATAATTATCGAGCCTACGTCTGGGAATACAGGCATTGCGTTAACTGGGATCGCTAGCGCATTGGGATATAGAGTTGAAATTGTTATCCCTGAAAAAGTCAGCACAGAAACAAAAGAGATTCTAAAAAACTTGGGAGCTGTTCTTCATGAAACTTCTGATGATTTGTGTCCGAGAGTTGGTTATGGAACTGATCAAAGCATTGCACTTGCCAAGGCCATCTCAAAGCCTAGGCCGGACATTTATTATATGCCAAATCAATATGAAAACGACGCTAATTTCTTGGCTCATTATGAAAGTACTGGCCCTGAAATCTGGAAGCAAACTAACGGCAATATCACGCACTTTCTTACAGGATGTGGTACCGGAGGTACCATTACTGGAATAGCAACTTTTCTGAAAGAAAAGAATAAGAATATCAAAGTAGTTGCTATTCAAGCCCAAAAGAATCATCTGCTCCAGGGATTGAGGAACTTTGAAGAATCTTCAATGCCAGATTTATTTCTACGTCGCCAAACAGTTGTTGATGAGTGGATGACTGCAACCAACGAAGATTCCTTTAGAATGGTCAAGGAATTAGCACTGAAAGAAGGTCTGCTTGTCGGTCCTTCATCCGGATCAGTTATGAGCTCCATACTCAAAATAGCCCAGAAGATAAAGGAGGGGATTCTAGTGGGGATATTTGCCGATGATGGTCGGAAATTTAAGAGCCTTTATGATCAACAAAAAGTTTTTACTAACGAAGAATACGAAACCCTTTTACAAAAAGCACGGAATCTTTCGACACCGGCTTATGCACTAAATTAATACCAGACCCAAGATATACTGGACAACTTTTCTTAATGCTTTCTGTCAGCCAACCATTTTTCTACATCCAAAGCAGCCATGCAGCCAAAACCGGCCGCAGTGATTGCTTGCCTGTATCGATAGTCATGTACATCGCCTGCTGCAAATACGCCTTCCACACTAGTTCGAGTGTGGTCTTCTAAGACAATATACCCTTTATCATCCAACACTAGCTGGCCCTTGAAAATAGAGGTATTTGGCTCGTGCCCAATTGCAACAAATAGTCCACCTGCTGAAAGACGTTGTTCTTTTCCATTGTTGATATCCCTTACAACGATGGATCCGACTTTTTTATCACCTTTAATATCAGCTACGACATTGTTCCATAGAAATTCGATTTTGGGGTTTTCAAATGCTTGCTCTTGTAAAATTTTGCTTGCACGTAATGACTCCCGTCTATGAACTATTTTAACTGACCTGCCAAATTTGGTGAGGAATGATGCCTCTTCTATAGCGGTATCTCCACCCCCAACAACCACTATATCCTCTCCTTTAAAGAACGGTCCATCACAAGTTGCACAATAAGATACTCCTCTTCCAGCAAAGCCCTGTTCTGCTTGAATTCCCAGTTTACGTGGTGTGGCTCCGGTGCAAACGATAACAGAGTTAGCTAGATAGTTATTAGTCTGTGTCATCACTTCGAAGGGATTGCGCTTAAAATTGACTTGAATAACTTCGTCATCAATGATAACTGAGCCGAACCTGTCTGCCTGCTGTCGCATATTCATCATTAGTTCTGGTCCAAAGATACCATTGGGAAAGCCAGGATAGTTCTCTACTTCACTGGTTGTCATCAACTGGCCACCTGGTAGGCTACCCGTTATTAGTAGTGTTTGAAGTTTAGCACGTGATGTGTATATCCCAGCAGTATATCCTGCAGGACCGGATCCGATGATAATTACATCGTGAACCTCTGGTTGATCTGAAGGGAGTAGTTCCTCTCTTTCAGTCATTTTAGACATATAAGAATGCAATATGAAAAAGTAAATACCTGTTAATAATTTGTTCGGAAAGCTATACTACGACGTTTATCGAAAAGGATAAGGAATTGAATTAAGGAAACTCTTCTAATGTGTAATTTGGTACAAGAGATAGATTTCGAGTCAAACCATCAGGGACCGGGGACAAGATAGTAGCTTGTCTATTACCCCTGTGCTCGAATATCAATGATATAAAATGATGTACTTTGTGGATGCCTTCAGTAGTACAATTTTTTTGTTGTTGGCGAAGAACTTACGTTATATTCCTGTTTTCAGATGATTCCTGACTCATGAAATGTCTAGAATAGTCATAGTCTAAACATCACATCAATCGTTTTTTTTGATAGTTAATCCACATCTCAAAAAGCAGAAAGTCAAAGGGAAAAACAAATTGATATGTAACTACGTACCTGTGGGCTCATAGCCGATCTGCTCTTTTTTTACCATCGAATCGAGGGTCACTTTTGAATCGTGGACCTTACAAAATTAGATCAGAATAATACAAATTAAATATGAAAGACGTACTCGGGGCTAGAGAGTGTACTGACGGGACTGACCTAGGAAGGATTTGTTAATGAAATTGTAAGGAGTGCTTATCTCACCTTCAGTTTTGGAGGGTTCGGCATTTCCTTTAGCTTTCTTTGTGCGATCTCTGCAGCTTTTTTACCTGACAATAACATAGAACCGAATGTAGGTCCCATTCTAGGTAAACCGTGTGTTTCTGTAACTGACATACCTGTTGCTATCAACCCTGGATATATTTCGTCCGTATAATTAACTACTGCATCTTCGCTTCCGTCTACCCACATTGGATCCATACCCTTCCACTCTACGTACCCTCGGTCCCTTAATCGCTTGACAGCCACGGAATCATGACCAGATGCATCAATTACAACTTTGCTCTCCAACGCAATTGGGTCTACGCATGTAATATTCCTTGGTAGTGCTGAGACTGGCATCCAATTGACTACCACTCCGCCTACTCGTTTGTTTTTAAAAACCAGGTCATCAAATTTAGTCAACTGCAAAAATCTGACACCCGCATCGCATGCCGCAGCGATTAATTTTGAGCATGCATGGGGACCCCATGTTGCATATAGGCCTTCACTTATCTTGCGATAAGGTACTCCAAGTTCGTCCCAAACCTTATGGGCTGGCGACCGAACTGTCACTGGGTTCATCATATAACCTCCTACCCAGTATCCACCCCCGATATAGTTATTCTGCTCAATAATGAGTGTTTTCACAGCCATTTTTGCTAATTCTCTCCCAGCCATTAATCCTGCAGGCCCTGCTCCTATGATTATTACGTCAGAATCGCTGTACTCTACTACCGTTTCATTGAACATCATAGCTATCGTTCTGGTAATCTCCTTCTCGCTCACTTCAGAAAAGATTTTTGCCATATTCAAATCTCTTTTACTGGGTATTAATATATTATCTCTATATTATCCTAGATTTACCTTTAGTTTTAGATGTGCTAGCTAAAAAAGTGGCGGCTTTGATAATTCTCAAAGCAAAAACTAAAGTTTCATAATTGGCCTGGAAGAAAATTAAGTTAATCAGTCTTGCTTGAATCAGTTGATCTTCTATGTTATATTCATGTTATGTCGTTCCCAGGTAATTTATTGATTTGAGAACTTTTTTCTTCCCTTATGGAATCGGATATTGGGTTGCTCCGTATTTTAACGTCCAAGTCTGAAATTACCCTAATTATGTCTGGCTTGTGGGAATTCAGATAATCCTGACCTTTGTCCCTTAGTCTAATCTGAAATAAACGAAGATCTCTATGGGCATCGAAGAATTGCTCAATCATTGATGAACCATGCTTTGAAGGGTTGATCATTAGGTCGAAATTTTCTAATGTCGCATTCACATCGCCCCTATCAACAGATTCTCTGGTTCTACCGAGGATTTCACTGATATCCCTTAATTCCTGCATAGGAGCAGATACCTCCTTACTCCTACCTAGAAATCCTGTCCGCCTCGCCATGCCCACTCTATCTGCAATATCTTTAGCGAGCTCATAGTATTCCTCTTTGGAGGTCAATGTTCTCTTTTCTCTTCTAATGATCAAGCCTTTAATGCAGAGTCGCATCACTGCATCTTCTACTTCCTGTGTATCCATCCCTGTCAGCCAGACTATCTTACCGACGTAGTCGTATCCTTGTCTAATAGACTCTAAGACTACAACCTCTATTATTCTTATGAAGCCTTCTTCAACACGTGCACTTTCAAAGTCTCTATCACGCACAGCTTTTTTTGCATTAGAGATGTCTATTTCGATTGAGCGTTTTAAGGCCTCCATGCCTTCATCAATCCTTCTGTTAAGGGTCAAATAACAGGCCTTGTTGTACCACGACATCCCATCGCTCGGATCGATATCAAGCGCCTTTTCACAGGCTTCAATTGCTTTATCAAAATTTTTCATTTTATAATAGGTCAGACCTTTAAGATTCCAAGCTTCTGCGTTGTTGACATCGATTTCTAATGATCTATCGTAGGAAGAAATAGCAAATGTGTATTCACCTAAATGAAAGTGAGCATATCCTTTTTTGATCCATGCATCAACATAGTTACGGTCTAATCTCAATGCTAATTCGAAACTTCTGATAGCATCCTCCAATTTTTCACTTGCCATTAAATTTATCCCCTTTTTGTACAAATCATGTTTTTGAAATTCTAAGTTGCTATCATAGTTCTTCTGCTTCGGAGTTTCAGCAGAGAGATCAGAATCGCTCTTAGGCTTCCTTCCAAGGAATATGCCCATGAAAGAAATAGTTCTAATCGAAGATAAATAGATTTGGACCTGTCAGCTTACGATTAGCTACCAAGAAGAGTTCGTAGATAATTAACTTTAACTGATGTATTTTTGTGATTCTCAAATTGTAGAAACAATAATCAAAATTATTTATGCTCAATTTTTGCCAAGGATTAGGCCTGTTGCTTCGTTCAAACCATTTCCAATAGCTGATGTACTATCCATCGCCTTGGTCGATAGAGGGATAGCAATTACCATTTTTGGATGCGGCATAGTAGTAAGCCATATCATCATTGCAGGGACTGCTGCACATACAATCATTGTCAGGATAATCAACATGACAGCTGTCATTTTTTCAGCCATGTAATAGTATGTCTCTAATTGGGCATATAAGTTTTAAAAGATGCTGCAATACTGTAGCATTATTCTAAACCAAAAATCGCTAATCTTTTCTTACGAGTAGATCGTCCTCACGTTGAGCATCAATGATAATGTCAGGTCTAAATAACACTCGACAATAGAGGAGTTATTTGAAAACGACACAGATTGATCAGATCAATGAATTCATTTTCGAGGGCAAAAATATCGTCCATAGATCGTCCACAGTCTATTACTACTACTCAGTAATACGATTATAAAGAAGTTTATAAGAATTTCCTCTACTCTTATATGAGGTTATTCGAATATCAGGGCAAGGATCTCTTTAGTCAATATGGAATTAGAATTCCGACATCATATGTTGCAGAGTCACTTGAAGAAGCAAGAAAATCTGCGTCAAAGCTTGGTTACCCCGTTGTATTAAAATCTCAGCTCAGTGTGGGGGGAAGAGGGAAGGCTGGTGCCATTTTAAAATGCAATAATGAAGGGGAGCTAGCAGGAAAATTTAGCTACCTATTAACTAAAGCCGTAAACGGAGAGTTACCACGAGGAATCCTAGTGGAGGAGATGGTCGAGATAAAAAAGGAATTTTACTTATCACTCTTTTTAGACAGAACTAAGAGATCCTATTCGTTATTGGTATCTACTGAGGGCGGGATAGACATAGAAAAGGCAGGTAATAAGACGATTCTGAATGTACCAATTGATGGGATCTCAAATCAAGACGCGGAAGATCTAGGATTGCAGCTAGGAATGAGCGGCAATCTTCTGATTTCTTTTGAGGATTTTGCAATTAAACTTTCTAAACTAATGGTAGAGAAGGAAGCTGAACTAGCGGAGGTAAATCCAGCTGCCCTACTTAATGACGGATCGTTAATTGCACTTGATGCGAAAGTTATCATCGATGATAACTCTTTGTTTAGACATCCAGAGCTAAGAAAATTTCAGCACGTATCTGAGTTGGAATCCCAAGCCGAGAAAAGTGGCTTCTCTTTAGTAGAATTAGAGGGAGATATTGCTATCATAGGAAATGGTGCTGGCTTAGTAATGTCAACCCTAGATATGGTCTCAGAGGCAGGGGGAAAAGCAGGGGCGTTCCTTGATTTCGGTGGGAGCGCAACTACTCAAACTATATACGAGGCGATAAAGGTTATCAGCAAGATAAAAAGAATTGAGGCCGTTGTTGTGAATTTATTTGGAGGTATAGTCAAAACAAACCTGGTGGCTCAAGCAATTGTTGATGCATATAAAAATAATTTGATTAATGTTCCTGTTTTTGCTAGAATATCTGGTGCTGAATCCGACAGGGCAAAAGATTTGCTAATGGGCAGTCAAGCCAAATTATTTGATAGTATAGAAGACGCAATAACCTCAGCAGTTGACACCGTTAAGGAGGATTAGTTGGCAAGCCCATGTCTAATAACTTTGATTTATTTGATATATTGATTGGAAAACAGAATGATAGTGACTATAAAAAGAAACCGGTGATCATACAAGGCATAACCGGAAGCTTCGGCTCTACACATACGCGATTGATGAAAGCATATGGCACAAATATTATCGCTGGAGTAACCCCAGGCAAAGGGGGTCAAAGATTTGAAGATATTCCGGTTTTTGATAGTGTAAAAGATGCAATAAGAAAAACAGGTGCGAAGATATCTGGTATGTTTGTTCCAGCGCCGTACTTTTTGGACGCAGCTCTAGAGGCTATAGATAATGGCATAAAATTGTTAATTGCCATTCCTGAACATGTGCCTATAAGGGATTCAATAAAAGTTTATGAATACGCCAAATCTGCAGGCGCCCGAATGATAGGGCCCAATACACCAGGTGTGATTGTACCTCAGGTAATGAAGGTAGGTATAATGCCGGGTTCACCGTTTAAGGAAGGTAGCACAGTAGTTTTCTCACGAAGTGGAACTCTAATGTATGAGGTATCTTACCATTTGACCCAGGCCGGATTTGGCCAAAAATTATGCTTGGGTATCGGTGGCGACCCGATTAACGGTACTAACCTTATAGAAGCTTTAGATATGGTACGACATAGAAATGACGTTGAATCAGCGGTTATAGTTGGGGAGATTGGAGGAGACGCAGAAGAACGACTGGCAGATTATTTGATTGAGACACGATTTTCTAAACCGGTCGTAGCATATATAGCCGGAATGTCAGCACCCAAAGAAAAGAGGATGGGTCATGCTGGGGCAATTATTTATGGCAGCTATGGGTCGGCTGAATCGAAGGTGAAACATTTTGCAAAGGCAGGTGTGGCGGTTGCGAAGAGTCCTGCACAAATTCCTAAAATGCTTGCTAATAGAACCCACTAAACAAAATTAATTTTTATGTTGTTTATATAACCTGATAATTGTTGTTGATGACGTTACAGATGGATATAGTTCCAAATAAACGACGGACGAACAGTATAATAATATAGACCTGAAGGCGAGGCGAAGATCGTTAACCGTGTTTAAAACGTATAGCGTTGACATGTCTGATACAAATATCATCTAAGGAATTATTTCCCGTGGAGGAGGGCGAAACAAAGATTCTTGTATCTGTCTCATAAGATGTTCACATAATCATCTGTCGTCTTGGTCATAATAAAAATTAAGCCATTGGACTGAGACAACCCCTGTTCGTCAAGCAGGAAATCCATTGAATTAAATAATGAACTGAACGATATAAAGATAGATTGGATACCGAACGTCGGTTTTGTGATAAATGTATGGCGAAGACCTTACATGAAATATTAGAGGATCAGCTCACTCTTTATACATATAAGCGAAGAAGGCCTTATCGATGCAAGATTTGCGGCCACACAAACTATAGAATGGGCTTACGTCCAAGCGCAGAATCAGTCTACTAATATAATAGAGGTCTACGAAGCTGAAGAAGCCGTCGCCTCTAATTTCTCGATGTATTGTTAACCTAAAAGAAGACTTTAGAAAAAGTCGCAAACCAAACAGTTTGATCTGTGAGGCTATTCCGGTGTGTTATTCTAACAGATTGCCAATTGAGAGCAGCATACTGCGTAGGCTTCATGACTTCGCAAAATGTAATTCGATATATTTTTCCTCAGATAATATCATATTGGGTGGTATACCTTGCAGGTCGTACCACGGTGATATTAACGATCACTGGCTAGATAGCAAAAAGTACGATACCAACTATCAGCCATTCTATCCTACATGGATATTGTCTGCTTATGCGTTGAGCCTAGAAGCAAAGAGATTAGGCTTTGAGGAAATCGTGGACGTAGGATCAGGAGACGGGAGGATCGCTTACTGCGCTAATTTACTTGGTATGAGGTCTATCGGAATTGAAATCGATAGTGGCCTAGTTGAGCTTCAAAGGCAAATCTCAAAGGCAACAGAGGTTAAATTCGAGATCATAAACGCCGATGCTTCCACGTTCGAGTACAATTCATTAGATCTGTCAAACCCAATGTTTTTTATTTCTGGACTACCTGAATCAGGTGAAATGCTAGCAACGGCGTTGATTTCCAGGTTCTGTAAAAAAGCGGAGCCGAAAATAAAGAATCGCGCTGGCTTCAATTTTATGGGTAGTCATATAATGAAGCATTTCTCGAGGGATACTACCAAATGGGGATGGGGTAAAGTGATAGAAATATTCAATCTTGAGGTTATTGAGTGTCTGACTTTGCCAACATACTGGACCAATGATCTGCCCACTGATACAGCATATGTTTATACAAGTACCAAATATTCAAGCTCATAAAATTGCTGCAGTTATCGATGAACCACTTAAGGTAATATCAGATCATCGCTTGATGTAGCCGTCACTACTTTCTAATTATCCGTGACTAGCTTGGTTGCTAACATTGAACACTTGTCACCTATGGGTCTTTCTTTGGTAGGTGTGCGGTCGGTGTCTAATGTATCGCGATAATTCGGGACTAGTTTTGAAAAAGCATTCTAATTGCCTGATACGCGTTTTTTCTGCGATCCCAATTTTACATTTTGTATTTTATATTTTATAGTCGATAATATCGACAAAAAAAGGTATCATAGTTCCCGGTACAAACACATAACGGTTTCTTTAGTCTCTGTATACTTAGGATATCTCGGGGTTCCGACCAGTTCTCATTTATACCTCTGGTCTGATGAATTTTTGGAAAAATTGTGAATGGTCTAGATAATCAACCCACGGCAGCTGATTTGACAGCCACCATTGTATCCAAGAAGCGATTTTAAGCATACCATATAAAAATTAATTTTTTCGCATTTTGTTCAGAGGTCGTTAATATATAGTCACATATTGCACAGCGGTATTTGAATCTTAACACTGCTAAACAAATAGCCAATAAATCAAGAAATTGGTGTGAACAGTTATAGCATTTCTTTTACCGATAGTAAGCGCTTTTTACATCACTAGACTATTTCTGGCTTCAATAGCCTCTTCAGTATAACTTATGCATAGAACAGACTGCAATGTCTATTTGAAAACCACAGTCATCGCCACTGCACTACTGTCACCAAACGTGATAGGTGACTTGCTGTTATTCCAAAGTAGTAAGTCTGTAAAATCAGACACTACATCATGTTTCTTGGTAAATAGAGTAGTCCCACTGATTACTTCTCCAAGATCAGTACTATATAACGCATCTTTCGTATTTGTATTATCAAGTACTTTCTTAAGATCCAAGACTACCGCATGTTCTACTCCTTTATCTGAAATAGTTGCTGCTACAAGTTTTATGTTTTTGCTTGGTGAATTGAGCGAGACGTCGCCTCCTATAATGCGGAAGGGTTCTATATCTACAAGGGGCAACAATAAATTACTGGGCAAACTTACCTTTTCCAACTTTAATGTTGTTCTGTCGACCAATGGAGATGAGCTACTTGTAGAGGTAGTGGATGTTGCTTTGGCTGAATTAGTCTTAATAATCGTATTGATTACGTTTTTAGAAATTACAGTTGGCTCATTGTTAATTAATGTAGCCACTGATGTACCTGTGGCAGCTGCTGCCGTTCCTCCTGCTCCTCCGCCAGCAATCGCACCTGCAACTGCTCCACCGGACTTTCCAGAAATTGCACCAGCAACAGCACCATTGACGATATTGGACGACGAACCCGCAGCCGCATTAGCTGGTCGTAGATCATAAACAGATAATAACACTAAGCTAATCATGCATAACGCTAGCGCAAAACTCAGCAGCTTATCATATGTAGAAATTTTTTTGGCAATTTTATCGAACATAGCTAATCAACGTTTACATTCTATAAATGGAGTTCTCCTAGTGTCTCCGCTAGGAAAACGAGTTCAGTATGCATAGAAAGCATAGCATATATTTTTGCTCTAATGGGAACCCCGGTAAGACGATGATATCTTATTATTACCATTTATAATCTCTTTGAACCCTAAATCTCTATTAGGTCAATTCTGATATTTTTTCTGCTTCTATCTTTGTTTTTGATATACCTTCTTACCGGCGTGCTTATGCCATATTTCTAGCCTAAGCTCTTAATTCAGGAGTATGAAATAACCGTCCCTTATTCTCTACAGAATCTCTGTGTGTGACTCCCGACGTTTCTGATAAGTACGTTTTATCCTGTATCTATAAAATACAGCAATTACATCAATGAACATTTTTGTTATCTCTGAAATTTTAAATCTGCTGTTAAGAGTAATATCGATGGGCATTTCCTTTATTTTTAGATCGAACGCATTAGCAATTGCTAGCAACTCAACGTCGAATGCGTATCGCTTTACAGCCACGGATTTAAAAATTCTGCGCAAGGCATCGCCATCGCCCGCCTTAAGGCCTGACTGTGTATCTTTAATTTTTATCCCAAGCATGATTCGCACCAATAAATTAAAACCTCTGCTTAAGAATTTTCGGGATATAGGAGCATTCACGATGGAGAGTGGATGTCTTTTAGACGCTATAACTAAGTCACAAGTCTCTAGTTCTTTAATATAATCCCTCAATGTTAGAGGAGAGACGTCCCGATCTCCGTCTAAAAACACTATGACTTTGCCACTAGATCTAAGGACGCCAGTCTTTATAGCATGTCCCTTGCCTTTATTCAAAGAATATGATATAACTCTCAGATGAGGATCGTTGTTTTGCTGCTGGTGAATAAGTGCGAGGGTATTATCATTGCTCCCGTCGTTTACAAGTAATATTTCATAGTCTGGTAAAACTGAGTTGAGCACATGATTGATTCTAGTTAGTGAAAATGCGATATTTTCTTCTTCGTTATGTACAGGTATAACAATGGAAATACGAGGCCTTAATTTGATGTCACTATCTTTGGAAGCTATCGTTATTGTCTGTGGCAGCTGAGATAGAGATTTTGATTCGGCTTTTTGCATAGAGAAGTAGCTCCTGTTCGAGACTTTTCCTACTTTGATACTACAGTCATTGCCACAGCACTACTGTCATCAAACGTGATAGGTGAATTGCTGTTATTCCAAAGAAGTAAGTCTGTAAAATCAGACACTACATCATGTTTCTTGGTAAATAAATTAGTCCCACTGATTACTTCTCCAAGATCAGTTCGATATAATGCATCTTTCGTATTTGCATTATCAAGTGCCTTCTTAAGATCCAAAACTACGGCATGGTCTACTCCTTTATCTGAAATAGACGCTGCTACAAGTTTTATGTTTTTACTCGGTGAATTGAGCGTAGTATGCCCGCCTATAATGCGGAAAGGGTCCGCATTAAAAAGCAGAAGCAAGGAATTGCCTGGGAGTTTGGACGGCAGTAGTAGGTTCTCGAGGTTCACTACTGGTGATGTACTACTTGGGGAAGTTGTGGTTGCCCTGGCTGAATTGGCCTTAATTATCTTGTGTACGACGTTCTTGCTTACACTTGGCTCAGTCGTAAGTACAACAGGCTGAGTTACGCTACCGAGGAAGGAGCAGGTAGCAGCTGATGCTGCTGCTGCTGCAGCGGCTGCTGCGGCGGAAGATGCTCCGGCGGCAGCGGCTGCAGAAGATGCCGAAGATCCTACTCCTGAGCACGAAGCACTGCTAGCTGCTGAAGCTGCAGCGGCTGCAGCAGTGGCTGCTGCTGCTGCGGCGGCTGAACTCGCCCCAGCGGCTGTAGCAGCTGCTGCCGCTGCTGATGAAGCGGCTGTGGCAGCTGCTGCCCCTGATGAAGCACCTGCTGCAGTTGCTGCTGCTGCTGCTGCCGCAGCCACACCAGAGGCTGAAGCTCCACCAGCTGCTGCTGCCGAAGCTGCAGCTGCTGCAGCAGCTGCTGCAGACGTCGCTCCATGAGAAGATGCAGCTGTAGCCGCAGCTGCTGCTGCTGCGGCTCCAGTCTTGGGTGCGCCTGACGCAGCTGCAACTGCAGCTGCTGCTGCAGCAACACTTGCCCCGGATGAACCACTGGCAGAAGCTGCTGATGCTGCTGCTGCTGCCACAGATCCTGCTGCTGCTGCTGCAGTCGATGAGGCTCCGGCAGTGGTTGCCGCAGCTGAAGCTGCTGCTGCGGCTGCGGCCGATGACGAACCTCCGGCAGAAGCTGCTGCTGCGGCGGCGGCTGAAGCAACCCCACCTATTGAAGCTCCGCTAGCAACAGCTGCTGCAGCTGAGGCTGCTGCAGCTGCAGCTACGCTAGACGATCCTCCTGCTGAACTTGCGGCCGCAGCTGCAGCTGCAGCTGCTGAACCTCCTGCTGCTGCTACTGAAGCTGCTGCTGCAGATGCTGCTGAACCTCCTGCTGCTGCTGCTGCTACTGATACTGCTGAAGCGATTCCTGAACCAGAAGCACCAGCCGATGCTGCGGCAGAAGCTGCTGATGCTGCTGCCGCGGCTGATGCAGATGATCCGCCAGTTGCAGCTGCTGCAGATGCTGCAGCTGCTGCAGCTGCCGAACCTGCTGAACCTCCAGAAGTAGCCGCTGCTGCTGCAGCTGCAGCTGCGACTCCAGTTGAAGTTGCGCCGCTAGAGGCAGCAGACGATGCAGCGGCAGAGGCAGCTGCTGCTGCAGCTGATGAACCACCTGCAGAAGTAACTGCTGCGGCAGAAGCTGCTGCTGCAGCTGATGCTGCTGCAGAGGAGACAGCTGAAGATGAAGCAGCCGCGGCTGTAGCAGCCGCAGCAGCACCACTTGAAGTGGCAGCAGAAACAGCGGATGCTACTGCTGATGACGCTCCTGCTGAAGAAGCTGCTGCTGCAGCTGCAGAAGCGACACCTGAAGCTGAAGCGCCACTAGCAGCTGCGGCGGCCGCTGCGCTTGCTGCTGCTGCTGCTGCTGCTGATGAACCACCCGCTGCAGTTGCAGCTGCTGCTGCTGCTGCTGCGGCTGCTCCGCCAGTTCCTGCACCTGCTGCTGCTGCCGCTGCTGCAGCTGCAGAAGAGACCCCTGAAGCTGAAGCACCACTAGCTGCGGCGGCTGAAGATGCTGCTGCACCTGCTGCAGATGCTGCTGCCGATGAAGCGCCAGCTCCTGATGCAGCTGCTGCTGCTGAGGCTGCTGCCGCTCCACCTGCGGCACCTGCTGCGGCTGCTGCTGCTGCGGCTGCAGAACCTCCTGCAGAGGAAACTGCCGACGCTGCGGCAGAAGCTGCTGCTGCTGATCCTCCAGTTGTTGCTGCTGATGCAGCCGCACTTGCTGCTGCGGCTGCTGCTGCTGAAGAAGCACCTCCTGCAGTTGCACCTGATGCAGCTGCTGCTGCTGCGGCTGAGCTAGTTCCTGCTCCTGCACCTGCAGCTGCTGCGGCTGACGCAGAAGCGACCCCTGAAGCCGTAGCACCTGTAGCAGCCGCTGCTGCTGCTGCACCTGTGGCTGCAGCTGCTGCTGCAGCTGTTGATGCACCAGCTCCTGATGCAGCTGCTGCTGCTGAGGCTGCTGCCGCTCCACTTGCTGCAGCTGATGCGGCAGCTGCTGCTGCGGCAGCGGAACCTCCTGCTGAAGTAACTGCAGCTGATGCAGCTGTTGCCGCTGCTGCTGATCCTCCAGTTGTTGCTGCTGATGCAGCCGCACTTGCTGCTGCGGCTGCTGCTGCTGAAGAAGCACCTCCTGCAGTAGCCGCTGTTGCGGCTGCTGCTGCGGCTGCTCCTCCAGCTCCTGCCCCTGCTGCTGCAGCTGCTGCAGCTGCTGCTGCTCCGGCCCCTGATGCAGAAGCCCCTGCTGCTGCTGCAGATGCTGCTCCTGTGGCTGCAGCTGCTGCTGCTGCCGATGATGCACCAGCTCCTGATGCAGCTGATGCAGCTGAAGCTGCCGCAGCTCCACCTGCTGCGGCTGCTGCGGCTGCTGCGGCTGCGGCTGCAGAACCTCCTGCAGAGGTAACTGCCGACGCTGCGGCTGAAGCTGCTGCTGCTGATCCTCCAGTTGTTGCTGCTGATGCAGCCGCACTTGCTGCTGCGGCTGCTGCTGCTGAGGGAGCACCTGCTGCAGTAGCCGCTGTTGCGGCTGCTGCTGCGGCTGCTTGTGCGGGGGAAGCACCAGAGGCGGCTGCAGCTGCTGCTGCGGCTGCTGTTATCTCAAACTGGGGAGATCCTTTAGCTGTCTCGGCCAGAAAAGCCTCTTTAGCCGCTCCCAAGGCCTGGGGTGGGGCACCTGCGGCTTTCAGTGCGTTATCTGCTGCTTGAGATTGCAATTGCGGACTCACACCCTGAACTTCGTAAGGTGAAGGCGAACCCACGGTAGATAATGATTGTTTGTTTTGAATCGGCACAAAGATTAAGAGTAGAATAACAGTAGCAACTGATATTCCAGCAATTTGTTTGTACCGATTCATCAGAGATGAACCTAGATTAAACATACCTCAAAAACGACATACTTCTATAAATGCAATTCGGCTTTTTTAGTTGATTTATTGATCGAGGGTCTTTATTCAGTTGATATCATATAAAACCTGTCGTACGAGTGGGTATGTCCGACATGAAGAAGAATCTAAGAAATTTTACTAATGCTGTATACCTAGATGTTTGATTTTAGAGTCGAAGGACGCTATGTAAATTTTGACATTATTAGATAATGGTCTTGAGGACTTTGTCGAACTCTTTGGACGTTTTATCCCAACTAAATCTCTTCGAAAAAGCTAAAGCATTATAACTTATCTTGCAAAGCCGTAATGAATCTTTTAATAAAGAAATCGCACAACGAGCAAGACCATATGGGGAATTTTCCTTGACCAAAATCCCTGTCTCCCCGTCAACAATGGAATCCCTCAGGCCTCGAACATTATAGCCTATAGCAGGTGTGCCCATCGCATTTGCTTCTGTTACTGCCAAAGACCATCCTTCCCGTACTGCAGGAACAAGAATTAGGTGTGCCTTGCTTAATAAATCATATTTTTGCTGGTTTGTTACGTGACCGCAAAATTCTATATCTTCCACTTTGTACTTCTGAAGGTCATCAAACATGTGGCCACTTCCAATGATCCACATCTTTGCATCAGGAATACTTTCTTTGATTAAAGAATATGCTTCGATCGCATGATGAGGAAGCTTTGCTTTTTTCAACCGTCCCAAAAAAACTAAAGTAGGTCTAGAGTCCTTTTTCACTGTCGTCGCCAGGGGAATCGCGCTTAAGCCCTGTGGAATTACAAAAATCTTTTTAAAACCCATTGCTTTTAAGTCGCTTCTAGAAGAATTTGAAATTGTGGCTGTGGGTATATTCTTGTAATGGGATAACCATTGTTTCTCAAAATAATAGTAACCTAGATAGCTTATCGGAAAAAAAGTCTCATAGAACCAAAATTCCCTAGCAAGCTGATGAAACATGGCTAATATTGGTTTTTCTTTGACGAATAGAGGGGTCAAGAATGGCTTTGTATTTATTTCGTCGATGACTACATCATATCGACTTTTATTCTTTCTATAATATTCTCGTGCTCTGGTATATACCGTATATTTACCCCCGTCTCTTGTTAAATTGACACCATCGATGTCCTCAGATGGCAAACTGTGTCGAAATCGAGAAGTAAAGAGATCTACTTCGTATCCCATCACTATAAGTCTCCTTGCAACCTCATGTGTAAAAACTTCTGCTCCTCCAGAAGCAGGATTTTTGATATCCTTCCAGCTAAGCCACAATAGCCGCAATAAAATTATTTGATACCATCCCGCTTTTATATTAATAATTAAATCTGAATCTCTAGATAATTCATATTAAAGATCCTAAATAGTATCGTAAAGGTCTACACACCCTATTGTGAAAGAGAAATGCTATTCAAAACTCGAATATTTCAGACTTACATAACAAAATATTATCTCTATAATGTAGAGTAAGCATGAACCTCCTTGGTCTGAATTCAGAGGGGAACAAATTTATAAGAATGCACAAGGATTTGGTGGCGCATTTAATAACAGAAATAATTATAGTTGATACCGTAAGGTCAGACACCATTTGCGTGCTTATGGGGTGCATACTGATTAAAGTTAATCCTAATAATCATGCCGCAATGATTGAGAGTACGGAGTATGGGAAAATTCTAGTTCTGATTTTAACAGTTATATGAACTCGTAGACAATCTTTTGAAGTGACTGTCCATGCACGCCCCAATTGAATTTCTGCGCGTTGTGCCATGCTTTCTCTGCAAGACAAAGTAGTTTACCTGAATCTCCATAATAGTGTGTTACCGTTTCGTCTAACTGGGATATGTTATTACTATCAAAAGTCAAAATGCCTTTACTACCCCCGAGAATCTCTAACACGCCACTTCCTTTAGCTACGATAGAAGGAGTTCCATTCGCAGCAGCTTCAAGAGGAGACAAACCAAAATTCTCAACATCTGTATGCAATAGCATCTTTGAGCGACGGTACAGCTGATATAAAACTTCCTCAGTCGGGTCAAATACAAAATTAACTCGCTCTCTAAATTTCACTTTAAACCGCAAGTAGACTGCTTGCCATGTATAGCGCTTGCCTCCTGCAATGACGACTTTTATATCTTTATTTATTTGCAACAACCTGTACAAAACTTCAAAGTTGTTCCCCAACGCTATGGAATGTACAAAGAGGCAAAAATCGCATTTATCTCTAGCAATCGATTGTGATGGAAAACATCCTGGATAAAGAGGAATTCCCTTCACGTGGTATAGAGTCTCGATCTCGGCTGCAGTGTGTTTCGAATTTGTTAAAATAGTCTTTGCATTTTCTAATGATTTACTAATTTCATCTTTTCCAAATTTAGGTAAAGTGCCGGGTATACCACTATATTCTGCGTCATGTATGTAGGCCAGGTAAGGTATATGATCTCTTATAAAGAGCCTATAGGCAATTATGACACTAGGAATATTATGAGCGATAATCATAGCGCTTCGAAGATTTATAGAGTCGACATATCTAGTATACATAAGCCGGCTCAAGATTTCTGATTTCGTAAGGTATGTTACATTCGAATTTTTTGTTAACGTAGGAAATAATCTACTTTCTTTGATCAAACTAAGTAAGTCAACACTTGCATCAAGAATAGTAGACTCGATTAATCCTACTTTGGCCACACCATCTGCTGAAATCTTTGGCAAAATAATGGTTAAGGAAGGCTTCGCTGCTTGGTTGGGTTTTCTAGTATGTATATCTTGCCTAGGAGTTTCATCCATACGAGTTAACACCTTATTTTATTGATTTAAAATCTCCTTCGTATAGTTATTTATGAAGACTAAATTCTTCCGCTTACTTGCTCTAGTGCTTTCACTAGATCATGTTCAGTCATCCTGCAAGCATCCACTGTAACGGCGTGTACTCTTTTTAAAAAATTTCTACATTTTGACGCATAAGGAATGCCTATGAGGGCAGTATCCTGATCATGTGAAAAGATCTGAAAATGCAATCTCATGCCGATTGCGATCCTAAATCTACCAACAATCCATTTAATCTCCTCGGGTTTATGCCTGCCCATTTCTGCTATCTTAAAGTGATCTGGATATTTTTCCACCACGTCCTTGAAGTAATATCTGACATACATTACGTCTGACGGTTGGAAAGGAACAAATAGAACCGGGATTTTTTCCCTTAGAAATTGGTTTACAATCACATTCTTAACATGTTCTGCTAATCTAAGATCACCAGCACTAAACATCTTTTTTAGATTCAAAAACCTTAGTGAGAGTCCTACTACACATTTTGACTTTTCTAACATGGATATCATAGAGTCTCTACCAACTGGTTTTGTAGCAGGCAGTAATACTGTTATATCCGGTTCTAATCTCACTTTCTTCATCAGCCGTTTTGGAATGATTTCTATATCGCTATCGTCTCTCAATATTCTGACATCTGCCAGTTCCAAGATAAACCATAATAGCTGAAGGATTAACTTGGACTCATCTCTGTATATTCCAGTATTGTAAAAAATAACCCTTTTTCTAAATATGATCTTTAAAATAAAAACAACGGGCAGAATAAGTCGGATATACCTATGTGTTTCATGTCCGTAGAGTCCACCACCACCTATTACAAAAACATCGTACGCCAGCAATTGCCACAATCCATTAAAACTGAACGGATTAATTAGATTCACGCCAAATGAATCTCTTAATAAATTGTCTCTAGAGGCAATAGAAACATTTAGCCAGTCATTTTGACGATCAATGTCGTTCATTATTGTACGCAATATGGCGAGGTCGCCAATATTCTGAGCCCCAAATGCTCCCAGAAGAAGTATATTGAGTTTACGATCCACTTTAAAATAAGCTCTCACTATATCAGATAAGCTTGTAACTTTTACTACATCTACACACATCAGATAGTCATTCACTTTGTATAGAGCGTATCGAAAGCGAATCCAAATTTTTACCTGAGCAAAGCCCCCGTGTACCCAAACTTAAAAAGTACCTGGTTTACATCATTAATAAACACGTTATATGATTAAAAAACAAGCTTCTATTATATTTATTGTTCTGATTATATCTAATGTTTTACTTTGGACAGGGATGCTTAGCACAGACGGAATAATTATACAACGAGATCTAAATTCTCCTATTTTTGAACAAAATTATAAAAGATACTATTTTCCTCTTTGGAACGACTTTACAAGTGAGCCAAATTTTGAAAGGTTATCCCGATTATTGTACGCATCGCCTTTTCTCTTTCTAGTATCCATTGGAATACCCCCAACTCTAATACCTAAGATCGCTATTGTTGGTACATACAGTCTTCTTACAATATCTATCTACCTATTTCTAGAAGCATTTGTAAAAAATCTGGCGATGAAAGCAAAGAATTATTCGAACCTTAAATTTAGGCCTGACAAAATTTGTCTTCTCGCTGGATCCTTCGTGTTTGCTTATAATCCGGTAAGTTTGCAGTTCGTTGGTGGGATACCTTTACTATTTAGCGTTGCCATGCTTCCGCTTTTGATGTATTTTATTTTGACTAGGATAAAATCGGTGTATTTTCCACTTGTGTTTGCAACATTGTTATTACTTTCCTTAGGTCATCCTTTTACCTTTGTGATGAATCTAACGATTAGCTTCCTATTCATCGTTCTAGTCTATTATAAAAGCATGCGGATAAGGCTTATTTGGACCAAATTTTTTTTTATCTTGTCTCTATTTTTTCTTCTCTTTTCGTGGTTTTTGTTTCCTTATGTAAAATATCCTCTAGGATATACAGATTTGGGCCGAGAAGGAAATTTAAGAAAGGATATTTACGATTCTATATCCAATAATAATATTTATGACATCTTCCTTTTGGAGAGAGACAATGTTAAATATGTTAATACTGTCCCTTCCGAAATCATTCCGAAATTTTTACACTATTTTGCTTTATCAACTCTAGTGATACTTTCTTTTTATTCTCTTTTCATCTCTGTTTCATCTAGAGACATACCCAGAAAGATCATAATTTTTATCATAGCGGGCTATATCATCTTCACTCTCCTCTCATTGGGGGCCAAAGGACCACTGTCTCAACCATTCTGGGCATTGATTTCAAACGTACCACTTGGTTGGATCTTCAGGTCTCCCTTAAAGTTTCAGATTTATCAATCATTTATGATTTCAGTACTATTTGCGATTTCGATTATTATTTTGAAAGAAAAATTACGTCGGGAAACAGTTGTGCATCTATTGATAATTTTTGTATTGATTGGAATTTCCTCTTACGGCATCTATGACGCAAATTTTAATTCACTGAATCCAATCAAGATTCCTGGACAATTTTTCGAAATAAATAAAATATTAAGCGAAAAGAACGACGGTTATAAAGTGCTCTACTATCCCATATACGACGAGCATCAGACCGCCTGGAGTCAAGGGCATCTCATTTCTGATTTTACAGCAAAATCGTCCCAAATACCTACGTTTGATCTCGTGTCAAACTACAATAACATTGGCGAATTGCTTTATTTTTTGCCTTATAATAACGGTCTGTTGAATTCTCCAAATTTTTATGATTTCCTATCGTCACTTGGTATTAGATATATTGTATTTCATAATGATAGAAACTACGATATCGATCAGACGAATCTGAGCTATTTATTTGCTTCTACTAAACTAAAATCTTTATACAATAATGCTGGATGGTATCTATTTGAGATTATAAACAAAGAAACAGCTATGCCTATTCGCGCTATATCTAATTTGGTGATAGTAAATAACAGGTCAGATATTTTTAAAATCGCAAAACCAAATTTGGGAGTTCTGGAAACTAAAACATTGTATCATAACACCAAGGTTCCATTACCTTATGAAAACTTAATTAGATTAGTAGAATCAAATCAAAGCGTGAGGACTTCAGATCGAAATCTGGAATCAGGGGAAAATAGGACAACAAAAGACCAAACCAATTTCACTAAAGCCATAACTCATAATGATAGAAATACAGTTTCCACTCTCCAAGTGAGCCCTACTAAAATTAATCCTACTCTGTGGAGGGTAAAAATAAACGCGAGTATTCCGTTCATGCTTGTTTTTCCTGAGACGTATCATAGAGGTTGGGTAGCGTCATCTCAATCTCCTACTGGTAATTATCAGACCAACAGCATCCCTTTGTATGGCGGCATCAATGGTTTTTATATAAACAAGACAGGAGAATTTATGCTTGATATCGAATTTGAGCCTCAAAAGTGGTTCTACTACGGATTTGCTGTGAGCCTTATTTCGGTAGTAGGCTATGTTACTAGTGTGACTATGATTTTCTTGCGCCGACCCAATTCATCGAGATTAACTAGATTGGGTAAAACGCAATAGGTTCATATAATCCAAGAATATAGTCGACTTCAATTTATCCCGACAAGAGAGCGAACATCTAGTTCAAGGCTGTGTTCTCGGGCTAAGACGCACAGTAAAGTAGGTGAATAAACATCGAGAAATTCAGATCATATACAATGAAAATTTGAAATGGCCTATGTATCCATCTATATTTCTTAGATGAGGAAATCCAAATGCGCCACTTTACAAAAGGTTTGACTCTAATTGTGAAAGTTTGATGGCAAAAATTTTCCCTACGAGGCTGAAGAAAGTCAAATTAATAGATATGTCTTCTAATCACAATTTTGAAGCGAAAAATTCAAGAATCTTGAGCATGAATAATCCCGCGCTCAAGATTGGATGCCTTATAAGATTTTTCCATTTGCCATTTACGATAAAGACATTTATTCTATAAAATATACTTGTCTGCATTTTAGCAGATTTTTTATATTTTTTTGAATAGGATCCTGCAGTAAGATAATAACGACGTTTCTTGCTGAGCCACATACAGAGAGTAAATCCCTCTTCATTGTGCAATATAGAAGAAGTTATTCTTGCACTAACACTCATTCCAATGCCTTCTATCTTTTGTGGAAGTGTACTTTCTTCGTAAAAGACGATATTCTCATCAAATCCTCCTACCTGGACAACGAATTCCTTTCTAAAGAAGCGTGCTGATTCGATTGCTGAGCCGACATACAGACTCTTTTCGAAATCCCTCACTCTTATCCAAAATCCGGAACCAATTGAATGTTCTGGGATTATTACTCCGCCAATCCTATTGTCGGAAGAAGAGATTGTAACACATTCTTCAATTACATGAGGCTCCAATATCATGTCTGAATCTACGAAAAACAAAAAATCACATCTAGATTTCAATATGCCAAAATTTTTTGCTGTTGTTCTCTCGCCCTCAATTGAAAAGATATTTGTAGCAAACCTAGATGCAATTTCAACTGTATTATCAGAAGAAAATCCATCAATGACGAGAATCTGGAGATTCTTATAAGTTTGCGATAGGATGGATTCTAAACATTTCTCGATCGTCCCGGCAGAATTCCTAGTTGGAACAATCACTGAAACACAGGTTTCTAGACTATGATTGTACAAATTATCTTTCTTCATGTCCAACAATTTCACAATCTGAAAGTAAACGCAGATCCCCTACCAACTAATATCTTTCAATTAAATGAAACTTATTAAGGGTTCAGAAGTGTTATCAAAGTATTGACGGCAGTCGAATCTAATTTAGATTTTTACTGGTCTGGAATAAAAGAGGTTGTTAATTATTTTCGCTTCACTTCCCTTTCAGAATATATTTGAATCATGGATAGCAATTTCAAAAAAATGTGACCAGTTCGTTTTGGGATGTTGTCTATTATATCAATGATACATTAGAGCGTGCAATTGATGAAAATGCTTCTTCACGAATTCAGCATCGAAATTACGAACAGAAATCATATAGAATAATCTTTGCCTGATTCTGTTCTTGGGATGTCCTTTAGATGATCTAAGAAAAATACGTTGGTTAATCTGAACATAGCACCTTCATTATTCAGCATAAGGATCAACTACGAAAACTTCAAGAAGGAGGAGGGATTAAGTAAAAATTAGATGAAGCTCTAATAGAAATAACTAAGAGCCAAATACAAATCGGTAAAAATAGTCCATTGCCCCATCTCTTAATATATGCCAATCCTAAAGCCGCAGGTATCTGGAATGGAATATCATAAAAAATTCTTGTTTGAATTATCCAATCACCTATCAGAAAAGGTATTATACCTATCGAAAGAAACGCTAAAATAAGAATGCTCTCTGGCTTCAACAGGCTAGACCGATAGAGCCAATATATTGCAAGCGAAAGGATTATCATATTGTTGAATTGACCTCCCACAAAAGAATATGTTGTTCGGGACAGATTAGTCCATCTTTGAGTGAACTGCTCTGGGCCGATGTTAGTCAGACGAGCCCATTTTATATCGCCTTCAATACCACCTGCAGAATTAGTTATGACCATTTTGACAAAATCTGTCGCAAAGGAAGCCACTAAGACTATGGCGACAAGAGCTATCCTCTTTTTTTCATAATATTTCAGCTTTAGACTAGCTACTAAAAAAATTGCTATAACAAGCACGAAGATTGTCCAAGTATAAACATGGCTAAAGAGTAAGATCATGATAAGTATGGAGTAACATATGAGGCTCATCTTGTTCCCCCTATTTAGAAATCTAACAAGAAACAAAATTGACAAAAAACCAATTGTGAGTGCGAACCAGTTTGCATAAAAACCCCCGTATATCCCGATAGTGGTGTGGAATGACACTGACGTGAGAAAAGATGCAAGAAGGGATGCAATATCACTGGAAGTCAACTCTCGAGTCAAGAAATACACAACAAGAAGAAGAACAGGACCCAGTAGTATAGGCAGATGTTCAAAAGTGGAAAACGGATTACCGTTTGTTAATTTCACAAGTCCAAACAAAAATAGTAGTGTGAGTCCCCTATCTCCGTGGTTTTGTTTAACAAATGCTTGACCTATCAATTCCTGTACGCTGCTTGAATTTACCAATCGACCTACCCATACAACGTAGTAATCCGTATCAGCTCCAATCCGCTGATTATCTTTATTAATGGTTGGAAGATGAGGAATGATACCGATTGTTATCGAAAGTAGCACAAAAAATAAAAGGCAAATGGCCTTGGTTCTTGATCTTATACTATCGCTAGCGGAAGAAAATGAGTCAACTCTAATTCCCCTGATTCTTATCGATACATGCATTAATTGGGTCGATAATAGCTTCAGCGGCAAAGAGAAGATCAGCAAAACGATCAAGATAGCAGAAATGCCGCCAAAAAGAATGAAGATCTCATATGAGTAATTCCTCAAAGGTACAGAAGATGTTTGAATAGAAAAAATCGGCAAAGAAACTGCAAATATCCCCAAAAATCCTATTACGAACGCAATAAAGGAAGTGTGATTCATAATCAAACTGTTCGTTTTATTTCGCAAATTCTTCTTTTCGGGCCGAAGTATATTGTAAATAACAAATAACATCACAAGAGGAAAAGAGATTAAAGCAGCAATATCTAGAAGAGCCATCATGGCCGGTGTCTTACTTACTGCGCCTAGAATAGCCATGCCACCATAAAATCCAATGATTGGGAATTTTACCTTTCCCTTAAGTGCCAGCGTCATCCACAGAAGCGTAGCAGATGCAATTATTATGTGGTCGACATATGTATCAATTACATATGCATCAAAAAAACTGATATAGGTAACACGATTCTGTAGCGGAAAAATAACTACCTTAAAAAACGATCCAAGAGTATAGATATAAAATAGCGAGATTAATGCTAAAGCACTGGAAGTCCCAACTGCTACAACAGAAGTATCTTTTCCCAAGAACTTTGTTATGTAAATAAGAGGCTTCATGGGATAGTCAGTAATTTATTTACTTTACACCGTTAGTCATAAGAACTATTTTTTAATAATATTATATCGAGGCTCAGGTTGCTAAAGTTTTCCTCTTGCTTTTCAAATCAATTATTACTAATAGAGATTTCCGTTTATTATAGATTTTATGGGGATAAAAATATCGCATTTGTTAATAAGCTGCATGGTACATTAAAAATGTATAATGTATAAAATCGACTGAATTTGGATAGGCAAACCTTGAGTGCATAGAATCATGCTTTCAAGAGAAAAGCTGAAAAGTAAGTATCATTCGTTGTATAGATATTAGTAATCGGAAAGATGGATTTGATCGGTACTAAAACAAAATTAATGGCCATATTGCTTGCGTCGGCCGTAATAGCCATATTAGCTGTACATAGCGAAGAGACTTTGTCGACTAGTTATTCAGTCTATGGTGTAAATGCCTCCTCTTTTAATATTTCATCTGAGAGGGCAGGTCGTTCAGTCGTGCAAGTTACCAGTAAGATTCCTACATTTTTGCTTAATATTCCCGTAACAAACTCTACCGAGTTAAGTTCAGGATTTTTCTATGATGCCAATGGACATGTAATCACTACTTACCACGGAGTAGTAGGTTCAACTGCTGTGTACATAACACTTGCAGATGGAAAAAGGTACTCTGCAATAATTAAAAGCAGTGATCCCTATAACGATATAGCTGTACTTGAAATTCTTGGAAATGTAGCGCATGAAGCAGTACCTCTTGAGATTGGAAACTCATCTAATCTCTTGACTGGCGAACAGGTTGTGACTGTTGGCCATCCAAAGCTGGAGGGTCAAGGGTTTGGCAATTCAATTACTTCCGGAATAATAAGCAATACTAAATTTCTATTACAAGATACCAAACTTGCATTACTTATCCCAGATATAATTCAAACAGACGCTATAATAAATCCTGGCAATTCTGGCGGGCCCTTACTAAATGCACAGGGACAGGTTATTGGAATTATCTATGGTAGAATCTTTCCCACAGTTTTCTTGCCTGGTAATCAATATCCTGGTCTAACGCTTGCAATCCCTTCAAATGTCTTGACACGGGTAGTACCGGTGCTCATTGAAAAAGGTAACTACACTCATCCTTTTCTCGGTCTTTCTGGATGTACTTTGACGCCAGATATTGCAAACAAGACAAGTCTACTGTTTGGGGATTTAAAAGGCGTCATCGTAAACTCAGTTGTGAAGGATGGACCTGCAGATAAGGCAGGTATAAATGGAAGCAGTACCGACAAGTTTTCCAAGACTCATGTCGGCGATCTAATAATTGCTATCGACGGACATCCTGTCACAGAGATTCAAGATTTGATCTCGTATATTGATAATCACAAATCAGTCTTCGACCACACCACATTGAAGGTCTTTCGGCATGGTCAGGTCTTAGAAAAGGAGGTAATTCTTCAAGGGTTGTTATCGCCTTTACAGTACCTTCAAACGCTACCGTCATGCCCATCTCTGTCTTAGCGACATATTATTTCGATATAAACGAAATAATGGTACTAACTTGTAAGCCAAATTGTTTCTGCTATCGAATAGTAAAATAAATCATTGTCTCCAATGCAAGATTCGTAGAAATATTATATTCTTGCACATCTAATGCGAGTCAAGTAGTGTTTCGAATAATTGAAGAAACTGAACTCATACTATGTGGCAGCGTCAATCGCAATTGTTATTTTTTGTAGGCCTTCATCTGCTAAAATCACTTTAACTCTCATCACTTTAACACGATTTATACTTGTACACTTGTACTGACATTTTCGATAATTATTTATGGATGATATTTACGTAGTATATTCGAAGCTCGCTCTAAGACTTCAACTTCAATTCCTCAACTCCAATTATCGCAGCGTCTTGGTCAATACCTTCAATTTTCCTAATATCAAAATATAGGTTCGCAATTCGATCTTTTTTTGAAGTGATTTGAGCACAGAATTACTAAAATAATAATCAGTCTTATCTATATCATGCAAAGATACGTAGTACATCTTGCTAACATAAGATATACACCTAAAGATGCCCATAAATTGCTCAATACTGCAAGAGACTTGCTTCGGGATACCGGAAGTCTGGTCGTAGATACTCGTGTCTCAGCGCGGTATATCGAACTCGACACCTTTATACCTGAAAGTAAAAGTATTAATGATATCGTCGAAATGCTTGTAGATATTATGCCAGTAGTAGAATATGAGCATATCGTTGAAAAAAATCTTCCAAAGGAAGATGCGATTAGATATGGCATAAGTCTATTCAACCACGGCAAGTACTGGCAATCACATGAGATTCTCGAATCGGTTTGGAAGGATTCAAAAGGAGGGGAAAAGGATCTGTTAAATGGATTAATTTTAATTGCGGCAGCCTTTGTTCACGATCAAAAAGATGAAGGCAACATCTGCATCTCCATCCTACAAAGAGCCATGAAAAAACTTGAAAATAGTAACGGCACGTACTTTGGCATAGAAGTGGATAAAGTCAAAGCTCATGTAATGGAGATATTAGATACACAAAAGATTGATCATTTTGCACTATAGGGATATTGGCGACTTTATCTTGGCAATCTATGTTATATCCCTTCCAAATTTATCTAATGATTGTTGATCATTAGAAATTAAGGCTTGTCGAGATCTGTAATAATAATGAAATGATATAATTTATCTATACTATTCTATAAATGCTGTGTGTTATGTTGCAGGAAAATAAAACAGGAATTCAATAAGAGCTGCTGTTTCCTAACGATCTATGGGTTTTGCATAAATATGGTAGGGTTCGAATTCAGTTATCTTATGAAGCTGAGTAACTTGGTATCTACATCGAGATAGAAGGTCTTGTATATCGTTTTCTGAAATACCATTTTCTTTCAGCATCTTCGGATGTACTTCACATATAAGATTTTGAATAATGGCTGCAGAAAGAGAATTTTGGAGTCCCTTTAGGGCAAAAAACTCATATCCTTCAATATCCATAATAAGTACATTTATTTTATGAATTTTTAAATCTTCGATAATAGTGTCTAGAGTTTGCACTTCTACAGACTTCCCCCTTCCTTCAGAAACTACTCTGTGCATTGCGGAGCTTGGACCATCTTGCAAAAATGCTTTCGAAGGTCGGTTTCCAACAGCAATATTGAAAATCAGTATGTTAGAAAGATGCATAAGATCTGCATTCATTTTAATCCGTTTACAATTTTCCTGATCAGCATCTATTGATATAATCTTCCCCGCCTTTCTTGCTGCGAGAACTGTGTAATATCCTATCCATGCTCCTACATCAAATACCACTCCGCCTTCTTCGACAAGATCTAAGAACTTCTTCGTGATTTTAGGCTCGAAGGCATCAAAAACGATCGCTCTTTCTGCAGGCTTGGAAAGATCTATATTCATTAAAAGGTCGCCAGAGATCTTATACGCTTTCACAGTTTCCTTTTTATAAATATGATCGTATATTGTAGTCAACGTTTTTCCAATTTTTGAATAATATGCGTATTCCAGAACTTGTCCAGGAATCAAACGTATTATTCTTGTAAATATCATAAATATACAATTAACTATATCCCACAAGATTTTAATATTCTGGCGAATCTTTTGTCAATACTGTCAAGTATATTAAAGGCATTAATTATAAGATAACTAATTTATTGATTATTATACCTGATTTATCGGCCACGTAATTCTATAAGGTATAAGTGCGAGCAATAATTATCGCAATTCACTAATAATAAGACAACAATTAGATTCCATATAATATGGATAGCCACAAAATCGTTGCTTTAGTGCTGGTGACATTTGCTACTCTTATGGTAATAAGCGCTGCAGTGGAAGTGCCAGACCAAGCAATGGGAGAAAAGAGAAATGAAAAGATCGTATGCATGAACAACAATTGTCAGCAGACAGTTTGTGTTAATGATAATCCGTGTAAGAGTTCACCTTACAGACCAGAACAAAATCAAGTCAATTCAACCAATCTATCATCCGAATTACCAGAGAATTAAATCCTAGAAGGTAAGGATAGGCTTTAAAGATCATGAACTTTCTAGGTCTATTAAGGAACAACAGTAAGACTCGATGTGAGTAAAAATACCGCGCTCCAGTCCTTTATTAGGTTGAACACTTATATGCCCAATTTTGTGAAGATGTAGATAATTAGCCTAAACTATCTCTTTTGGGTTACTATCTCACTCTTGCTCTAAGAGCTTTTCACTAACATGTCAAAAAAAATTTGACAAGTAATAAATAAATGTATGCTTGTACCTCCTCAAATAATAATGACTGCTGAACTGAAAGTCCATCCAACCTTCTTCAGGGAATTTGCTACCAAAACATGGGTCTCCCCCAACGAAATTGTTAAAGAGTTAATTGAAAACGCGTTTGATGAGGACGCTACTAAAGTGCTCGTTACCATTCTCAATGAAAGTTCAATTATTATAGAAGATGATGCTGGAATGGACCAGAGTGGAATGGAAAAATTCCTACTGTTAGGCTCCCCTCATAAGAGAGAAGAATCCATTTCACCGGGCCTAAAGAGGATAAGAACTGGTAGGTATGGGACTGGCAGGCTCTCCTTTCTCACGTCTTTTGAGAATATGAGGATTAAAACTAAACGTGGGGATTATATTAAATCTTTTGTAATTGACAGCACTGCCATTGATAAACTATTCAGTGGAAATGCTAAATTAGAAGCATTGAATATTCCGGCCTTAAAACGCAACGGCACTGAATTGGTCCTTGGAGATACTAAGGTCACCCTTGACACTTTGCGACTTTCCAAAGAAATTCGTAAATTAGCGATTTTGAGGCAACCTTTCTTTGAAGTATACATTAAGAATTCAACAAGTTTTACAGAATGGGACTTTAGCGATGCTCAACCTATTACAGCACCCGAGATACAAGGACACAGAATTCCAGTGGACCTTGATAATGGTAAAATAATCGGTGAAATTGTTATATCAAGGAGACCGCTATCTGAAGATGAGAAGGGGATCGCTGTACTTGTCGGAAATCATGTTGTCGTTCGTAGCACCTTTGACTTTGCGAAAATAAACAGAATAACAGGATATGTAAGATGCGACTCATTAACGTCTCGATTCGCAGATAAGTCTGCGTTAATTGAAGACCAAGAATATACCAAGTTCAATCAAATAATGAAGGCCTTCATAGTTGATACTGTTTTCCCCACGTTGACGGAATACGAAGATGTCCTTATTACTCGCGAGGAGTCGAAGATTTATAGGGAAATTGATAAGGTTTTGGGACAAGCTATAATAGAAAACCTCGAAACACAAGAAGAAGAAGGATATGACATGGTTGATGTGAAAGAGATCGTTAACACTGAAGATATTGACTCTTCCATTCATGAGCCAAGATCCGAGGGAATTTTGTCTGAGAATTCAAGCACAATTTCGCCTTCTGGGTTCAAGTTTGGTTCCGTAGTACAGCAATCTGCTCCGCCGGACAATAACGATCAGGCTCTAGAGACAGATCAAATTTCCCCTATGCCCCCAATGACTCAAGGCAACACACGATCGGAATATTCTTCCGATCAAGAACAAGATACAAGGCTGGAGGCAGAAGGAAACGCTGGGCTAGTTGAGGTTACTGGAGAACTAACAGAGAGAGACCATTCTCAAGCAATTACTCAAGAACAATTGCAGCGAAAAATAATAGTTACGCGAAAGATAAGAAGACCTGTAGTAACAAGGACATTTGCATTAAAAAAAGTTGGCTACAAAGTGATTCCCTATGAGGATGATTCAGACTCTAGATATAGCTTCACAAGTGAAAATGTAGTGTTCGTAAATAAGGCAAATTCAACTTACCGTGCAGAGGCAGCAAGGGGAGATGAATTTTTGTTACGGCATATTATCAGTATAGTCGCCGAGGTTCTGGCCGAAGCAAGACATCCTGAAGGAAAAGATGCTCTGGAACTCCAAAATAGGCTTGTTGCTGAAGCCATAAGAATCCACGACCGCGCTGTAACAAGAAAATGAGTATTTTTTTTACATACATTGAAATTGGTTCGACTGTGCATTAAAATTACTGCTCGTAGAGTATAATCGCTGTGAAAATTTCAATAAATTGCAATATCGTTCCTATAATTAATAATAACGATTAAGGGTCGAAGGAATTTATTTACTTCTAGTGACATCTGAAAAGCGTCGTGGACTTTAGTGTTTAGATAGAATAGAAACGACTAAATCTGACCCCTGTAGAATATAATCTGAAAATATATGGCTTTTCAGTTTATGCCAGGCGCAACTGCGGTAGGTATTTCTTACACAAACGGAGTAGTTCTAGCTGCAGAAAAGCGCGTTTCTTTTGGGAATTTTGTGGTAAACAAAAATACAAAGAAAACCTTCCCTGTGACGGAGAAAGTGGGCGCAGCATGTGCCGGCATGATTGCAGATATGCAAGTTCTTGTGAGACAAGTTACCGCATTAGCCAAGATTCGCAGGCTGGAAACTAGACGCGAAGTTCCCCCTAACTCTATCGCAAAATTGATGTCCGTTATTATGTTTGAGAGAAGATTTTTTCCATTACTGACACAGGTGATAGTGGGCGGAATAGACCAAAAACCTCAGATTTATACTCTAGATCCTCTAGGTTCGGTTCTTCCAGACGAATATGCAGCGGTTGGAACTGGTGCAGAAATGGCTTTAGGAATTATGGATGCTGAATACAAACCTAATATGACTGAAGAAAAAGCCAGAGACTTAGCTATCAGAGCCATCAAGTCATCGGTACAAAGAGATTCCTCTAGTGGCGACGGGATAGATATTCTGATGCTTACTGACAATCAGCCTAGAGAACAGTCTTTGCCGATTTAGTATTACCTCAATTGATTGATTTCAGTATATTCTGACGTATTGTCACAGGGGGCTTCTTCGCTATGCAAGCAAGGCTTAAATTGCTGATTGCGACTAGTATCAGAACGTTGAGTTCTGAGTCTATAGGTAATGTGATCTATGAATGCATGCGTTGTGGAACTGGTGTATCCGTGGAAGAATTGTCTAGACTACCAGAAATTAAGTGCATCTGCGGATTCAGGGTCTTTAGAAAAGCTAGACAGCCGATAGTAAAACAGTTAAAGGCTATCTGATGCACGAGTTTCGCAGATTTGTTAACAAGCAATTATGACGTTCTCAGCCCCAGCTGATCGTAGACTGTAGATATTAATATAATTCCAGTGGAAACTAGACACTTAAGGTACTTTCTGAAAAGCAGCATTTGGAATAGACTCCAACTGTCTGATATAACTAAAGGCTTATTATTAATCAATACAAAATAGTATCAATGAAAATCCTGTGCCCAGATTGTAAGGAAGCGGCAGAGCTCTCAGATGACTTTTCCTTTGTAAAATGCTCAAAATGCTCTTTAGATATGACCTACGGGGAGTATGTCAAATACGTTGCATATAAGGATTCTAGATACCGTAACATTCTAAGTGACTACAAGACTTGATCGATACGTATGTGAGAACTCTATGGAATCCACTGCCACACTGGGTTGATTAAATACCTAGTCGGTTCAATTCCCATCTCTATTCTTAGATGTGGCTGAAGAGATTTACTTGAATCTGAAATACTGCTGTACTTGGTATCAAAAAGAAGATCAATCATAAAAGGACTTATTATTCGTCCAAATCGTCATTAGAAGTATCAACATCTCCGTCTTCTATATCGTCAAGATCTGCCTCAAATTCGTCCTCAATTTGTTCATCTGGATTACTGTTTTGGGACAAGTAACAGAAACCACGTCTGATTGTAAAAATATAAATCTTTCTCATACGAATGTAAATCATAGTAGATCATAATAGAGACTATCACTTGCTTCCAGTGAGAACAAGACTCAAGGGTCTCCCGAGTTACGTTACTCATAGATTGATTCTAATGTCACAGGCCTTTCGCAAGATTGTAATTGTGACTGCTATTCCAATTCGTTCCACAAATTCTAATCACTGCGGTGTGTGTAATATTTTAGAATTGTCCCTCACTCATTAACAACAGGACTTTCTTCTCTTTGCGGTTGGGGCTCTATTGGATCTGGCAAATCTGGAATCGTAGGTAAAAGACGAATTAGTTGTTGATATCTTCCCAAGTAAATTAATCCTGCCTCATTGGTTCTATACATACCCGTCGTTTCAGAAAACTCTATTAATTCTCTTTCTACCGCAATGGCAAGATATCTTATCAATTGTGAATGGGATACTGTGGCGTTATGCATGATTGTGGTTTTGTATTCCCAATTTGGCGTAGCCCCACGTAATATAGATGCCATAATTTCAATATCTGAGCGATTCTTCATTTTCTATCATAACCTACCTTTTCTTTGGAGTCTCCTTTCTTACCCTAAAAATATTAATAAAAGGTAGTTGGACAAAGTATCACGACAACATGTTGGGAAATCGCTGACAACATCTATACATATACAAAATACTCAGGAGTTTTTTTTACCTATCTATGTACCTACGCTTCGTAAGACAAGGTAAGATTCGATCTAGCTAAATTATCCCTACCCGCAATCATGGTCATCCTCAAGTAAAATCTACCAAATTTTTAATTATAATTTCTAATACTCGCCATAAGCAAACCATTTATTAGCCAATTACAACAATTTTTACGACCGGGGATCTGATGAATATTTGCACATGAGATACTCAGGTAGATCAATGAGAGAACCCTGCAACGCAGCAAAACCATACTTTCATTTGACTATACTGTAAGAAATTACGTATCTAGAGACTGGTCTTGTTGTGAACTACTTCTTTTTCTTTGCAGAAACTATGGACAAAATATCTCTATCCTTGAGTTGATAGTTTGTTGGCAATCTAAGTCCGTCTCTTATATCTATTGCGTAAAGCAAACCTTTCACTAGTTCGCTATGAATCTCTCGCGCAAGGTCATGGACTGTAGAAGTGGCTCCCATTAAATATACATCTGGCAGAACATTGCCATGTTTATCAGATAGTCGGCTGGCATCAGCAACGGGATAAACGGCATTCATTCGCAGTAATTTAAATACCGCGACGTTTATTGCAAATTGAACCCCGGTTCGCATATATTCTCCTAAAATATCATTTCTTATGAAATTGAGTGCCCACTTTTGCTTTTCATTTAATCCACTTTGATCTTTTATTTCAAAACGTTCGTCCCCTGGAAAATATTGAATTAATCCGCGGCTTGCAGCTCGTCTAAGAGTGAGTTCTGCATCTGCACTTGAGGGAACGATGATCATATCTTTGTATTCTTCTCGTATTCTCTTGAAATTCTCAGCAGCAGAAGGTAGGTCTACTTTATTAGCAACTATTATGGTTGGTTTAGAGATTTCTCTCAAGCTCCATGAGAAATCCTTTTTTTGTTGCGTATCGAAGTCATTGAATTTAATATCCTGGAGCTTGTTTACTTCCAATGCCATTTTCACATGCTCTTCTTTAACTCCTATGCCTCGAAAGATTTCCGTAATTGCAGGAACAATACCTACTCCAGAATTGATGCCGCGCGAGATCTTGTCATGATTTCCTTCTAGCAACTTAAGATACCACATGACCAGCTCTTCTTCGATATCTGCTATGTCAGCTATCGGATCGCCCAAACCAGGCTCAGTTATTTTACCAGAAGGGTCAATGCTTCCGGAAGCATCTACTATGTGCAAAATTACGTCTGACTGTGCTGCTACAGACAGGAACTGATTACCTAAACCCTTTCCTTCCCAGGCGCCTTTAATGAGCCCAGGCAGATCAACCAATTCCACAGGAATAAATCGCCACCCGTTGACGCACGAAGAATTCTTAGGATTATCCTGTATGCTAAACTCTTTATGAACGCAAAGGGTAACCACGTTGGCATTACCAATTTTAGGTGTTTTAGTAGTAAATGGATAATTGGAAATTTTTGCAGTTGCCAAAGTGGCGGAATTAAAGAAAGTCGTTTTACCTGTGTTCGTCTTCCCAATTAACCCTATTTTTATCATGACACATCGAAATTATATGTAGTTATTTATATTTCACTACTGTAAGCCAGGCATTTACTGCCATTCTTAGCTAAGGATGGGTCTCTTACTAATATCCTATTTCATCTTAGAAGACATCGCCTAAGCTGATTAAGCATGACGTCAGCTACCCAACTATGACAAAGTTGTAATGTAAATTTCAATTACCGTAGGTATACATATTTCTTTAACTTATTTTTTTGGCTAGGGGGTATTCAGATAATCCTTGTGGTGCAACCTTCTATCTATTTGTAGTCTTCCACTTACTGGAGCAACACTACAGCAGGTGCTATCACGTCTTTTCTTGTTTTTTTAATATCTGACGACTGTCATAATTAAGTGATATCAATTACCTGATGTCAACGATATATGACCATAAAACAACCAAGCCTTAAAGTAATGGTAGGGTAACTGCACCTTGTGAGGCTGAGGTTACCAATGTCGCATATTTAGCTAATGCACCACTAGAGTAATGTGGTTTTATGCTTCTCCACTTTTTCCTCCTCTTATTCATCTCGCTCTTTGAGATAACAATGTCTATAACACCTCTCTGCGTGTCGATGACTATTGTATCCTGATTTTTTATCAGTGAAATCGGTCCACCTACCATTGCCTCTGGCGCTACGTGGCCAACCATCAGCCCTCTGGTGGCACCAGAGAATCTACCATCAGTAATCATGGCCACATCTTCTCCCAGTCCTTGTCCAACTATAGCGGCTGTTACTGCTAGCATCTCTCGCATTCCTGGGCCGCCCTTAGGCCCTTCATATCTGATTACCACGATATCCCCCTTTTTTATCCTGTTACTAGACACGGCCTCAAAGGCCGCTTCTTCGTTATCGAAGACCTTGGCCTTCCCAACAAATCGAGAAATCTTAGTACCTGCAATTTTCACTACGGCACCATGAGGAGCCAGCGATCCCTTCAAGATCTTTATAGTACCCTCCTTATGAATTGGGGATTCAACTGGCCTTACTATATTATTCTTGAATTGGGCTTCAGAATGGAATAATTCAATATTATTTCGTATTGACGTCCCGGTTACAGTCATCACTTCTCCATTGATTAATCCTTTTTGAAAAAGTTCTTTCACGATTACCGGGATCCCTCCTACTTTATCTAGGTCAAGCATGACATAAGATCCGCCCGGTCTGATATCTGCAATGTGAGGGGTTCTTTTGCGAATTCTTTCAAAATCGTTTAGAGTCAACTTCACACCCGTCTCTTTGGCGAGCGCCAAGAGATGCAGCACCGCGTTGGTTGAACCGCCTATAGCGTTAGTTAACACGATTGCATTTTCAAAGGCTTCAAATGTCATTATATCTTTCGGACGAATATTATTCTCAATTAAAGAGAAGATTGCCTTTCCAGTATCATAACATACTTTGTTTCGTCTGTCGCTTTCGGCTGGCGGAGACGCGCTGCCAGGCAATGACATCCCGATTCCTTCACCTATAGAAGCCATGGTATTGGCGGTATACATGCCACCACAAGACCCCGCTCCTGGACATGCAACATTTTCCAGCTCTGTGATCTCCTCTAGATTCATCTTACCTGCATCATATGAGCCGACGGCCTCATATACGTCCTGAATGGTGACTTGTTTGCCATTCCAGTAACCTGGCATTATCGTTCCTCCGTATACAAAAATTGAAGGCAAGTTCATACGAGCCATAGCCATCAACGTACCAGGAAGACTCTTGTCACAACCTGATATTCCCACTATGGCGTCGTATTGATGTGCCCTCATCATTATTTCAATTGAATCAGCGATTATCTCTCTGCTAACTAATGAAGATTTCATGCCTTCATGTCCCATAGCTATGCCGTCTGAGACGGCAATCGTAGTAAACTCTCGAGGTGTACATCCTGAATCTCTGACTCCTGCCTTGGATTTCTGGGCAAGTGTGCCTAGGTGTATATTGCAAGGAGTAGCTTCATTACAAGTAGAAGAAACTGCAACCAACGGCTTGCCCAAATCCTCATCATTAAGACCCATAGCCTTGTACATGGCTCGATGAGGTGACCTAGAAGAACCCTCAAGTGTTTTACGACTCTGCAGAATCATTTGCAAGATCTTCTTGTGTATCTATATTTTAAGATTCTCGGATTAAGCTAAAATTTTAATCTAGTCTAGGGTCGCGATAATCTTTAATGCATCTAATCCTTCGATTTTAAAAGTAGTTTCACACATTCCGCATTCGGCATTTCTGCTTGAAAGCTCATTTGCCGATATCTCCTCATTCAAATAGTCACATTTTGGACACCGGAGAGAAAATTTAATATCAAATGATTCTAACTCTATTATTTCAGCCATAATCTATGAATAGGGAGAATCTATGATATTTAAGATATCCTACTCACATGTCAAATAGAATATTGATATTAGAATTAAATATATAAAAAGTCTACCAATATATGCGTGTGATGAATTGAATTGAGCCCGTGTGTATTTTGTTCTATAATTAAAGGCCATTCACCGGTCGCTGAGATTTATGAAGACGTAAACTTTTTAGTGTTGATGGACAAATATCCAATAAACGTTGGTCATACGCTGATAATTCCACGAATCCATTATGATAACCTTCTTTTGATGCCTCCTAAAGATGTGGGAAGGTTGTATTCACTAGTACCGCTTATAGCTAAGGCTGTCGTCTCTGCTGTCAAAGCAGACGGATTTAATGTAGGGCAGAATAACGGAAAAGCAGCTAATCAGATAGTTCCACATGTTCATGTGCATATTGTCCCGCGATTCAATGATGATAGTCCCAATGGAAAATGGCCAGTCAGGCGAGTTGGGTCATATGAGGAGTTGTTGAATGTAGCAGAAAAAATAAGGTCATGTCTGAAGAGTACCTTAATCAACAAGAACCTAAATTAAAATTTGCATTTTAGTCAAAATTTGATATTTGCAAAGTTGGCTAGGGTAAAGACGGACACAACTAGAAAATGCATTAGTCTATCTGGATTTGCACACTAACCTATTTGTAGAATAAATCAGCAAAATTACAACATGGGTAGTAGATAGGATGCATTCAAGTTATCCTGATTATACGAAAATTCTACTAACTTGAGTAAGTTATTTGATTCCATTTTTAGAGCCAGTAGCTTCGTATCACGTGTAGTCAACATATATAGCAGGTAACGAATATCTTATTTATAGGTACGCTAACTGCACAACAAATCGATATTCGAGCCTGTATAAGAAATAAAGTTTTTTGAGCATTCCTTTGTTTGAGAAAAAAATTATTTCGACCTAAAGAGATCTGAGATTTTCAATCTAGAAGATCTCCTCGTCCTTTCTTATGCCCCCAAGTCCTGTTCTGACGCCTGATCCGCATTCAACGCATACACTTACAGAAAAGGGAAAGCTTTTCATGCAATTCTTACACGTTGGTCGATTACATGTTGGACAAGATCGCGTAAACCCTTTTGTGTTACATAAGTAGCAGAAACTCATGGTAATATTAATATGGTAATCTTCTACAAAAGATTATCGGATTCAAATTCAGATTTTCATTGCTTGTGCTATCCTTGCAAGGCCAACAGAGCTTTGGATTGGATACTGCTAACTAATACACTGACGTTTCCTATTTAATTTGAGAGCCAGAAGCCTGACTCATCAGAATTTTCACTTTTCTTATAGTTCAGAAAATATCTTGAGATCTTGTGGATTCCGCATTTTTCTCTTATAGTCCTCAAGATATCGTTGAGCTTCACCTTTGGTGTTGAATTTTGCCTCACCTCTAAACGACCCATTCTCATCAATTAAGCTGACGGCATTCCAGCTCCCGTTCTTGCTTAGTTTTTTTACGACGAACATTTCCAGATATGTATACCAAAATCGAGGATAAAAAAAGAACGCTTTTGAATGTATCTATCTCCTTCTCTGTGACCAAGATTAAACGGTCGAACTATATTGGACGGAAGATAACAGACTGGTAAAGCAGGATACATTCAATTTTGAGCTTAGCCTGAAATATTTCAAGGTGATCAATACAACATTTGGTTCATGTTCAGTACTTGTTTATTCGGCGGGCATGGCGTTTTGACTTAGGTATTAACAATTGCCTCCGCAAGCTGGATCAACTTGACAGGTTTTATCAGGAGATCGACGTTTTTGTCAGCAAAAAACATATCCTGCTTAATTTCCAATTTAACATTGGGGAATGCTGTTATAACTATTATCCTTGCTGAAGGAAAGCTGAAGAGTATTTCTTTAGCGGCTTCAAGGCCGTTCTTCTTTCCGGGAAGCTTATAGTCTATGATGGTTATATCGGGAGTATACTTTCTAAAATCGTCGATTATTTCGTCTGCAATGGTGGAGCTGACAATAACACTATATCCTTTTCGTTTCAAGTAATCTTTATACAACACTAAAATATCTTCCTCATCTTCTACTATCATGATCCTCACTCGACTTTCATCTCTTACCATAGACTTCATATTATAGAACTATTTTGTTAGAAAGCATTTAATAGACATGGGAAGCGGGTCTATATCTGAGAATGGCTCCGATTTTTCCAAGACTGCCTATCTGAGAACCTTCTTCAGATTTCCCAGATATTACCTCTACCTTGGTTCCGCTTATACTTGCCAATTCTTCTAAATAATCCACAATTTCTTTTTCTTCAATTTCAAAGTCCATCGCCCCGCAAGATGGACAGGGATGTGCTGAGACCTCCTGTTTGAGAGTAATTAATTCAGATCTATCAGTAAACCTTTCCTGGATATTTCCACACCGTCTGCAGCGTATGTTAATTTTTAAATTGGTAATATCATCATTTACAATTACCATTTCTACACTTCCGCTCTGCAGCGACTTGATCACATCGTAAATACCATATATCCCTAGTCCATTTCCTGCATGCACCTCACTCATAAATTTTTTCACTATTTTCTTTTCCTCTATTGCTCTGTATTCGCTCATAACCCCTTGCTCATTCATTTTATCTATAATTTCGCGTATACCTTCATCGCCCGAATAAGATGTGTCCAATATTGAGATAATATTATTTTGCAATCTATAATCTAAGTATTCCTCCTTTACAAAATTCTCTTTTGTAGGACCAGGTCCACCAACGATCATGCCTTTAACATTAAATTGATCAACGAATATTTTTTGAGCACGATTACCAATTCTATGGTAGTATTCGTTAAGTTCATTATCACGAAGCCGTTCGAATCTTCTTGCAGATTGACCCCCCTGACGATGTTTACCGGCTACACCTGATGTCATAGTGTCAATAACTTCCCATCTTTCGCCGGTAAGAACCCCAAGTCCGGCTTCTTGCGTATCTATTGCCAAAATACCAATAACTTTGTCATCTTTCATCATGTCTTTTAAATGGTCGATCCAGAAATGATCATCACATCGATATAATTGGATTTGTACTGGTTTAGGAGGACTGACCGAGTAAAGTTCGATCTTTTCAGTACCAAATCCCCTTCCTGTTGAGATGGCGCCGCAAAAGATAACCACACCGTTTTCAGGAGTGGATTTGTAAAGCTTTAGGTGTTCGATTGTCCTGCTCAATGCATCTTGGACATGTGTCCTAGTAAGATCAGACTTGATATTAGATGCTGTGCCAGCTTCATTTCTTAGCTGCGAGATGACTTCAAAAATGGGGCGTCGAGGAGGTATGTATACTGTTACCAGTTCTGTCCCATGGCCAGATATTGCAGCGAGCTTGTTCAGCATCTTGGTTAACTTATATCTTCTTACCGAGTCCCATTTAGTCTGATCAGTGTTAGAATTCATCAGGGATTAGATACTGTGAATGCGTATGTACATAATATAAGGCTATCAAAGTCTACTAAAAACTGTCAAATGTTGCGCAATACAAAGACACAGCCTCGTTTTCATATCTCGACTAAGGCTATTTTTTAGACCTCCTTATGATTTCTGCTAAAAACTGAGAACAAGATTATAAACCTATCAATAGAGAAAATAAACCTTGGTAAATGCTTCCTAGAATTGAATCTATTAGGCCATTAAGAGTTAAAGTAGGTATGACTCAACGCAAGCTGTCTACACTTGCCGGTGTAAGCACATCGATGATAAATCAGATAGAATCAGGCAGATGCAAGCCTAGTTATGACACAGCCCGAAAAATATTTGAAATTCTAAGTTCTCTGGAAGGTCAATCTTCACTGAAAGCAGGAGATATTTGTAATCGCAAGGTGATTGCTGTCCAGAAAAATGAATCTTTGCATGATGCAATCAACAAAATGAGAAGCAATTCTATAAGCCAAATTCCTGTCTTTGATGGCTCCCGGGTGACTGGAATATTGAGTGAAGATGGATTGGCAAAGACAATCATGGAATCAAACATAAAAAACCTCCGCGAGTCAATAATTTCAATGGTTATGGATCCGCCTCCACCAATTGTCGATGTAGCGACTCCCGCCAAGGCATTAATCCCCCTCGTAAGATTTTCAAAATGTGTTTTAGTAAGTGAGAAGGGAAATGTAATAGGCATTATAACAGTGACTGACACGTTAAAGATGGTGGAGTAGCAATATTTATTCGCTCAGTTTTTCGAGTCCTATGCAACAATCTGCGAATTTTATGCATTCTGAACATAAAGTCAGTTCACTATCCTCTGCTAGAGGAGAATCACAGAGAGGACATTTTTTTATGTCGCAACTTTTATTTGACGTCAATACTCTTCAGTAATGCGATATACAATGGGACTTATTTGAATCATTTGTAATGCTCTGACTTTAGAATGTGAGCCCTGCCCATTATTTCTGCAGCTTTGGCGTCAATCCTACAAGCTCTGTTCAGGCCTTCAGGCCTTCTTTCCGACCACAGAAATTATTTGTGTGTTTATATATCGACTTAGAACCATCCTATGATTAGAGATTCATGACGATACACCTCTTATTAGCCCTTTTTTTTCCCCTGATTATAACTGGAAGCGTAAGTCCTCAGAGTAAATTCGTAATGCAGAATACCTCATCGTTCATAGACGATGATAAGATAATACATCTGTATGGTGAATTGAAAAACAATACCAACAGAACTCAAACAAATATTGTTGTAAATGCCACGTTTTACGATAGCCACGGTAAATTGCTAAATGAGTTTGAGAGAGCTATTGAACTAAGGACACTCAATCCTGGAGGTATATCTCCATTCGAAATATTATATACAGATCCTAAAACTTCAGATAGCGTAACCCGCTTCGAACTATCTGCCGCAGGTACAGGTGTTGAACTAAAATCTAGAGAGCTGAGCGTTAGTAGTGACAATTCTAGACTAGATCTATATGGCTTTTATTATATTAATGGGAAGGTAGTCAATAAAGGGTCTTATACCGCTAGCAATTCCATGGTTGTAGCTACTTTATATGACAAGGACGGCAAAGTCGTTGCTATCGGAAGAGCTCAAACTGAGCCTGTGAACATTACTTCTCAGTCTGAGGCAGCGTTTGGAATTGCTGTAACTGATAAAGCACAAACTCATAAAGTAAAAAGATTCACACTGATCGCCGACTCTGATGAGTATTTGACGGTACCAGAATTTTCTGTGTTGAGCTTATCGCTTTTGTTCTTTATCGTGCTGCTAGCTGCGGTATTTAGCTCTATAAGATGGTACGCAAAGAAAAGTATCTCTCTATGAGATGATGCCTGTAGAGGAATTTCAGCTCTGGTGCATCTAGAGTATGTAATAAATTTTTTTATTGCTATCTTTGCGTTGAAGTCTATCTCCAGATACTTCAAAAATCAATTGTATGATATTATTAGAAGAATTCGCTGATGTAGAATTCTATCAATTCAATACAATGAATACTTTAAGCTGATGTTCAATCTAAGAATGACACTTGGATGATGAATTGTATATAAATAGAACGACATTTCAATTGGGCTTTATTCGTCAATTACAATCCAATTCCTCTAATGCCATCAGTCGGTATGATTTTGAAATCCTATGCAAAAAGTAAGATCGCCTATTTCGTACCCTATCTCCTCGGGGAAATTTAATCGATTAAATCTATGCAAGAACACGGCTATCATAAACTAAGATGGGAAATTTTTCTAATTGATATATTTATTTTCCACTCTTTTCCAAATTGTTCTATCTTTATGATCCATTATTTCGACTGAATATTTTTCAGCAAGTTCTTTTCTTATAATGTCCGAGTCCTCAAATCTCCCGTCTCTTCTCATATTGCTTCGTAAATTCACAAGTCTTTCGATATCTTTTCTCTCGTGTTCTGGCACCGGCACTAACTTTAAACCAAAAGTATCCATAAAATGATTATACAATCTAAGTGCGACCATTGACGTGTCTCTAGTCAGAATATCGTTAGCGGCATATTGGTTTATCTTGTTAACGAATTTCATGAAGGCTGTGAGTGCCAACGGAGTATTAATGTCATTATTCATAGCGCTCTCAAATTCCACTTTAGAATCATAACATAATCTATCCATCGCCGTTATGTCTCCTCCCTTGCCCTCAGCGAAGATTAACTCAGACCCACATGTCTCAATCTGGCGCCACTTTTGCATTGCCTCCTGAAGTAATCTGGGTGTATAATCAAGAGGTTTTGAATATTGAACTGAAATGCAATAAAGTCTAAGCGTGTTCATACCCCAGTCCTTGAGTGCATGCTCAATACTAATTATATTACCTAGCGATTTAGACATCTTTTCAGAGTTGACGGTAACCATCCCGACATGAATCCATATTTTTGCAAATTCAGAACCCAAAGATGATTCTGATTGAGCAATCTCATTTTCATGGTGGGGAAAAATAAGGTCGTTTCCCCCCCCATGTATTTCAAATGTATTACCAAGGTATTTTAGAGCCATAGCGGAACATTCTATGTGCCATCCTGGCCTACCTTTTCCCCACGGACTCTCAAAGAAGGGACGATCAGAAGAAAACTTCCAGAGTGCGAAATCTAGCGCATCTTCTTTGGACGAGTCTATTTGTACCCTTGCCCCTAATTCCAGCTCTTTGATTGACTTTTTTGATAGCTTTCCGTATCCTGGAAACCTCTTGACTCGAAAATACACTCCTTTTAATGTGATATATGCAAAGCCTTTCAGAATCAATGCTTTTATCAGTTCGACTATTTCACTTATATGCCTAGTAGCGAGAGGATAATGATCTGCATCCAATACATTAAGGGAATGAAAATCTCTAAAATATCTACTGATATATCTAGAACTTATTTCACCGGCTTCCGTTCCTTCGAATCTTGCTCTATTGATTATTTTATCATCGACATCTGTAAAGTTCTGCACAAAGTTAGTACTGTAACCTTTTGAACTCAAATATCTACGAAGAACATCAAAAACAATTATTGTCCTCGCATGACCAATATGTGACTCGTCATAAACAGTAACTCCACATAGATAAATTCGAATCTTATCCTCGCAAAAATATAGATCTTGCAAATCACGTGTTAAGGTATTATACAAACGAATTTCTGTACTCTTATTTCCAGATTTCATATTCAAAGGCTTACCATCATAGCAATTAGCATTTTCTGATCTTCAAACGTTTACGTAAATATCGTTACCAATCACGTTTACATTGTAAGTAGTTAATTTGACTCCTTGTAGGTAGTCTAACAACTCACCTGTCATGATATTATAATGCCATGAATGAAGAGGGCATTCTACTATTTCACCATCAATTTCGCCCGGCGCTAGGGAACCATCTTGATGACGACAGAGAGCTTCGACGGCGTAGTACTTCCCGTTCGCATGAAATAGAGCTATTCTATTGCCGTTGACGTTAATTTCCTTGCCGCTCTGTTCAGGGATTTCGCCCTTTTGTGCTGCCTTTACCCAGGTCATTCCTAATTCTCTGTCCTCTAGACGTATTAAAAGGTACTAAATTAGTTATATATTTTTAAAGAAAAGTAATGGAGATCGGAAGGACTTGTGAGTGATCCGCAATCAGAGCAATTGTCGTAAGGTTTTCCGAGTCAAAATTCTCTTTCAACACTTTTTTTTCATTCTAAAAGATACGCTAGATAGCATCTTGTCCGTTGGCTCTCCAGCCCGATAGAGCTCAACACAAAACATCGGTGCCATTAATAGATGTTAACAAAAAGTTGTATTGAATGATTCTAGTAGCTTTCCAGTAACCTGCTACGTATTTTTATACATGCAGTATCATATGTACGTACTCGCTAGATAGTTTTCCTCCCATTATCATTTTAGGATAGTTGAAGCACAGACAACATTACACCTACGCATTACCTAGTGTCTGATATCCAAGACGTAATACAGATAGATTTTAATCTAGTTTGCCGTTGAGAAATTTCTAGTGCAAAGCATATCCGAAAATAAAGGAAAGAGCGCGATTGTCACAAGCGCTTTACCATATGCAAATGGAGAAATTCATCTCGGTCATATTGCATCTACATACTTGCCTGCGGACATTTTTACTCGTTTTAACCGCTTACTAGGTAGAGAAGTTTACCATATTTGTGCTACAGATGATTTTGGTACTCCAGTCTTGATTAGGGCAGAAAAAGAAAACAAGACGCCTATGAAGTATGTAGATGAATGGAACAAAAGAGATTATCAAGATTTTAAGTCAATTGATATATCCTTTGATTTCTTTTCTAAAACGAGTTCGAAAGAAAACATTGAACTTGTTCAATATATTTTCAAGAAGCTCTACGATAATGGACATATTTATGAGAAATATGTAATCCAGTTTTATTGTCAGATTGACAAAAAATATTTACCAGATAGATACGTTATAGGCAGATGCCCATATTGCAATGCTGAAAATCAGTATTCGGATCTTTGCGAGAATTGTGGAAGGGTTCCCGACCAAATCTTAGACCCAAAATGTGGAATATGCGGAGCAGATCCCATTAAAAAAGATAGCATTCACTATTTCTTCAAGCTTTCCGACTTCGCAAGCCAATTAAGGTTTTGGTTGACAAATAATCATAATCTTCAACCTGATGTAAAGAATTATGTAATAAATTGGATCGACGAAGGCCTTCATGATTGGGACATAACTAGAGATATTTCCTGGGGTGTTTCTATCCCCCTCTCTGATGCAAAAGGTAAAGTCCTTTACGGCTGGTTTGATAACCACATATGCTATATCTCTAGCTTTAAAGCATTTTTCCAAGCCCAAAATAAGGATGGTAGACGATTTTGGAATGAGTCAGAAATTTTTCACTTCATAGGCAAAGACATAGTGTACCATCATTATCTGTTTCTTCCCGCCGTTCGCATGGGTATCAATCAGGAGTACAAATTGCCTGACTATATACCTACTAGAGGACACTTGTTGCTTCACGATCGAAAGATTTCGAAGAGCAGAGATTGGTATATAAGTTTGAGAGAGTTTACATCGAGTTTTAATCCCGACTATCTGAGGTTTTATCTTGCCTCTATCACACCATACTCACAGGGAGATGCAAATTTTGATTGGGATGTATTTCGCGATAAGATTAATAATGAACTTATTTCTAACGTAGGAAATTTTATTAATCGAACTCTTACTTTTATCGCTAAATCATTTAACAGTAAAGTTCCTTCCCCTTCTGAATTTGGTCCAGATGACCAGGCTAGCATACGAGAAATTGGTAGAATCGCCGATGAAGTCGGAGCCTTCCTCTCAAATAATGAATTTGACAAAGGACTGAAACGTATCCTAGCCTTTAGCTCATACTTTAATCAATTTTTCCAAAAGAAAATGCCCTGGTCAGATTCAGAGAGTGCCAGGGCAACATTATATATCTCTGTAAACGCAGTATGGTCAATTGGAATCATATTGGAGCCCTTTATTCCAACTTCCGCTGAGAAAATTTGGGTCCAACTTGGTATGCAAAGTAATGTCCACAAGGAGAAATGGAGTTCTGCATCACGGTTAAACCTAAATCCTGGTCATGCACTAGGGAACGTTGGGCCGATTTTTCAAAGAATTGAAACTAAAGACATAGAACTACGGAAATTCGATTTTGAAAAACATTGAACAACAAATTTTCGCGTGGAATAATGATCGGGCGTTTCCAGCCATTTCATAAAGGTCATCTTTTGCTTGCAAAACAAATTTTTGGCGATTGCAAAGAATTGATAATTGCAGTGGGCAGCGCGCAGTTCAACTACATGTTTAAAGAACCATTTACGGCCGGGGAACGAATTGTAATGATACATGAATCTCTAATGGAATCGAGCTTCGATCTTTGCAGATGCTATATCATTCCTATAGAGAATGAGGAGAATAATGCGACATGGTTCGCGCATATGAGATCGATGGTTCCCTCTTTTGACGTTTTATATTCAGGAAATGAATTCGTACTGAATCTAATAGGGAAGCAAATTGAGATAAGAAGCCCAGTTTTTATCAAACGAGAGAAATATAATGGGTCTTACATTCGTGAGCTAATGACAAAAAACGATGATTGGAAGAAATTGGTTCCTACTTCAGTATCAACTTTAATAGAACAATTGCGAGGTGTAGAAAGAGTTAAGATGCTCCAAAAAATGCAAACCAACGGTTTTTACAATATGAGACGATATCCTGTTACAAAATAAAATTTATGCAAAAATACTGATATTCAGTATAACCACTGCATGTAAGAAACGTTGCAAATTCTCTTGAGGCGGCTGCAATAACAAATAGATTGAATACGCGTTTAGATTATTGTATTTTACGTTAGAAATTGGTTTCATCAAGGATGATTCATTGAAAAAGATTATTAGATGTATGCTAAAATTCGCTGGTACCAGATTTTAGGTGTTAGTCTAATATTTTAATTACGTACATTCAATTGAACCTAAGCTTATGTATTTGACAAATCTCGAAAATAAATGTGGCCGATATTGCCGACGGTGGATTGACGACTTGTAAACCAAGAGTGAATCAATCATTCCAAAAACTACGTGTTGTCACATACTGCCTCTCTGCTTTGTAGATATTATTGTAAATATCAGCATCGTCAACTTGGTCACGTAGAATGCGCGCCGCCGTATCTGCACCAATTCCATAACCTGCTAAAACTACAATAGCCCTCTGGCCAAAATTATTAATTAGCGATGCCACTTTCCAGGCACGGTTGAATCTGTGAGTTTCGACGGGAGACAATTTCACTCCTGCAAGTCTTCTCACAATTATATCTGCTAATTCGTTGTCAGACCAAAAGGTTGATGTGACTAATCGAGAGCGGCATAAGAGACATTGTATCTTTGTTGGGATTTCTTTGGTTTCTATAACACGTTGCCATTTTCCACATCTAATACAAATTAGCTTGTGTTTAGTCTTCTCTATTCTCTGTTTAACAAGTTCGATAATACCCTTTTCGATGCTAAGCGGAGAAGCAGAGAATTTGGCAGATTGTTCAACTATCGGCCTTGCCAAATCAGAAAACTCATTCATCTCTTTCCAATGAATTTTAATTGTTCCATTTTTGTAATCATTTAGTAGCTTTGCGGTTTGGATTACGTCGTATTTATCATGAATGAGTTCTCTGATTGCTTCCTTGCTGAGTGGAGTTTTTGCATATCTATCATAAATCATCCTTGCTACCTTTTTATCATATAGCGCCTGTTTACCAATAACGCCGAATCTTTTTCCAACCATCCAAACTCTCCAATTAGCTGCGTGCGTACCACCAAATGAAGCAATTATAACAGATTCCAAGTCGTAAGAGTCACCCAAAACTGCTTCAAAGTGGCCCTTTGCCAATCTGGCATTGGAGGTCAACATAATCCTATATGGGTCGCTCCTTGTCTCCACAATATATCCCAGTTGAGATGATAATATAGTGGACATCAGGGTTGCAAGAGTATTATTTACTTTGGAACCGAACGTTCCATGCAAGACCGTCATATTCCTAGCTATGGAGCTCTCTATCACGATGTTTTTTGAATCAGGAATTATTTTTAGAGAGTTTAGCGTGTTCTTTATCACAGGAGTAGAAAGATGAATTTCATTTCTTGCTGCTTGTGTACGCAGCAACCCTACCTGCTCAGCTGTTTTGTAATCTACAGGTATCATTTCTCCAATCCAATAAGGAATATTTATAGTAGCGCCATGCAATGGTTCTACATTTACTAGCATTCTTTTTTCGTCCACAGATAATACCCTCCATTGCAATCCTCTTAATACGAATACATTTCCCTTCTCTCCATAGTCTCCGACGAATCGTTGATCCAGAGTTCCAATCCGTCGTCGATTTACACTGTCTATAACCTCAAATTTCAGAACGTGGGGAATAGTAGATAAATTATCAAAATAGTATTTGTACGTCTTAAATGTGCGTGTGTACGACTCATTTTCCCTATTGTATCTAATGATCCCGTTCGTGTGAAGAAGGTCAATACAATCTTGTACGTCACATCTAGGAATTTGTGCGAATGGATGTGCGTTTGTAATAAGTCCATAAAAATCTCCAATGATTATAGGATTTCTACTTTGTAGTGCCAAACCGGCAGCATGATGAGATAGCACATCTAGTGCATCTTTATGCATGATCTGTTCTTCGATGGAACCTTTTTTCATCCTTCGAAGGATGGCAAGAGATTCTAATTCATCATCTGGTTTGTTTGCTACGATAAGCCCTTTGGCTGGACTCCTATTTGCGTGCCTGCTGCGGCCAATTCTCTGAACTAGCTTTGAGACTTGTCGTGGAGAGCCATAGTGTATGACCAGATCAACCGAACCAATATCTAATCCTAACTCTAAAGAGGAGGTACATACTACGATCCCTGCGGATCCTGTCTTCAGCTTGTCTTCTGCTTCTTCTCGAATGTCCCTTGATAAAGACCCGTGGTGTATGTCTACCTTTATGCTTTGTTGATTTTTCAAAATTGTGGCCATGTACTCAGCTTCGTCTCTTGTGTTAGAGAATAGCAAAACTGGGCCCGAAATACTGTTTAATTTTATGTACTCTATAACTGATAAGGCAACGTGATTAAGAGAACCTTCTACGAAATTCAAATCAATATCATACGACCTCCTATAGTTGTCCACAATTATGGCATATCTCCGATTATAGCCCGCGATGAATCTAGCGGCTTGATCTAAATTGCCAACGGTAGCTGAAAGTCCTATTCTTGTAAATTCGTGTGAGGATGCAGCCTGCAGTCTTTCCATGCTTATCGATAGATGTGTTCCTCTTTCATTTGAAATTAATTCGTGGACTTCGTCAACAATTACCCATTCCAGGCTCCCAAGTGCTTCTAACATTCTTTCATTAGTGAGGACTACAGCGAGCGACTCTGGAGTCGTTATCAGGACATCAGGAGGGTTTTCCATAATTTTCTTTTTTGCCTTATTTGTTGTGTCCCCGTGTCTTATTTCTACAGATAAGCTTTCTGATCTTGCATACTTAACTATCCTTCTGAAGACATCGTTGTTTAAAGCTCTTAGAGGAGTAAGATAGAGAACTTTGATTTTTCCGCTATTTTTTGGAAGATCTCGAGACAGCCTAGCAAAGATTGGTATTATAGCCGCTTCTGTTTTCCCTGAACCAGTCGGTGCTACTATTAGTGAGTGTATTTTCCTCAAAATAACAGGTAATGCTTTTTGTTGAATTGCTGTTAAGGAATCAAATCCTTCTTTCTTATACTTGTCAATAATTAACTGGCTCTGCGCGTCATCACTTTTTTGCATCAGGGGATCTTCTTGAAGGGTTTTGGTATTGCCTTGAATTAGAACTTGATCTCTCATAAACAATTGTTGCAAAAAGACCAAGGACAAATAAACCAACAGCTACCCATACGTATTTGTCAAAACTTGCAATACCTTCTATTGCCATGTCGTTCCCTTTAAACATCGATAAATATATTCGTTTTAATTTTAACGTTGCTTGGCACCGTAATAGCAAGTGGAGTTTTTACGTGACATTTATAGCAAACTAGTATAAAGGGCCAACGAGAGGCAAATAATCATATATTTTTTTAGAAAATCGCTAACAATATTATCAGTTTTTCCCGTCAAAAGTTAGGAGTGTAGTCGGGAAGAATGAGTACTTGTTTCTACTTGTGACATCTCGATTTCTTTAGAGATGCAATGTGAGAATTGAATTATTAAAATTAAACATACATATATTATGTTGACGGTAATGGCGAGTGACTTTGGAAAATGATAACAATTTAGAGCCAAGACACGATCAAGAAGCAGCTACAGGCGAAAGAAAGGTAAAGGGCATAGCACTTCTGTCAGGTGGCCTAGACAGTAGTTTAGCAGTTCGTGCGATGTTAGACCAGGGCATCCTGGTCGAAGCTGTTGCAGTCAAGACACCGTTTTGTGATTTCGATTGCGGTAAGGGTTGTGGCCAAAAGGTCAAAGAGGTTGCTACAGAACTCGGCATTCCTCTTAAGACCGTGTATTTTGGCGATGACTATCTACGAATGTTAAAGCATCCAAAATATGGCTACGGTTCTGGTATGAATCCTTGTATCGACTGCAGAAGCATGATGTACAAGGCTGCGAAAAATGAGATGGAGAAAACAGGGGCTGAGTTCCTAATCACAGGAGAAGTATTGATGCAAAGACCTATGAGTCAGAATCCTCGTGCTCTAAATATCATTGAAGAAGAATCAAAAATGAAAGGAAAGGTATTGAGACCTCTCTCTGCAAAGTTTCTTCCACCCACTGAGGCAGAGAATATGGGATTAGTGGATCGAGCAAAGCTACATTCTATTACTGGGAGATCACGGAAGAGTCAACTTAATCTAGCCAAGCAGTATGACATTGTTGATCCTCCCAATGCAGCAGGGGGATGTCTTTTAACCGATCCGGCATTCGCTCGTAGAATAAAAGACGCCATGCATTCTACAGATGACGTTCCGACTATTAATGACGTAGAGCTATTGAAGCTCGGTAGGCATTTCAGATTATCTAGTAAGTCGAAATTGATCGTAGGGAGAAATAATGAGGAGAATGAGATTATGGGTGCACTAAAAATAACAGGAGACATAATTCTTGAAGCTAAAGAATATCCTGGACCGATTGGTATTCTTAGGGGCTTAACCTATGATCAAGACATGCTTGAAATATCAGCTGCTATAGTTTTGCGCTACTCTGATGCTCCAAAGCAAGGAGAGTCAAAAGTAAAAGTCCTCATAGATGACCATGAAATCGAAATTACTACCGTGCCTGTAGATGACAAGTTACTCGAAAAAACACGACTCTAAAATTCACCCTGTCGGTAAATGACTTTTGACCAGAATGACTATTTATTGATTCAGTAAGAGCTCTACTGTACTTAGCATTAGAGAAGATGGATTTATGCAGATCCCAAAGACACCGGTCTATCTGAAAACAATAACCCTCAGAGACATTAGCGAGATCCCAAGTATCAAGGAGGATTCAAAAAAAAACATGATTCTTATTTTGAGGGTTACTCCTTTGGCACAGAAAGATGTAGATGAGCTTCGTAAAGCAATTGACGAGCTATACAAGTATGTACAAGCATTTGGTGGCGATATTGCAAGGTTGGGGGAAGAGCGTGTAGTAATAATTCCCCCCGGTGTCAAAATTTGGCGTGGAACCCAGGACTTGAAATAATCAAAATCCGGTGGGTCCATGAATCCTAGACCATTCGCCTGAACAGGATGAATCACAAGTTAGACGCTTATAGTCATCATTAAAATATGCTTTGCTTATTTGGGTGATAGAACACGTAGAGTGGTGGATTAAGAAAAGATCGAAGAGCAGCTCATAAAGCAAAACTAAAACAAAAATATGATGGTCCTTACCAACCTAATCCTCGAATTTATGTTATCTCTAAAAATGCGCTTAATTTTCTCGGCGATTATACTGCCATAATTTTCGAGACGCTATTTAGTAATTTACTAACGAAACCTGTTCAAAAAAATCGCGCAAATCCTTCTTTGACGTATAGAGAATCCATTGTGTCAAGTTAACGTAGTTCCCTCCGTAACGAGCTTCACTATACTTTAGGAGAGAAAACCCTTCTGATCATTCGTTTAATGTAACAGTTATAATATTCAATGTTCACACTAAAGCTATCGATGAGTAAATTGAAGCAATCTTCAGACCCAATTCTGCCAGGGGAATCCGTAGCATCGATCGAGGAATTTGAGGGTGGAAAGAACACCTATATTGACAATGGTCTTATCCGTTCGGCTGCAGTGGGCCATAAAGTTTTGGATTTCAAAAGACGCACAGTAAGAATTGAGCAAAAGAATCCTCCAATATTGCCTAAACTAGGTGATATCCTCGTAGGCTACGTCGAAATGCTGTTTAGCAGTATGATGTCTATTAGAGTACTCTATATAAACGACACAAAATCAACATCTGGTTTTTCCGCCATTTCATCAGTTAAAATAGGATCTAGTGGGGGAGGATGGAGTCGTGATAGAGGCGATAGAAGGGGAAGAACCATTTTTAGAGTAGGAGATATTCTTCGAGGAAGAGTAGTTAGTTTATTGAATTCAACAATACATATTACCATCGAGGAGAAGGAATTTGGGGTAATTTATGCCACCTGCTTTAATTGCGGAGGCGACACGGTTCCCGTAAACAAGAATGTTAAATGTATTGAATGCGGCGTCGTGGAAGAGCGTAAATTAACATCTGATTATGGAAAGGAGACCTTTAGATTGATCCAAAAAACAGGTAATGCTTAGATAGTTATGGCCATGGAACGGGTGGCGTTTCAAGGCGAACGCGGTGCTTTCAGTGAAATGGCAACTCTCCAATACTTTTCACGACCAACCCTAGTACCACTGAGAACCTTTCATGACATATTTAGCAGTATGCAGAACGATACCATAGACTTTGGTGTGGTGCCCATTGAAAATTCAATAGAAGGTAGCATTAATGAGGTTTATGATCTATTATTGGATGCAGATTTGGTTGTCTCAGGCGAAATTTATCAAAGGATTAGACATTGTCTCATTGTGAATAAGGATACGAACTCGTTGCTGAAAACCGTTTATTCTCATCCTCAAGCTCTTGCGCAGTGCAGACATTTTTTACAGCAAAATGGGCTTGATGCTGTTTCAACATATGATACCGCTGGAGCAGTAAAAATGATTAAAGAGAAGGGTATAATGGATGGAGCTGCAATAGCGAGCAGAAGAGCAGCAGAACTCTACGATATGAAGATCCTGCAGGAAGGAATTGAAGACAAGAAAAATAATTTTACAAGGTTTTTTGTCCTGTCACATTCCAAAACAAAATCAACTGGCCGCGATCGCTCGTCTATAATTCTTTCTGTCAAGCATATGCCAGGCTCTTTATGTAGCATTTTGGAAGAATTTGCAAAGCGACATATTAACTTGACCAAATTAGAGTCACGTCCCACAAAAGAAACTCCATGGGAGTATAACTTTTATGTAGATTTTGAGGGGCATTTAGATGATGAATCTATTAGAACAACAATGCGATCAATCCAAGGGAAAACCTCGTTCCTGAAGATTTTAGGTTCGTATAAAAAAGCTGACTTGCGCTGATCAGAAATGATTCTAATATTAAACCAATTCTTTGTTGTTAGTGCTCCTGATACAATAATGCAGACAGAACTGCTCTCCCTCTAATTGACTGTGGTCGTAAGCGCATAAATCAGAATTTCATCTGGATCATACATCAGATTTGGATCGTACAAATGAATTATGTAAGCAAAGGGGGTAAACGCAATTTGATTCTGTGGCTCGAATGATTGCATTGATAATCATATTATGTAATACAGTAGTCACCAAACCCTCTGCATTAGATAAAATAGCTATTCCCATGTCTCTGAGCAACTTACATAATAATTCTATTACCTCGTACAAAGGATGCCCAATAATTGCCCTAAATGAGCTTCCAGAGCGTTAGGAAAATTTGCATCGATTTCCTACGATGGAACATTAATCCTAATCCGCTGTTTCTAATTGGAAATATGGGCTGTTCTAACTCACATCAAGTTTACGTCGTGGGGTTGACTTTCCCTATAACCCGCAGAAGTTATCCTAACGAATTGAGCATTAGCTTGCATCTCAGGAATAGATTTTGCACCACAATAACTCAAGCCTGACCTTAAACCCCCTACGAGCTGCCGTATAATTTCGACTACACTCCCTTTGTAAGACACCATGGCTTCGACTCCCTCGGGAACATACTCGTTCAAATCCTCTGAATCCGTAACTTGGAATCCTTCTTCGCGATATCTCCTACCCAAAGAAGCGTAGAATGAGGCCATCCCTCTATAAATTTTGAACTTCTTTCCATTCTTAACCATTGTTTTGCCTGGGCTTTCGTCAGTGCCACCAAAAAGGCTCCCTACCATAACTGAGGACGCACCAGCCGCTAGTGCTTTTGTTGCATCACCCGAGGTCCTAATCCCTCCATCAGAGATGACTGGGACATTTTCTTCTCTTGCTACCTTTGTACTGTCTAGGACTGCTGTTAACTGAGGAACTCCAGACCCTGTTATTACTCTAGTGATACAAATTGATCCAGAACCGACCCCGACTTTTATGGCGTCAACTCCTGCCCTGATAAGATCTTTTGCACCTTCCGCGGTTGCAACATTTCCGGCAATAAGTTCACAATCTGGAAAAGCCTTCTTGATCATGTGAACAGTGTTTATTGCGTTGTCGCTGTGGCCATGTGCAATATCAACCACTATTATATCTGCACCGCCTTCCAATAGCGCTTCTGTACGCTCCAGATAATCTCCCTTTACTCCTACGGCCGCACCTACGAGCAGCCGGCCTTTTTTATCTTTCGAAGCACTAGGATATTGTTCCATTTTCAAGATATCCTTACTTGTGATCAGACCGACTATCCGTCCTGCAGTATCTACTACCGGTAATTTTTCAATTCTGTGATTGTGTAGAATTTCTTTGGCTTCATCAATCGTAGTGCCATTTTTTGCAGTAATTACATCCCTACTCATTAGAACAGAAACTTTGCTTTTCAAGTTGGTCTCGAACAATATATCGCGCCTAGTTACTATGCCTGCTAGCTTTTTTCCATCTTCTTCAACCAATAGCCCGGACACACCATTCTGCGTCATCATCTCCTTCGCCTCTTTTACAGTCATATTAGACTTGATGGTGTAGGGCTGTTCAATAATTACAGACTCAGATCGTTTAACCTTAAGTACTTCGTCCACTTGGTCTTCAATCGTCATGAATCTATGAATGATACCTATACCGCCCTCTCTTGCAAGAGAGATAGCCATCATTGACTCGGTGACTGTGTCCATATTTGCACTAACAAGCGGTACATCCAGGATTATGTTTCTAGACAACCTTGTTTTTAGGTTAGTATCAGCTCGAGAAATCACGTGCGAGCGTTTAGGAACAAGAAGCACATCATCAAACGTAAGTCCTTCTTTGATCTCCAAAAGTCCCTTAGTATCTGGACGCTGGAAAGTATTATAAGCGTTTTCATGCAGTAAATTCAGGGACGAACTATCACCTGTTCGTCAAGATATGGTACTTGATATTGTTAGAAATAGAGATAGGTAGTTAACAATAATTTCACATGATCCGAGCAAGAACTTTGGATTTTATGGGTTAAAAATGGATGTTAAAAGATTGTGTTAATTCGTATTTTGGTAGTATATCTTTATCATTCTGATTTTGCAGATTTCAGTCATATCGAATAAATTAAATCTAAGACTCACTAGACCTGGTTCAAGGTATCTCACCCGTGACCATAAAGGACTATATTGAGGTTTCTAAACCTAGGATAGTGGTTGTTCTAATAATCACAGCCGTTACTTCTCTGCTAGCAGGGAGTAGATTTGATAGTACACCAAGTACGGGGTGGGACGTTGATATCTCGAAATTGGCATTTCTTGTTCTAACAGGCGCTCTGGCCTCTATGGGTTCGAGTGCTTTGAATCACTATTATGATAGGGACATTGACAAGATCATGTCTAGGACCTCAAATAGACCCATTCCATCAGGTAGATTGTCGCCGAGAAATGTAATGATTTATGGGTTGGCTACTTGTACTTTATCGGTCCTGATTGCATGGTTTGCGTTAAATCCTGTTGCTTGTGGTATGATTGCGCTTGGAATTTTCTTCTATGTCATTATCTATACTGTCTGGCTAAAACGAAGTAACCCCTTTAATATCGTCATAGGGGGATTTGCTGGAAGCGCTGCCTCGATGGCCGGTTGGGCCACCGCAACCGGATCTATCAACGTGTTGGGTTTTTTAGTCGGATGGCTGGTATTCATGTGGACTCCTGCTCACTTTTGGTGTTTAGCCATGAAAGCGAAGGAGGAATATGCTAGCGTTCGTGTTCCTATGCTGCCCGTTCTAATCGGGAATGAGAGAACAGCAAGTTATATTTTTTTAAATACAGCAATTTTACTGCCCTATTCTATATCGTTATACTTCTTTGGGACAGGAATAGTATATGTAGTAATCGCGGCCATTTCTGGTTCAATCATGTTGATATCCCATTATAAATTAACAAAGAATCCTACACCTGAGGCTGCTTGGAAAGCGTATAAAGTCACTGCGCCTTATCTTGTAATAATCTTCGTGGGATTGGCATTCGATGCCCTCTTTTACTATAGAATTTGAGCCAAAGAGTCCTGCTCTAAGGATTCTTCAACTTTCAATCAAGATGCAGAATCCATTACAACATTTTCAATCCTACGTTTATCTTTGGTCAGCCAAGATACTCTGACTAGGCCGTATATCTCCAGATCTAGAAGAGCTTTTTCTAAATCTACCTCAGTAACTTGGATACCTTCCTTGCTAAGAATATTCATCAGGTCAACGTCTGTGAGGTTGCCTGAATGCCTTATCTTTTCGTAAATAAGATTGCGTAGAGGGTAATTCATCATACACACCTAGAACATGCTGATTTTTGCTAATTGCATAGATGACTTAAAGTTTGCAGCTACAGATATAAATTAATTGTTTTTCTTAGAAAGGGGAAGGAACTTGTCATCCTCTAGCCGTAAAACAACCTGTCCAATGCTTTTGGCATAGCATAGGTGACTTTTTTTGTCATAAGTTCATACCAATCTTCCACATCCTTTGTTATTGACGGTTTTGTAAGATGCAACGCGTTAGCGAAATCGTTAGCAGTAATAATATCTGACTTTTTCCGCATTGCGTTTACGGCTGCTTCCCTGCACAAACCGGTAAGGTCAGCGCCACTGAACCCTTTGCTAGATTGGGAGACCTCCTCCAAATTTACATCAGTAGCCAATGGCATTGAAGGGGTTAGAACTTTTAGAATTTCTAATCGATCTTTCTGATCCGGTGCTCCTATGCAAACAACCAAATCCAGTCTTCCTGGCCGCAAAAGTGATAGATCAATCAAATCAGGTCTATTCGTAATTCCTATCACGATAACCCCGGCACTACCTGAATCGTCCATTTCAGTCAGGAGTTGAGACAGCACTCTTTCGTTCCCAGAAATATCATCCTCACCTCGAGGCCTAGCGAGTGAATCTAGTTCATCGAAAACCACTACGCAAGGCGAAGAGGCTTTTGCCTTTCGAAAAATCTCACGTATAGCTTTTTCAGACTCACCTACCCATTTAGATAATATCTCTGGCCCACGAACGACTATTAAGTTTGCGCTACTTTCGGTCCCTAGTGATTTTGCAATCAACGTTTTTCCGCAACCCGGTGGACCGAATAGAATTGCCCCTCTGGGCGGCCTAATACCCATCTTGCTAAAACGGTCGGGTTCTTTGATTGCAACAATTAGATTATCATATAATATTCGTTTCGCATCATGAGATCCTCCCACGTCACTCCATTTTACTTTAGCAACTTCAACATAGAATTCCCGCATGGCTGTGGGAATAATTTCCTTCATCCCTTCCTTGAAGTCTTTATGCGTGATTTCTATAATTTCTAAGGTTTCTGACGAAACTTTGTCTCGTTCAAGATCAATCTCAGGAAGATATCTACGTAACGCCTTCATTGCCGCCTCTCTGCATAGAGCCTTTATGTCTGCGCCGGTATAGCCGTAGAGCTCTGCTGCTAATTGATGAAGGTTAATATCCTCAGCCAGAGGCATGCCCCGGGTGTGGATTTGCAATATCTCAAGCCTGCCTTCTGCGTTTGGAACACCAACCTCGATCTCTCTGTCAAATCTACCAGGACGTCTTAACGCGGGATCTATGCTTTCTGGTCTGTTCGTCGCCCCTAATACTACTACATTTCCCCGTTCGGACATCCCGTCCATCAATGACAAGAGCTGTGCCACCACTCGTTTTTCAACATCTCCAAAGGCTTCCTCTCTCTTCGGAGCGATAGCATCAATTTCATCTATGAAAATAATGCTTGGTGCAGATTCTCTTGCTTCCTTGAAGATATCTCGAAGTCTTGCTTCAGTTTCTCCATAGTATTTATTCACTATCTCAGGCCCATTTATTATATAGAAGTTAGCTTCAGATTCTGAGGCAAGCGCTTTGGCTATTAAGGTTTTCCCACAGCCGGGAGAACCATACATCAGTATACCACTATGGGGCTCAATACTAAGCTTTGTGAAAACTTCAGGGTGGCGTAAGGGTAGTTCAACAATTTCCCTTAGACGCCTAATCTGTTCCTTTAGACCTCCGATTTCTTCATAGGTTACACTAGGTTTCTTATCAGCAGTTGTCTCACCCAATATTGTGAGCTCTGTACTTCGTTCGATCCTGACTGTGGCGCGGGGTGTTAGTTTCTGAACTTGGAAATCCATTTGACTCCCCAAGATCACGACTGATATTTCGTCGCCTTCAACTAAAGGGAAACCGCTTAGCTTGTTTTTTACGAATTCGCAGAATTCCTTATCTACAATAATGTTAGTGGTTCCCAATGGTAATAAGGCGACGCTTTTTGCTCGTTTGGATTCAATTTTTCTTATCGATAATAGATCGTTCAAGCTTACACCAACATTCTTTCTAGTCTGTCCATCAATTCTTATTATTCCTGAATTTTGTTGATCCTCGTCTGCTGCGCAGGCTATCACTGGACTACTGCGTTTACCAATTAGCTGAACAATTTCTCCAGGTTCTACGCCGATTTCACGCATAGAGTTAGGGTTTATCCGAGCTCTTCTCTTACCAATATCTCTATGCTTCGCCTCTGCCACTCTCAACTGAATTTTGGATTTTGACCCTCCTCTCTGACTCCTTTCACGAGGTTTTTTCAAAGGTTTATCTTACGAACCTCCTCAAAATTCATTTCATTTCATTGTTATTGATTGTCTACTTATGTTGATAACTTGGATTTCTCCAACCCCTGTTAAACTTTTTATGGAATCTTCTAGTTTATCCATCTGTCCTTCCTTATCTTCTATAAGGAAATCTCCGACTATGGCATTTAGTCCATATGCTATAGGTTCCTTCGCATGTGCCTTAAGCTGCATACTATCAGGAATATTGCTTTTAAGTTGAAGTATGACCTCATCTAGATTAGAATCTGCTTCAGCCGGTAGTATCCTGATTCTAGCTAAGAGACGTGTCATTTCTATGGACCCTCAAATCCGCATCCCACGCACTTGTAAACTCTCGCAAACTCACGACAGCTTTCACACCGCCAGATCAAAACGTACCCACAGTTAGGACAATAATACTTTACGCATTCATCGTTAGGCATGATTGGTCTGCTGCATGATGTGCAGACCGGTAATTGCAAGGGCTTAGACATTCCGTATAATTCGAATCACTATCCGAATTTATATCTTGCTTACCATAAAAGCCGCCTAGCTTCATTGCCTAGGAGAGTTTTTATTATCTTTGATGTGTGCTTTGCGCCCAATATTTTATATATAGCCGTCGAATGGATATCAAAGTTACCTTCAGCAGATATTCGACTAATCTCGTTTTCAGAGATACTAGAAAATAACTCATCGAGTGCTTTATTGTCTAGTCGCTCCAGTATTTCTCTGACAATCTTCATCTTTTTGAATTCCGCTCCGAAAATTGAAGACCAGTCTTTTTGGTATTCGCCGAGCAGAGTGTCTCTGTTATTTTCGATGGCGTTTACAACAGCACGCCCTGCTAATATACCACCCATTCCACAAGAATATATTCCTCCCGCAGTAGTTGGCTTCGTTTGACCTGCTGCATCTCCTATCACTATCGCCTTAGGACCATTAAGGAAGCTCTCGATCGGGCCCATAATCCAAATTGGAGCATACACTCTACGAACGACGGTATACTTTCCAGCCTTGTTATCCATATAGGATTTTAAGACCTTTGCGGCATTGATTGACCTGCCTGCAACACCGACTTTTCCTTTGCCTGAGCCGGTGGGAATTATCCACGCAAAGAACCCCGGGTATTTTTGATTATCAAACTGCACCTCAACTGTGTCGCGATCTATCCATGGAGCATAAACTTCGTACTGAGCTGATTGCAATATACCTTCCCTGCTCCGCTTTAATAAAGATACAATACCTCTACCATCAATAAAGTAATCACATTCCAATTCTCCTTCAGTAGTCTTAACTATGTGGCCGGAGGGATGATTAGAATCCTTATTCTGATCTTTACGGGAGATCGAAATCATAGAACACTTCACTCTAATTTCTGCCCCCATTTTCTGGGCCTGAAATGCAATCTGCTTGTCAAATGCACGTCTATTTAAAACGATAACATTCTGGCTTTCCGCTTTTACTTCAAACCCACTTGACGGAGAAAAAAATTTTGCGCTTTTAATTTTGTTGTCTAATACATCATATGATGGTATAATGCCAAGTTTCTCAATCCCCTCCATGCTCACGAGCCCACCACAGTGTTCTGGGGTACCGATTTCAGGATCCTCTTCAAGTACCATGACCGAAATGTTCTTTATATAGGCTATCTCACGTGCAGCCAATAATCCGGCAATACTGCCACCAGCGATTACAACATCATAATGGTCCATAATACTTGATGAGAAAACTCTGTTGTTGGATTTATTAAATGATTATACTTCAGGTATGGAATACAAACAGGTCGTAAGGAGCTAAAAATGGGTACAAATTGAGCAGCAGGCCGTATCAGGAGCTAATAAACTGTAATTACTAGTAACTATTTCAGTAAATTTCTATTCCGTAGATTGTTACGTTAATGAACAAATTAGCTGGCTGTTTATTATTTCACAACCGCTGTGTCATCCTATAGTAATCGTTCTTAATCATCTAAACTGTACTTTTAGGCTGAAGCCGCTGATTCCATTTATTGTTGTTTTGCATCTCATTGCTTTAACTGTACTAAAGTTGCCTGAAAACTTAGATTTCCATGGACGTGTATCAAGACGAGATGTCTAGTACAAGTTCACTGCAAGTGTTAAGCTGGTATGGACTAGTTTCTAGCGTGCTCGCTTGCCTTCCACGAATTCAAGGAAGTTCGTTTTTGCTTTCTGATAATCCATCTGAGTAGGAGGATGTTTAAAGCAATACGAGCTGAGACTCTCAAGGGGCCCTGCAATCCCCCTATCTATAGCCAATTTTGCTCCTCGTATAGCATCTATCATGATCCCTGCACTATTATACGCATCCACCACTCGGAGTTTAAGATCCAATTCTATTGGGAGGTTCCCGAAACATTTGCCTCTAACCGAAATATAACATACCTTATCGTTCTTTAAGAATTCCACGTAATCTGATGGTCCAATACGCATAGGAATATCGTATGGTGCCATGGCGGACACAGCGCTTGTCTTGCTGACTCTTTTATCTTCCAG
>Ga0193701_1000005_pt1 | contig 68811 bp, 68 predicted proteins | sample U3s2metaG_FD_143055 | JGI IMG/M metagenome (GOLD analysis project Ga0193701, IMG submission 143055) | Soil microbial communities from a riparian zone of the East river system, Colorado, United States - U3s2 | ecosystem: Environmental > Terrestrial > Soil > Riparian zone | place: USA: East River...
ATACAAATAATTTAGAGTCCCAACTTACCTTATATAACATTGAGTCCACTTTTTTAATGTGAACTTGTTAAATCATTTTTGTATTTCTATATATTACTTATCCTTCTGAAATTATTGTAACATTATTAGTCGACATCAACAGATCTCTTAATAAATGATTCTATAAATCTGGTTCATATTCTGCCCTTCCATTATTGAGCAAATGTTGGTAAAGATAATATAGATTGTAGAGAGAAATAATTCGAGTATTAGTTGGTATTATACTGCCAAACAAACAACAAAAATTATCTTGTTTTTCCATGATTAACTTGTAAAAGCTAAAATGTAATAATAGCAATTAAATAAAGACATAGTTGACAGTCAAAGAAGCTGATTATGGAGAAAAAAAAGAGTAGAGGGACAAGAAGTAGAAACCACAACAAACTATGTTTTTGAGGCGTCGTTAAGCAAGACGCCAATTTACGAGATTACATGAGCAGGCTTTAACAGAAAATGTAAGTCTATGTAAAAGAAAAATTAGTAAAATAGCATTAACGCAAAACATAAATCATGAGCTCATATCGTGAGCAGCGTCGATACTATTGAGCAACATTGTCATCCTCAAGCTTTTTTGTAACACATTATAAATGATTACGAAAGTAAATGATTACGAAAGAAATTTGTAAGAGATATTGTTTACACTTAAAAAAGTAATCTCTCATTAATGCCATAGGCAATATTTGGTAGTCATGTCCAAAAGGAAGAAACGATTTATCTACAGCCATTGGTTGTTGTCATCTATATGAGAGCCAATCTGCTGAACGATAAACCTCTGATGATTGGCTACCTATCAGCAATTATAGCAGCTTTACTATTCGGCTCAGTCTCTACAATTGCAAAACCGATATTGTCTAATATCAGCCCTATGTTGCTTTCTTCTCTAGTATATCTCATCTCTGGATTGGCTTTAACTCCAGTTGCACAACGTATCAAATATTCCTTTAGAAGGAATGATTATCTACTTCTAATTACAGCTTCAATTTCTGGTGCAGTAATTGCACCAGCTATGTTCTTCTTTGGTCTTAAACAGACCACAGCGATAGATAGCTCCATTTTATCGAATGGCGAAATAATCTTTTCAATTCTACTAGCTATGGCATTTTTTAAAGAAAAACTAAATCGTATTGGATATGTCGCAATGGCCTTAGTTCTAATAGGATTAGTCATTGTAACAACGAACCTTCAATTTGATAGTTCTCTGCAAAAGATAAATACAGGAAATTTACTTATCATTGGTGCTACATTATTTTGGGGCTTAGATAATAACATAAGCAAAATTATTAGCCATCGGATAGACGTTACAAAAATAATACAACTAAAGTCGTTTATTGGAGGTATAATTCTACTTGCTTTGGTTTTTCTCTTAGGGATTCCAGTAAGCATTAGTATGCCACAAATACCATACATTCTTCTGCTTGGAATTGTTAGTTTCGCTGCATCGCTATATTTCTTTTTGCATAGTTTAAAGAGAATTGGAACAATCAATACTATGTTGATATTTTCACTTTCTTCTGTCTTTGGTCTTGTTCTTGCTTCAATATTTTTGTATGAACAGATATCTATATTTCAAATAATTGCAACCGGAATTATGTTATCCGGCATTTATCTAATCTACCGAAACAATCACCACAATACGATGGTTAACAGATAATATTGGAATAGTTTTGATGTTAAATACACTCTGGACGTTGGGAAAATAAAGGATCTCGTATTATTTGGTCTAGCATATTGGAAACTTGATTGTAAAGTATTGTAATTACATGCTACAAACGCTCAAGACAGGAGAGAAACGATACATGCACTATCATTGGCAAAAGAATGCTATAGAATGAAGTTAGACATACTCACTAATGCTAAAAAATATACAGCGATAGTATAACAACTATTCAAAGATAAGACATAATGAAGACACAACGACAAGCGAAGACAAAACCAAATTGGAAGATACATGCATACTACTTGGATGCTTGTAATTGTGACTGGGGATGTCCGTGTCAATTTAATGCAAATCCCACACATGGAAATTGTGAAGGACTAAGTGGAATTCACGTAATAGATGGCAACTTTGGTGATGTTGATAATAATGATATCAAACTAGATGGACTTAATATGGCATTTATTGGTTCTTGGCCTGGACCTATACATGAAGGCCATGGTAAAGCATCATACTACATAGACCATAGGACTAACGACAGCCAGTTTGATGTACTATCGAAAATTATTACAGGGAAAGCGGGTAGGGGCGGTCCTTTCGCACTCTACGCGAGCATTATAGAAGAATATGATGAGCCAAGAAAAGCACGGATTAGATTTGAAGTAAAAGGCATTAGGAGTCATATGACTATTGGCAACAATAATACTGATGATTATATAGTAGATGCATGGCTCGAGCCTATAAGAAATCCAGTAACAGGAAAGATTCATAGAGCAATAATTGAATTACCTGAAGGTGTTGAGGCAACTAGAATGGATCAGGCGTCTACAAAGAAACTTTTGGTAAATGATAGTCATCTTCACTTTAGATATGGGGGAACGTATGGAAGTTTTTCCGAAAATGTTTGGAATGGACAATAAGAATAGTAATAGCGAATATAGTCATCATCTGGATCTGTAGATATCTCTACTACTGTTGATCGCGATATCAACAAGTATATCAACAAGGCTCAATAATATATCGTGTTAAAAACGATATACGAAACTATGAAGTCAAAGAGTTAGAGACTAGACAGATTACACATTATGGATAGCCTTAACGAAATTACCGATTTTCGTATAAATATGCATATTTAATATTGGATATTTAGTTTCTGCAGGCAGTTGGCATCAGTGATATTCAAATTCAATAGTTGTAAGATGACTACTGCATAACAGCAAGCGTCAGACTATACATCGATTAGGCCGTCAATAGCATTAGATAACGTAGGAGATAGGTCAACCTTGGCACATTGCCCTGGAATGGAATTTGTTGCAATTAGTTCTACTACGCCTGCAGCCTCTATTCGTTGTAGAGCATCTCCTATTAATAGTGCATGTGTGCACATAGCATAGATTTCAAGACATCCATTTTCCTTTAAAACCTTGCATGCTTTAACTATGCTACCGCCACTACTTATAATGTCGTCTATAAGAATCACATCTCTACCGCTGATATTAGAGTCTAGTTTTTTGTCAACCGTTACTTCACCTGTACTTCTATCACGAAATTTTTTTAGAGCTATCATGTCAGTTCTCAAAATCTTAGCTAATTCTTCTGCTCGTTTAGCTCCTCCTCTATCCGGTGAAACTATTATTGGTCTTCTGAGTTTCATGTTATTTATGGCATAACTAGCTAAGGGAGGAATTGAAGATACATTTTGAACATCAATTGTAAAATATGATAATGCTTGTATGCTGTGGAGATCTACTGTTATCAATTGTTGTGTTCCTACAGCTTCAAGTAGCTTGGCTACTACTCCTATACTGACAACTTCACCTTCCAAAAAAGCTTTGTCCTGTCGTGCATATGCCATATATGGAATAACTGAACATATACCTGATGCGTTATCATCATTACACTTTTTTATCATCATTAGCATTTGAAGAAGATGCCTGTCTGTAGGTGGATAAGTTGACTGTACTATTACACAATATTTTTTTCTTATATCTTTGGTTATTTTGATTTTAGTCTCACCGTCAGAAAATATATGAACATCTACTGGTACTAAATCTGCTATACTTTCTAGGGCCTTAGCAATCTTTATAGCTAGATCATAAGATGAAGGTCCAGCTAGTATACATACATCTTTTTCCAAGGGCTTAAACATAATTTTTTAAAAGATGTTCTTAAAATACTTTACAAATTGTACGACACTGGTTGGTCCTTCTGGATAAGTTATTTGACATAAAGAAACATGAACTCTTATCCCTCAAATCAGAGTTTGTTGGTCTGCAAATAAAAGTTTAGGCAATAGCATCTCTATGTTTTTCATTCCAGTGTTTTGTAAATTTATCTATAATTTCTTCAAGTTTGTGGTTATTGAATCGTCTAAGCACATATGAAAAGTTACCGCTCATTGCGGTACATTCTTGACAATTTCTTTTAGTTCTCTGTATAACATAGGACGAATCATATCCATATGCCTCTCCTACTATGCATTTTTTATAATCGTTGATTTCAGAGTAGAGCGTATATATGATGTCCTCATCATTTACATTTAATATTTTATTCAACCTATCAAACCATTCTGGTGTGATCTCTCTAAGCGTTAAGTATCCTTTATTTTTATTATCAGTTGGATTTGCAGTAGCAGTCATAATCCATCCGTCTGTTTTAGACTGTGACTCAAGTATAAATGCTAGGTAATAAGACTAGAGCGATTGACATTACATCCTGCACGCATTATTGCATATTGTCATATTGGAAGTGTAAAGCCTACCATAAAAAAAATCAAGTTTCAGCAGGAGGAGAAGGAGGAATACCAGCATCGCTTGTATCCATACCACTTCGTCCTCTGGTTGCAATCTCAGGTCTTCCAAATTCTTCTGATACTCGCTTGTACATATTTAGCTCTTGGGTTGATAATGGCCTAATCTTCTTCATTGCCTCTTCAAAGTGACGCATATGGATCTTAAGTTCTTGTACGTGTTTGTTTGCTTCCTTTGGATCTTGATATTTTGATACATGTTCCCGCAATGCAAGCATAACTGCTGCTGATGATAGTGATGCGATATCAGCGCCTGTGTAACTATCTGTGTGATCTGCCAATTCTTCAACCTTAACATCCTCAGCTAATGGTTTCTTTGTTGTATGGATTTTTATTATCTCTATCCTGGAGTCACGATCTGGAGGAGGTACATAGAGCAATCTATCAAACCTGCCTGGCCTTAACAATGCAAGATCTATAATATCAGGCCTATTAGTAGCGCCTATCACTATCACGTTGGTTAATATCTCAAGTCCATCTAACTCAGTTAATAGTTGGCTTATTACCCTTTCAGTAACATGGGAATCGCCAAAATCAGCTCCCCTGCTGGGAGCTATCGCATCCAATTCATCAAAGAATATGATGCAAGGAGCCGCCTGTCTTGCTTTTCTAAATACTTCTCTCACTCCTTTTTCTGATTCTCCCACCCATTTTGAAAGAAGCTCAGGACCTTTAATACTAATAAAATTAGCTTCACTTTCATTTGCTGCAGCTTTGGCCATCAAAGTCTTTCCTGTTCCCGGTGGACCGTAAAGCAATATTCCTTTTGGAGGAGTAGCATCAGCATATGTAAATACTCCTTGATATTTGAGAGGCCATTCTACAGCTTCTTGCAATTCTTGCTTTATGGATGGTAATCCACCGATATCTTCCCATTTCACATTTGGAACCTCTACAAACACTTCTCTCATTGCAGATGGCTCCATTTCTTTAATTACATCCATAAAATCTTGCATATTGACGATGATTTTCTTTAATGTATCTGCAGGTATGCTCTCAGATGATAAATCAATTTCTGGCAGCACTTTTCTTAACGCTCTCATTGCTGCTTCTTTAGACAACGCTTGTAGATCAGCTCCAACAAAACCATGAGAAATATCAGCAAGCTTTTCTAAATTGACATCTTTATCAAGGGGCATTCCTCGTGTGTGAATTTGTAATATTTCTAATCTACCATCTCTATCAGGAACGCCTATCTCAATTTCCCTGTCAAATCTACCAGGACGTCTCAGTGCTGGATCAATTGCATTTACTCGGTTTGTAGCTCCTATAACAACCACTTTGCCACGGGAAGACATGCCGTCCATTAATGATAACAATTGTGAAACGATCCTTCTCTCAACCTCTCCTGATACTTCCTCTCGCTTTGGAGCAATAGAATCAATCTCATCTATGAATATAATAGAAGGAGCATTTTTTTCTGCCTGTTCAAATATATTTCGTAGTTTCTCTTCTGATTCTCCGTAAAATTTGCTCATTATTTCAGGCCCTCCTATCGTGTAAAAGTTGGCATTTGTTTCATTAGCTACTGCCTTTGCCAATAATGTCTTACCAGTTCCAGGTGGTCCATGAAGAAGGACTCCTTTAGGTGCCTCTACTCCTAATCTCCTAAATAATTCGGGATGCCTCAAAGGCAGCTCTATCATTTCTCTGACCCGAGTTACCTCATTTCTTATTCCACCAATATCCTCATAGGTAATGGAGGGAACTCCACCCTCTTTTGTTAATTGTACTGCCTTTGCGCTTTCTTCAGAAACTGTAATCTTAGTTGAGTTGCTAACGATAACTGGTCCTGAAGGATTGGTAGAAATTACGACAAGGTCTATTCTTTGACCCATTACGTTTATAGGCACTGTATCGCCTTTGGTCATTAGTGTCCCATTCAGGTACTCTACAAGATACTGTTCGGCACCTACTATTCTGAGTGGTTCCGTCGGCGCAAATGTTATGCTTCTGGCAACCTTTGATTCTACTTTTCTAACATCTACTGTGTCGTTAATACCTACATCAAGCTTATTCCTTGTATAGCCATCAATGCGAACCAAACCCTTTCCTCTATCTCTCTCCTTTGCTGGCCAACTTAGAACAATGCTTTTCTTTCCAAGTGATGACAATTCTAGAGCATCGCCAGTAGAAATACCCATACGTTCAGCTACGTCAGGATCTACACGTGCGATTTTTCTCCCTACATCATGTTGCTCCGCTACTTCTGCAACTTTTAGCGTTGCTACTTTGGTATTGTTGGCATTAATATTACTACTACTATTATTTTTATTATTAGAATTATTGTAGTCTATATCTTCTGAGGACATATTTTTTCACTTGCTCTCATCTAACTAGTCTAGAACTTAAAGGTTAGCTGTTATTTTCGTTAAGTTCACAATATCAATAATAATGTGCAATTATATCTTATAGTTCTTAGGTAATAATCGATAATAAACTCAAAAAGTAGTATAATATTATGGGGGCTGTTTCTAATATTCCAGTTCCTCTTCGTTATGGACGCTAAACTACCAATAAACTCATCCTAATAGCGAAATAGTGAGGAGAAATTCTCGATTCTTAAGAAAATATTTGCAATAATGCCTCAAAAGTAACAAAATCTATATCGTAGTTAGCTAAATGCGGCCTGAAAATAGCTATGTTCCAAAAACTGAATTACAAATAGCAACTTCGCGGTCAATCTCCAAGTAGTTTTCTGATCTCTGATTAAAGAAGAATTAATGATGGTGAAGTACAATTGATTTCGGAAATCTAGAAACTTTGAGTAGGGACTGATGGGATTACTTTAGCTTAAATATCATAATACCAATGAAGTTGTTCCGTAGTAAGTTAGATAACCATTAAAAGAATGATATGATTCCTTTTGTTTCTAGTTCATACTGACGTTTTATTCTAGTTGGATGCTTTATCTCCATAGGCACTAAGGCAGCAGGTATCCATGATAGCAACAGTCCAGGCCTTTTATAGACATTCCTTTACTATTATTAGAATTGATACTAAAAATATTACGTACTGACTTCTATCTATTTGCTATCTGTTATTTATTGAAATCACTAATATTCTCTAGCAGTTAGTTCATTTTGAAATGTTAAGGAATAATAACTTCGGTAGATTTATGGCTGTTGCAGCAGTATCTACGATACTTCTAACAACAACTTTGATATTTATGATATCAAATATTGCCATAACACCAGCAACTAATCAATATCAAGCATTTGCGAAGAGCAGTCAGAGTGATAAAAATACTTCTGCTGAAACTGTTGCTAAGCCTACGACAGAAAATGATGGAACAGGAACAGGAACTGACCATGTTGCAATAGTAGGAGTAAAGCATGCAAGGTCATTTAGTCCTAATCCAATAGATGTCAAAGTTGGAGATACAGTAACCTGGACTAATGATCATCGTGAATCACATACAGTAACATCAAGCTCCGGATTCGATTCAGGTATTATTGAACCGGGCCAGTCTTTTAGCCATACGTTTGAAAAAACAGGTACTTTTCAATACTACTGCGAACTTCATCCATCTATGGAAGGAAAAGTTAATGTAGGCTGAGCATCTAGGTTCGAATCATTCCTTCTTTTTCTTTACTCGAAGACAACAATACAATGTACTGGATCTGATTTTGCAATGTATCTTTCACTAACATTCTAGCAATTGCACTAGCATTAAACACTAAAAATACGAATGAAACTTGGATTATAGGCTTTTAGATTGCAGCAAGAATTGGAAATTGAAGCGAACCTGGCGTTTGACAGTAAGGGCATTTTGCAGTTAGAATCCTATCATAGGCAGAGGCATGAGTCGATTTTTTCCTGTATAGGATAAGGCTAACTTGAATAGGAACAAATTTGCACTTCCTACAAAAACATTCGCGAGCAATCTTGTCAGGATCAGCTCTTACTTTAAAGCGCATTTTTTCGAATCGATCAAAGTACTTTACTTGCTCTTCCATTTTTCTTTCAATATCTAACTTCAGACTATACAATATCAATTCTCTTGATTTGGCATCTAATTCATCTATGGTTTCGTCGAATAAACTATTAAAATAAACTCTGCTTTCCCAATCTTCAAAATCTAACTGTAAAACATGTCGGAAAAGATCTATTATACTTACAATAGGAAGACCACTTGATAGCACCTTGCCAATGAGGTTAACAATTTTTCTAAAAACTTCCTTGTCTTTGCACTTTCTAAAAAATTTTGATTAGAAGACGGTTGAAGCAGGAGAATCTTCTTTTATCGGAAAAATTAAACAAAGTAGGTTGAATATTTCATTTTCAGTTGATTTTTGGTCAGTTGTGGGACACCAAGTTTCAATAATCAAGGCCAAAAGGGACCCATATTCGGTGTACTTGTAGAGGGCTACAGTACCCATACCCTTCTCCTGTGATCTGGTGCCGCTTTTTTCGATTATATATAAGTCCATGAGGTGATTCAATTTCCTCTTGAAACGCATCTGGATGTTCTCTTTTATTTCTTCTACGTTTTTTGGTTTAACTCCATATTTCTTTATGAGATTAGGCTCGTTTACTATCATCCATCCAGCTAGTTCCCATACCGTAAATGAGCTACCATCATTATAGGTCTTATTTTCATTTTGTATTTTAAGAACTACGGAGTACTTTAGTATGTACTGATATAGCAGTGCATCAGGAGTATAATTGCCGTCCTTTTTTTTCCTAAAGATTGAATCAATCCTAGGTAGTTCTTTGGCTCTCATATAGTTCGTCTATATTTAAGATCTCAAATCAAAGAAGTGGAATAATAATGGAATTATCTTTATCGCATCTAATGCATCTTACACCGGACAGGGGAACATTCGGGGCCAGATTACTTCTTCTTAAATAATGGACAATATCATCGGCCATGAGAACGTAAGACGAACAGTTTCGGCATTTACCTTCCAAAACAAGCCTATCATATCTACCTCTAAGCTCAAAAACACGATCTTCGTACGCTTTATGGTGTACTACTATTCTCTTTGACATGGTTGTCTGCAAGGTTAACTTTATGTCATGTAAGAGCAACTCCTTTACATTAGGCTCCAATTCATTTAGTGTCTGAAACCATATATCTATGAACATTTTTGCCTTCTCGGTTTCATCAAAATATAAAACATCCAGCCTTGCCAGAAGGTCTTTTATGGTCATTGCTGAATCAAGTCTATTTCTTAAAACATCGACTAAAAATTCACTAAAAACTCCTTTCTCTTTATATTTCTTAAACACTGCTATGAGGTAGATGCCATACGAATATGACGAAGGACTTGCTCTATAATCAGAATTGAGTAGATCGTATATTTTGTTAGTAGCACTTTCTTTTTTAGCCGGATCCATACTTTCGATCAGTAATGCAATCAAATAACCTGCAGATGTGTATTTGTAAATCTCTACAAATCCAGTCCCTCTTCTCTGGTGCATCGCTCCTGCGGATTCAAGTAATTGTAAAGAGGATAGATCATATAACAAACCCCTGATTCGGTCCATAACGTATTGCACCCTATTATCAGGGCGAGTATTACTGTGGGGGCGGTATTGATAACGCTCCCTAAACTCTAGATGCTTATCCATTAACCATTGAGCAAGGTCCCAGACATAGAAAGGCTTGTTATAGTTAGATTTCTCCTGTCGAATCACTAATGCATAACTAAGGATACCTTGGGATAATTTGGCATTCCTCTTGACATAATTTCCAATCTTGTCCTTTCTAAAAATCTGGTCTATGCTGGAAATGCTTTTCGTAAATAGCATGGTGTTTTCCATGAAATAAATACCATGCATTCTAAAATAAAAAAAACAGACTTCATTAGAGTTCAGTGCATCCCAGATAGTATGGATAACTCAGAAAAGATAGAACTCAGACGAGTTCAAGCGCTACAAGGAGAAAGAAGTTTTACGCTTGTTTTTCCTAAAGAGTTCGCGATAGAATTAGGAGTAGGAAAAGGAGATTTTTTGAAATGTCAGGTCGATGGCAAAAGATTGGTTGTAGAAAAGGTGGAGCCGTGAAATGAATAAAAAAGATAGTGAAGTCACCGCCTATAAGTTAAGTTGGAGATCTACTTGGCTGTACAAATTAGAGAAAAAAGGAAAATCGTTAGATCAGGTTGAGGGACCAGGACATAACTCCATCCTCAGGACCCATTCTTCTTAATATGGTGATGAATAAAGAAAATGCCAACCGAAGACCAAACTAATCAGTTAGGGACCGCTAAAGTATTCCCACAAGAAGAACAAATCCCCAATGTAGCCCAAACTAGAAAGGCCGTAAGTAAAGAAGCAATCTATGATGATTATACGATTGAACGCTCAGTAGACGAATTATACCTTTGTTTAATGAAGGTAGACAATAATCATTATGAAAAGCAAGCCAGGAACCTTATATATCGAATTCCAGTTTATGAACCTACACCATTCTTTAATATAAAGATATCAGACCTTAACCAGCAAGTCAAAAGGGAACTAGACGATAGGTGGAATTACAAACTCGAAATAGATTACATACTCAAAGAAGCAGTAGGCAGGATCTTCAAGAATATTGATGAGCGGTATTTCCTATTGTCAGTTAAGCGACTTTTGAAAGTGAGGTTAGTCTCATAAATGGTAACATCTTACATAACAGGAGATAACAACGATAATGAAGACATTCAAAAAACAGCAACAGTAGAAGAAGATGAATCTTTAGCAACAGAAATTAAGATTACAAACGAAGATTTAAAATTCGTTATTGATACAATGAAAAAAGAGGCACCGTCTGACCTAGTATCAATAAAACAATTACTATATGGAATGGCTAGCGCCTTTACAAAATGTCCCATTCATCATAGTGTAAATTCAAGAAAGACAGGAGCAGGTAAGACGCATGATCTGACACTAGTATCAAGTTATTTTCCAAAAAAATATGTGATCGTATTGGCCGGAATGTCGGACAAAGCATTATTTCATCGACATGGAATAAACGTAATAGTAGACGAAAATACCGGGAACACAATGCCTGTCCAACCAATCATCGAAGATCTAAAGAGCAAGATTGAAAATTTACAAGGAGATAAAAAGAAAAATAAAAAAGAGATAGAAAAATACCAATATGAAATTGAAGAACTTAATGCAAAGTCTCAAAAAGTTAATTGAACTTGATAACAAAATATTCCTATTCCTGGATACTGCTCAGGAAGGATTGTTTAACACATTGATGTCAATGATAAGTCAAGACTCCAACGACCAACTATACGAGTTTAGCGATAAAAGCAATACAGGAAAAATTGGGTCAAAAATTAACAGACTCAGAGGAACACCAACAATATTCAATACTCAGGTTATAGACGACACCAGACAGGTTCGATATCAAGAAAAAAATAGGAGACTCATACATGTCATCCCTAACACAAGTACTGAAAAAATACATTCTGCAATGGGCTTGATTGGTCAAAGATATGGCCTAGTCGATGAAGAATATGGTATACAGGTTGTAAGTGGTGCTGATAAAGAACGCGCTAAAGAAATTGTAAGTATTATGACTGATAAACTAATAGACCATAGCAAGCTCTTAGGACCAAAAGAGTCAGGCGTAAAAATTTCTTTTACAAAATCTATTGCTCATGGCATTCATAAAGGTGGAGATATAGGCGAATGGGGAATGACCGTAATGGATAGAGTGATGCGGTATCTCACTATTATAACCAAGGTGAATATGGACTCTAGGCCCAGGATAATAGATACAAAAACTGGCAAGTTCTATCCTATTTCAACATTTGAAGACTTGAGAGAGGCATTGGACCTCATGGGGATGGCTTCTAGTATGCTAAGGCCATATGTCGCACATTGGTATAACACGGTGTTTCTCCCAACATTCAAAGAACTGCCGGACGAACATCACAAGGTAACCAAGGAAATTAAAGGTCTAGAAAGTGAAAAACAGCAAATCACAATTATGCAAGAAACAGAGATAGGATTAACTAGCAAAGAACTTGCCCAAAAGACATATGAAATTATGAATATACCAATAAGTGTAGATGGTGTACGAAAGCAATATCTCTATCCATTGTCTAACATGGGAGTTATAAACATGACTAGAAGTGTCATAAATAGAAGCGAAAATCTGTATTCTCCCGTTGAAGATAGTGTATTTTCATTGTTTGACGACGATGGCGATTCTAGATTAAAAATATGTGATTTTCGACTATATCCGAATAAGAGAATTATAGAAGAGGAATACAGAACTATCGTAAAACACGACGCCAAAGAGGGGGTAGAAAAATTTTCAAAGATACAAGATACTGGACATAGATGGTACTGAAATGACAGTTCACCAATTGATAGACAAGTACCTAAGTAATCCTGATACGTGTTTCGTTAAGGGTTATACAGAGTTTAATAATAAGAATTAAAAAAGTCAAAAAATACCCCCCTACTTGGCGTCGTCTTCTAAGCCAATCCCTTAACATTGATTTGGAAGAATCGTCTAGCATTGCTGGTGAGGCCACTAGAAGTAGATTGACTGATGTCGGATTAATTCTTCCCTAATTAGACAGAATGGAATTGTAAGCTATATGGAAAAGAAGGGTTTTGTGCGTCAATGAACTTTAAGTGCGGTAAGATATTCCACCTTCCTCAATATTCATCTTTCAGCCGTACCCGATTTGCATGACATTGGCTCCCCCAGTGTTATTGCCAGAAGAAGTGATCGTTGTCTGAGACTCAGCAAAGTAACACCGTATCCATTTCTTGAGTGGGTAACTGACAAAAAAGCTCATACTGTTAAGACTACTTTGCCTCTTGGATGTACGTCTTTTTGGTAGTCAAGTGCCTTAGCAGCTTCGTCTAGTGAGAACGTCTTATCAACATTCACCTTTACATTATTTTGATCTACCCACTGCGCCAATTTAGTCAGTCGCTCTCTGTTTACCTGCGCAAATTGAAATATTGCTCTTATTCCATATTGGTTCATTAACTCTGAGTTTGGTTGTTCTAGCGTTGAAACAATTATACCGCCTTTTTTCAAGACTTTGAAGGATCTGATATATGTCTCGCCGCCTACAGTATCAAGGACTGCATCATAGTCATGTATTACATCTTCGAAATTCTCTTTCTTGTAATCTATTATATGATCTGCTCCTAATTCTTGTACAAATTGTTTATCATTGGTACTTACCGTTGTTGTCACATATGCACCTAAATGATTTGCGAGTTGTATAGCTATAGATCCTATTCCTCCCGCTCCACCATGGATGAGAATCTTTTGATCCTTTGATAGTCCAATGTTTTCTACAAGTGCTTGCCAAGCGCAAATGCCAACAAGCGGTAAACCTGCGGCCACTACATAATTGAGCGATTTTGGCTTGTATGCGATACTATCTTTGTTTACCAAAGCCAATTCTGCAAATGCTCCCGAGCCATCCTTTAAGACCGATGCACATCCATATACACCGTCACCTTGCTTGAAATCTGAGGATATATCATCATCTTCTCCTATCTGTTTGACAATACCTGAGAAATCCCCTCCTAACGTTGATGGGAATTGAAGCGGAGCCATCTGCTGGAAGTACCCTTCGCGAATTTTCCAATCTGATGGATTTACCCCAGATGCCTTTACATTAACTAGAATTTTTCCAGAAGATATACTTGGTACCGAAGCCGTCTTGTTCACTTCAACCACGTCGCTACCGCCATATTTCTTAATCTGGATAGATTTCATAATCTTTTTATACAAATAACAATTATAAAAGTATGGAAGTATTCTCACACTAACTAACTCATTTTTAGCTCATCGACGGAGACAGATATTTGCATTCTATCAAGCCGGCTTTACAGGCGGGGAGGCTTCAATATCTCGAAAAGTTATGTGGCGATTGGACGGGGTTTGATTGATATATAGTGTAGGTCTATAAACTGTGGCCGTCCAATCCGTTTTTCGTTCTGTCCAATTCAGTCTAAGCCAAAGATATTCCAGTCCAATGATCTTGTCTAAGACTTCTGTCTACAATTGTAAACTAAAACAAAATTCTATACTTTAGTATACATTTGTCTATACTAAGAGAGCCGATTAGATAGCAGCTGCATTTGTCATTACTTAATGGCAGGTATTTCGACAAACTGAATATAAACATAATGCAATGTGGCTAGTCGCTGGAGTTCGTAAAATGTTTTGGACTCCATTTCTAGCCGGTACCTGCGCACCATCTGCATGCGAGACCCATGAAGGGAAGCAGACTAACGGTTATCACTTTTTACATTGAGTGGTTGGCTTGATGAAGCAACTGATTATACCGCATATGCCTGCCTTCCTTCTTTGACCTTCGTATCCATTTAACAAAGTTTTGGGTTCTTAAGGCATAGTAATAGAGTTAAGACAGAGATTCGTTTTTCTACAAATGGCAAATAACAAAAGGGTGTTAAGAAAATTAAGACTGCAGGTGCAAATGTCTGTAGATAGCTGCATTGCTGGGCCAAACGGTGAAATGGACTGGATGGTCGGACTCTCGGATGATGAACTCAAAAAATAAGTATACAGACTAACTGAGCCTGTTGACACCATTCTCCTGGGACGGAAAATGACTGATGTCTTCATCTCTTACTGGTCAAATGTGGTGAACAAACCTGATGACCCCTGGTATGAGTTCGCTAAAAAGATGATTGAAACCCCAAAAGTTGTGTTTACTAAAACACTGAACAAATCTAGGTGGATAAATACAGATATAGCAAGAGGCGATCTCATAGAAGAAGTTAGCAAGATAAAGAGCCAAAACGGCAGGGACATCATCGTTTATGGTGGTGCCTCGTTCGATTCTTGTTTGATTAAAGAAAAACTAATTGACGAATTTTATTTGTTTATTAATCCTGTTGCAATTGGAAACGGTATGACCATATTTAAGGACTTAAACGAGATTCAAAAATACACTCTGATAGAATCAAAAGCGTTTGAATGCGGTATAGTATTGCTCCGCTATGAGGCAAAGAGATCTTGAAAACAATAACGTACTAAGTCAATCGCTAACAGGACTTTTAATTAGCACTGGTTTTTTTTGTCTTATGCTCTCTAGAAATTCATTGGTTGGCCCATCTGTCAGATGATGCGGAACCAATTTTCCCTCAAATGCCTTTGTCAAAATACCCTGATGCAACATTGCGATCTGCATTACTTCTATTAATCAATTTCAGAAGTATATGATATTAATAAATCACGATGGGACGATATAATGAGTTACCAAAGGTCAGTTTGATTTCCAACAATTTGGTAGTAATGGGGCCCCTTACTATTATCCTAGTCAATTCCATCTGCATATTATTCCAAGACCTGAAGATGTATTTGGTTTCGAAATATACGTTTGCAAAAAATGCTCATCTATACGACCCATCATTGTATCTTTTAGTGACGGCCAAAAAGGAGGATCAAAAATGAGTTGGGCTACTTGTTGTGGTTCATCTTTAAAGAAACTAGACCAAAAAAACTTGAATGATGATAATATGCGGCAAAGAATACACGATAAATTGAAGTACTGCGTGAAGACATGGACCAATAACAAACCTACGCTTACTGCAATAAGAATACCCGAAGGATTCCATGGTAATTCCGTTAGATTATTGCAAGAAGGTAATAAACGGTCTATCTCGTTAGAATATTCCTCAGAGAAAAATATTGAACTTGATATTGACGATAAGAATCATTGGGCCCCTAGATGTGTTAGCGCTGGAACATTATCTATGAGTAATAATAATTTAGATGATTTCTTGAACAAAACGAAAAATGCTACTTTTGCTCTTTTCACAGTTAAGGTAAAGGAAATTAGGGGCATTTACATGATGGCGATTCTCAATGACATGGTTTATAGAAAATTAAGATTGGCCTAGAGGATCGTCAGTTGCGGGTTGATGTCAGGAAATGAGGAGGAGCAAGGTCAGAAATGACCCTCTTTTTTCCTTGCCCTGCTTAGCGTAGAGAAGGTATTTTCTCCTAGGTTAGCTTATTCTCATTTATGAGCAACTCTTGCTTGGATTTTGGAAAAAGCAAGCGAGCAACTTTGGGTATAGTTTGAAAGATCTGTTAGAAGAAGTTTACCAATAAATAACATGTCAGATGAGACACTCTAATTCAGTATTCAGAATAAGTCTTATATGCTATCTATAAACTGCAATTCAAGAGTGCATTAGAATACCATGAAATACAGACTATAACCCATGTTTGCCACATCACGGATTTTGGGATAAGAGGGGGGGAGTTCACAATACTATGAGATATTTTTATCTATAATCTACTTGACGTCTTTTCTGAAAATCTCCGATATCTAATAATCACTTATGTGGAAGATACTGCGACGCAATGCTAATTGGAATATGCATTGTCATTTTATCGGTAGTTCCGTCATAAATGCCATAAATTGAACCAAGGTTAATTTCGCCGTACTTCAAGTTAATAAGTCCATTGCTAACAGCAACATTTCTTGCAAAGACTACTGGAAGATCGAGTTTTGTCCTTGCCGTGTCAATTTTTGATGGGCTAACATGTATTTTGATATCTACGGCACTTATATCAAAGCCTAGGAGCCTGTATTTTAAGCTGTCAATATTATAATCAGAGGACTCGTAATTACTAACAATATTGTGCTTTACCGTGTCGTTCGGGAAGATTTCTTTTCCATCTAAAACGACGGTATATTCCAATGTTTTACCAAAACTGCCAAATGGGTTTGGCACTTCCGCGTATGCAGTCCCAAACGCCTCAAAATAGCGAGATTTACCTATCGAAAATATAATAATAACTGATATGAGCAATCCCAATGCTAATTTCAAGTGTAGTAGCAGAGGACGATTTTTTCGTTTCATGAGTGAAGTCTGGATAATACGCTTAAAAGAATTGTGATTAAAACATCCTAGGAAATCGCCTAATTCATATCGCTGTATGAAATGCTATATGAAGAATCAGATATAGTTAAAACATCAAACCCAGCCAGAAAAAAATGTAGGCTGGTTGCTGTTTTAGGGCTGCTCCATTGTTACCGTGGATGTTGTTGGAAGGATACGCAGAACAATGCTCCATTGTTACCTGTTGCCGGAACTGAATTCTCAGGACATACCCCTGTGGATGGCCTTGGTGCTATTGTTACATCGACATCAGTAGTCGAGGTCGGCGTAAAATGGATGCTCAGAAGAAGAGATTTTCCTAGATCGCATGGTAGCGTAGCTTCTTTGAATAGGTCTACTGGTGTTACAGTAGTTCCGGTACTGTCAGTCACATTTATCCTGGTTCCTGCTGGAATAGTTATTGTGGTACACGCTACTGGTGTGGGTGGTTGCGGTGGTTGCGGTGTAGCAGCTTGATTTTGAATGTTATCGCTTTGGTCTGCAAATCCAGTTACCTGATTATCGTTGCCCAGTGTGTTTTGGCCTACCTCGGACTGTCTACATATGTCAGACCTAAAACAGATGTTTTCTTGATTGATATTTTGGTCTGTTTTTTCTAGATCCGCTCGTATATCTCCACTGAGACCATCTTTAAGATTCGAGTGGTCTGTGAAACTACCCATACGAGCATAGGACTGCGTTGGCGCGAGAATCGTTCCTGCAAGCAGTAATGATGCTACTGCTGCTATAACGACAACCGTAAATTTACTATTGTATTTCATGATTCTTCAAATTACATCCTTTTTTGATTTATACGCCTTAAGCGACTAATTGTGCTATTTTCATAGAGCTAAAAAAATAGAGATCATCAGGCGATTACAAACTGTTTAAAGAAAGTACTAATTCAATGTCCAGCTGTGTAACAATATCTTATGAAATCTAACATTTTAATCAGCGATAGTTACTATTCAATATCTAGAGTGCTTCTTATCAAAATATTATTCATACATATCGGTACCGCATGCCCATTTTTTCTTTCGAGCCTTAGGTACAAAAATATTATTTCCTAGCGTCATAATATTGTAGTAGTAACCTAGTGGTTTAGAAAAGTACCTACAAGAAATTGAATATCATCTACTGACCTTGCCATTCTACCAATTCTTACACAGTCTCGTATATTTCTGGAGTCGGCCCAAACCTTTTCAGATATATTTTTAGCGAAGTTAATGTTAACTTTATGGCCTTTAGTAAGTATGTGTACTGATATTTGATAGAATTGCTCATAAGTATATGGTGGTAATTCTACCACAAAAAACCTGGACTGTAAAGGTGTAATAATGTCACCTACATTATTTGATGTAGCAAAGACTGACATTTTCACGTGCGCTGTTCTAATCTTATTATGCTTAGTTTCAGATACTATTCCAGTCTCCATCAGGTTTAGAAGCATTGCTTGGTCTTTGGTCGACATTTTATCAATTTCATCTATTAGAAGATATTTGGGGCTGTTCGCAAACAAGCAGTCAATAAGTCCTGCCTTTGTAGTACTTGTACCATCAACAAAATAGGAACTTTTTAGTTTGCTCAAGGATTCTAAAAACATAGTTTTAGCTGATGCAGGGGGACCTGAAAGTAGTATATGACTTTGCTCATCAGAATCCAAAGCCATCCTAACAAGCCTTTTGACATCGTTGTAGCCTATTATGTCGCTAAAAAGTGCGCTTGTCTTACTATCGGTTATTTTTGAAAATAACTTGCAAATATTCATTTTCTATTTCCAACTACATTATGCTGTTATGCCAGCTGTAAGGCCTGAACCCTGTCGTCTTTCTATATCTTGTAATCTTACTGATAAAGCCACAAGCTGATCTGACAAGTGTGTAATAGCATCGTCTTTAACTTTGTCACGCTGTCTTAGTGACTGATTCAATTCTTCTAATTCTTCTACCTTAGTCTGAATATCCGCTCCCTGTCGTTCTAGTTGATGAACATTTAGAAATGTGAGATATGGTTCAATTTTTTTAAATATCTCTGCTTTCTCTGCATCCTTTTTGCGCCAATATGTAGAGCCAGAATGTCCGATAAAATATTCCGAATAGTCAGAATAACCGAGATCAGAGATCGTAGTCTTCACAAACCTTCTAAAAGAGTGAAGAGTTATTTGTCTTCTACGTTCGTTACCATCTTCTCTAGCACCTTTGCCCATACGATCTAATGTTTTTGCAAAAGATCGTACCAAATCAAAGTATATCCATCTTGGATTAGGAGATTCTTTTTGATAAAGTGAAAATATTAGATCTACATCATGTCTATTCGGTGTTCTATATTCTGTAATAATTTTCTTACTTTGCTCGTCTTTGTAACATACTCTTCTTGTTCGATATTTATAATCTAGCCAAGATTTTAATTGCAGAGCAACTTCTTGAGTTAAAAATATGGTTCTGTCTACTCTTGTCTTGGTATATTCACCCCTGACAAAGAGAGTGGCAGGACTATAATCTAGATTCAAGTCTTTTATACGAATAGATAATGCCTCAACAGCACGCATCCCTGTTGTAGCAAGTAGCATTACATAGGTTTTCAATCTAATATAGGAACATGCATTTAGAATATCAGCAACATCTGCTTTAGATAGAGCCTCTTTATCTCTTCTGACTATTTTAGGTAGCCTCACCTTTAATTTGAATTTTCTTGGACTAATATCTACATCAAAATATTCAAGAAAGTTCCTCGCTGTTACAACACGCTGCTTTAATGTAGGAATAGAATTACCATTACTTAGCAAATATGCGCTATATTCGCTTAAAACGTCATAAGGATCTAAACTGCCTTCTTTAATTCTGGCAACAAGACCATCAACAGTTAAACCGTCACATTCCTTTGCTATAAAGATCTTAAAGTTGTTCAACCTTGCAAGGTATTCATTTGCTGTTGATATATTCATTGTCCTGACGTTTCTAACGTATTTGGAGACAGTAGCATTGTAGCCGGTGCTGCTGCTCTTATTATCATTATGGAAAGAAGAGTGATCTTTCTCCTGAATCGTTTTATTAATATCAATGCTAGTTGCCAAATATTGTATTCAATGAGATAAAGGTATATCCTAGCTTTATAGATATCGTATTTGTTGTTTTATATGCACTAACATTCTAGCAATCTATTGCTTTTAGAAATAGTTGTCCCTCCTCAAAATGGTTCCCAGTTTCATACTAATAATTGCGAAGATGAGAGATATTATGTAATTGATAGTGAATTTTCCATTCAAAATGTTGAGGAAGCAATTACTGCTAAAGATGGCTCATATTATCATCCCAGAAGGAAGACCTAATACATACAAAATTGCAGGGAGGACCGAAGAAGAAAAGGTTTTTGAAGACATAGATAAGCCAATAACGGAAAATATATCGGCTGGAGATCCACATCTCTACCAATATGAACAACATGACTGAGACCGTCAAAACATAAGTATGGAAATATAATATAATGCAACTATTAGAGGACTGTATTTGCTGCTTCCGTTGTTGTCGTTGCCACCTTCACAGCGGCTCTTGCCAGCTTCCTTATTAAAATTCCATAAATTAATAATGCTTTCTATGAGAGAATCTCATATGGACATAAATCATTGTATATTCCCTGAAAGCCTTCTTTATGATGCTGAGAATTTTGTTTGGGCAAAGGTTAACACATCTAAAGTCATAACCATTGGAATCACAACTATTTTAACATCCATTGCTGGTAAGTTATCTTATATAAAATTAAAGAAGCCTGGTACAGAGATAATTAAAGGAAGAAGTATTGGTACGATAGAAAGCGTCAAGTATTTTGGTGTAATAAGAAGTCCTATAAGCGGCAGGATTGTGGAAGTTAATGATTTTGTAATTAGTGAACCTAAATTAGTAAATGATTTCCCTTATACACATGGATGGATTACGAAGATAGAGGGTTCAAACATTAGAGATGATCTTAATGGCCTAGAAGAGATTGAGAATTGTCATAATAGGATACGATCTCTAATTCAGGATATGCACGTAAGATGCTTTGTAGCATTCCCTGATCACGAAATGTTTGAAATAGGAGTTGAATGTGCCGCTACCCTTACAAAACTTGATCAGTTATTGACTGAAATACAGATGGGCGAAGTGGTGCATTTGGTCTCAGATGACTCCACAGCAGATCTGGAAATGATTAGGTGGTCTGAAGAGAATGGACAGTCATTATTAGAGATGAGGCGCGAGGATAACCTGTATCACTTCATAGTCAAAAAGGTAAAATAAAGGACCTATTGGTTGCAATCTAATCACAATTCCCCCAATCTATTAGCAGGCTACTTGTCCTCGCTTATCTAGCTAATGAAAGTGATTCCACATTCTTGTCTTGAACCCTTTAGCAGATTGTCGATATTATCATCAACATCTACCTCATTTTTATTGGCAACAGCAACAACATTTCATTGTTTTTTTCTAAGTCTTCAATTATTTTGGAACCAATCTAGTCTCTGGTATATTCGAATTATCTTGTAGTAATAATTCTTACAATTATTAATCTAGATGCTCGTACATCGTTATTTATGCCTTAAACGGTTGTTTCTCGTTCTTCGTATAGACTAACATTTCAGTCCGGTCTTGCATTAAATGAAATAAAAAATATTAGAAATTTTAAAAAGTCTAAGCGGCAGTAGGCGTACCTTTTGTACGTGACTTTATTTTACTTGCTGCTTCTTTTACTGTGTCTGCCGTCACAGGAGCACTTTCTGCTGTCTCCCGAGCGGATTCCTTTAATACTTGCGCTGTTTCGCGTGCTGCAATTGTTGTTTCTTCTACGGCGCTTGCTGTATCTTTAATTACACCGCGTTCTTTCAAATCCTTAGCAGTATCACTTATTTCTCTAGTAGTATCCCGTGCTGCAATCGTCGCTTCGTGAACTGCTTGTGTAAGTTCATCAATTGCCCCGCTTTGACGAAGGGTTTTCACTGTCTCTCTCATCCTAGCTGATGCATCACGAATATTTCTTGCAATTTTTTTTATAGTTTCTGAGGTTTGTTCGGGTGTCATTTCCCTTATAGAAGCCTTGGTATTTGTTGAGGCGGTAGTGGTAGGATTAGGTTTTTTTGTATCTTTATAATCTTTGGGCGACATGAAATCATATACGAAGCTGTACTATAAAAGAGGAGCTGAATTCCTATTTTTTAATTAATTAAGGCCTTGCATCTTTTAACTTTTAGCATTACTAACATAAGGAGAAAACTTTCATGACAATAACCAAAGCTTCACAGTGTGTACACTGTGAGAGGTAGAATTTCGTACTATTATGGACATCAAAGTGTAAGTTATCTTATTTATTAAACTGCGTACCGCCCAATATTCTAATTACATTCATGTATACAGAATCAAAGAGTATAGCAATGATCATCATCTTCAAGCTAATCGATGCGCCAGTGCTTTCTGTTTCTTCTCTGCAATTTCCGTGAAGATGTAATATACAATATGGCACAAGGATGTAATATGAATAGTTTTATTATTTATTAAAGTTCTTGTAAACTTGGTTATTTCGGTCATTATTACGTCACAAAGCTAAGAGTTATATTACTATGTTGCAACATTGTGATACACAATGCCAAAACGACCAAGAAAACTGGGCAATACCTCATATAGCAACGTTAAAAACAACAATCTTACTAATATTATATTGTCCTCTTTTGATTCTCTTGATAAGAGTATAATCAAAGAATTGGTAAGAGACGCAGATTTTAAAAGTGCTGAAATTTCTAGCAAATATAAAATCCCTCTATCGACCGTTCAGAGAAGAAGAATGAAACTTGAGCGTTCAGTAATAAAGAAGGATTATAAAATAGATATACAAGGCCTTGGCGTGAGAACTGCTAACCTATTAATTGGAGTAGGAAAGGGAGGCAGCGAAGATACAGCAGGAAAAATTATTCAAAAACATAATAAGAATGTTATGAGCACTACATTAGTAGTAGGCAACCCACAAGTAAACCTCTCTGCTGACGTATATTACAAAAATTCAACTGAATTGCACAATCTACTCGAAGATATCAAATCTATGCCAAACGTGAATTATATAGAGTGGTATGAGATAGTAAGAGTAGTAGAAGATAACCGTATTGCTATAGTTGACGCCTTGATTAATTAGTAATTTACTTTCCCCTTTTTCACTTAAGTTAAATGCATAAATGGGCCTTAGTAATCCTTTTACGTAGATCGTGATAGACAGATTGAAATGGATCCTGACTTATTTTAATTGAATATTCTCCAATAGCTTTAATTATCTTACCTAGGCGCAGCTTGAAGATAATTAAAGCTGTCGATAGATATTTAGCGGCATGCTCATTCGTCCTATCTGTAATTCTAAAGGAAGACTTAAATTTCTTATTTTTCATTTTTCGTTGTTTATGATCAATTGTTAGGAAAATTTGTGATCATCATAAGATAGCTACATGAACGAATCTATTTCGATAAATTCAGGTAAATCTTCTACATGAAGTTATAGCATATAATGCTTGTTGGAGGCTTATCTTCTACCAAGTCTTGTATGAGATCCAGCGCAATATCCACAATAATCTGTGTTTGGTCTCTTGTGGCATACGCATTCACATCTACTACCGCTTTGTAGGTATCTTCTTTTCAATCATCGTGTTTTCAGTCAATGCCCTTATTAAGTATATGCAAAAAAAGTAAAATACAATTTTACATTATAATAATGAATTTGAAAACTATGTGGTGATCTACAATCACCTCAACTCGATATTATAATGATGCCTGCAGAATAAAGTAAGATCCTGCACTTCTGTACATTTGTTAGATTATTCTGTGTCTTTTCATATCTTGGTTTAAAATCAAGGTAATTCCGCTTTCCGATTATCGTTTAAGACATACAACAATCAATATAATTTTATACTGTAGTAGAAGTTGTGTCTTCCAGGAATTTATTCTGGCTAGCAATTTTTCTGGCTTCCTCATAAAAAATCTTTGCAACATACGGTTCTATTCCTAATGCCGCAGCTAGATCAGAAGGACCTAAACTAAGAATAGATTCTATAGTGAATCCTGCAGTTATCAGAGAATCTTTAAGGCCAGAAGCTATTTCCAATAGAAGAATGCCAGGATCCACGTTAGAAACTACTACACATTTGCTATATATAATAATTCCGTAACAATTCTGTACTTCGTACTAATTATGCCTTCCATTTACAGGTCAAAATAATTAGACGCAGAATTTCAATTTTATTGCTACTGCTATTTTTAACACTTGACTCACAATAACGAGTATAAACACGCTATATGTCTGCATTTGATTGGAATGAGATAGCTCAGGCAAAGAAAATAGTCAAAACAAGCGATCAAACATTATGTGGAAACGTAGTAGCAGAATATAAAGACAATATCATCATAATTGCACACGGACCAAAGTTGCATGAATATATGGTACCGAAATCTAAAGTAGACCGTTATGATGGATCTGATGTTTACCTCAATATACCATACAGTCTACTCTCGTCTTTTGATTTTTAAATAAGAAATATGGAGCAGTTGTGATTAAATTAGATGATCGCGATCTCTAATTTGCTTCATTTGGCGACTAGTAATTTCAGAGCTCAGGAGCGGCTAACATTTAAAATACCAAAATTGGATAACCTGGGCCATTTTGAATACAAGAAGTTAATGCATTGAAAATAAAGTATAGGAGAAGTTATAAGATTTTTGCGAACACACCCGTCTTTTGCTGTAACCACCCCTGTTTCTACCAAAGGTTTTCTCCTATCGCTTTTTCGATTGATTTATTGCTAATTTGAGTGGTTGCTCAAGACTCATATCTGCACGTAATCAGTTTTGTACCCATTAACAATAATGTAATTAATAACTAAATGTTGGGAGAACGAGGAAAAAGAAAAGCAGAAGCAACAGGTTATTATTGGTCAGACTTTCTCAGTGAAAAGAAGAATGAGGAGAAGCGACATGTCAGCTAGTGGCATGAAACGGGAAGTAGCGCATAAGGAGAAGTTTTCAAACACAAGTCCTAACATCCTCTTGGTTGTAAATCCCAGCTCCTCTAGTGGGTTGACTGGCAAAGGTTGGAAGGACCTTTTTAAGAAGATAAAAGAAGATTTTGGTGAAACTCCTCTTGAAGTTGTATTTACTAAAGGGCCAGGTGATGGAACGACACTTACAAGGGAATTTTTAAAGAAAGGATTCAGAAAAGTTGTTGCAATAGGCGGGGATGGAACTATAAATGAGGTTGCAAATGGTTTTTTCTTCAAAGAAGAACAAAATCTAAAGAGTGGTAAGGTAACATCCAGTAATGGTCAGGATCGTCCTCAAGATAATAATATCGAGCCCGCAATCCTGCGTCCTATAAACTCCGAAGCTATAATGGGATTGCTGCCAAGCGGCACAAGAAATGTTCTGGCCAAATCACTAGATTTTCCTGAAGAAGTTATGAAATGCTGTCGTAATTTCGTAAAAGGTAAAACACAGGAGATAGATGTTATAAGCACGACAGTAACTGATACCAAAGATCATTCAAAAACAATAACAAAGGTTTTTCTCAATGCGGCAGAGATTGGCTTTGGAGCTGAGATTATTGATAGATCAAAGAAAGTGAGAAGTAAGATTAATAGCCGCGTTATATCTACGTTTGCAAGTGTAGCTACAAGTCTACCCGCTTACGAAAGCAATCTATGTGAAGTTATAGTAGATGATGGACGTGAAAAAATTCTTACAAAGATGACAATGGCTATTGTTGCCAATGGTAAATTCCTTGGAGGCGGGTTTATGGCTGCGCCTCGAGCTAGTGTTTCAGATGGATTGCTCGATATAGTTATTCTAAAGGATTCAGGCAGTTTTAAGATGTTAGATAACCTAGTTAATATGAAAACTGGCAGCTATGCTAACGAAAATGAGATATTCTATATGCAAGCTAGAAAGGTCTCTCTAAATTCAAAGGAGAGAGATGTGACAGTTACTATCGATGGTGAACCAATAGGTATTCTGCCTGCAACATTTCAAGTACTTGAAAAAGCACTAAAAGTAATAATGTAAGAAAGATAGAAAGAAAAATAGAAAAATATATCAACTTGTTATATTCACTAGTACATAGCATAGGAAGATAAAGAGGAAAAATGGTAAAAGAAAATTTGAATAGAGAAATAGTGAAAAAAAGCAACCACACATCTGCTTCGTTTATTGTTCTGACTCTGTCATTAGGACTGCTCTTTATGTACACAACAACAGCTGTTCAATGGACTCAGATTCTTACACCGGCACATGCAGCAACAACTAATAGTACGGAACAAGCTAAATCTGCAGCAAACCAAACAGGAGACAAAATGCAGGCCGGAGCAACTAATGTTACACAAGGAACTAAATCTGCAGCAAACCAAACAGGAGACAAAATGCAGGCCGGAGCAACTAATGTTACACAAGGAACTAAATCTGCAGCAAACCAAACAGGAGAAAAAATGCAGGCCGGAGCAACTAATGTTACACAAGGAACTAAATCTGCAGCAAACCAAACAGGGGAAGCAGGACAATCTCTCATGAACAAGACAGGAGAATTTCTCAATAAGACCGGAGAGTTTTTCAAAGGCTTAATCTCTTCAAATAAAACAAAATAAGAATATAACAAAAAATGCTCGCGTTCCATATTCTTTTTTCTTTTAATTATGTGTGAATACTCTTTATCTACTCAAAGAAAGTTGTTGATATAAAACTATCGAATAATTATATTGTCTCCAGTCCAACTATACTACAACAATAGCAATCAGATTCGCAGATGCGCTTGTTAAGAGTACGACGGTGAGGCCTAAGATACGAATAAATGAATTGTGAGATCAAAAATGTCGATTTACACACATAACATAGAAAGATAGGCGACACAGCATTTAATATTTATAGAAATATAATGGAAAACTATCAAACCTCAAAATATCCTCTGAACCTTTATATCCTAGAATTATAGTTGATGTTTTGCCATTCTACATACTGGAGCGGATAGTAGTAGCAGAAGGGTAGAAGTTTTTGCTATGAATGAATACTATATGTCAAGAAAATTAAAACCTTCGGAATCTATGTTAACCGCTACAGCTACACTGGTATATTTGTTCCTCACGATTCACATGGCATCGGCCAAATCAAGCACGATCTAGAATATGGACATTGAGTAGGAGGAGGAAAGTCTCCACCAGAAAGAATGAGAAGAAACCCGACATCATTGAAACTCTGTAGGTTCTTCTGGATGGAGTTTGTAGGATGTTGAAAGCTCTAACAGAAGTCGTGCCTGTAATAATGGCTGTAATGATTCAACTTCTACTTCAAGTCAGACAACACTTTCAGACTTTTAGGCTAGACCTGTGTTTGAGAGCAAGCACAAGGAGCCGCATCAGCAATTGTAGCTCCGGCAGCAACACAATATCAAGAGAGTATAGCTGCTTTTGTTTCACGCAGTGGAAGGGTGAATTAAATTACTTGAGATTAATAAAAGCTCCAACTCTATCGTAAGTTGGAATGACTACAAGTGATAGATTGAAACAAGAATGTGTTAAAGGATCTTGGGTCAGAAAAGAAAAAACTTGTAGTAGTCCCAAACGCTACTCACCTTTTCAACGAACCATGAACAGTAGAAGAACTAACAGATTTGCAACTGGCTGGTTTAGGTATTATTTTCAAACGAAACCCTTGGTAGGGTATATAAATTATCCACAGCATAATCGTTAAATCCAAAGTATGCTAAAATACCTTTAGATGTTTTTTAATTATAATACCCAGTTTCTCCATTGTAATAGGCTTTGGCACAAATTCGTCTACTTTAATAGATGGGATAACATTTGAAAATTCCAGGTTATTAATCTCAAATGCAGTCATCAAAAAGACCTTAATATCAGGTCTTATTTCTTTGACCTTTCTTAAAAATTCAAATCCATTCATACCTGGCATTCTGACATCTGAGATAATCAAGTCATAATTTTCAGCATTTATTTGAAAATCCTTTAATGCCAAATGTGGATCTGTAAATGAGAGTACGCGGAAACCATGACGTTCCAAATCATGTTTTATTATAGTGACTATATCAAACTCATCATCTAACACTAATATTGAATTATACTCATGATGACTAGATGTCATGAAGTATTATATTCCTCTCTCGTGGTATATTATTACAATTTAAAGTTATTTTTAACTTTTTTGTTTATATTTATAATATATGGTTCAATCTACGAAGAGCCGTAAAGATCCATGCGACTACTGGTTCTCCTTCTGGTGCGGAATGGAAAATTAGGACATATCTGCATGCAGATTGGCCTTGCGATTATCTTATCAGTTAAAATCTATTTATTAAATCCATTATGTAAAAATTGCAAAACTTTACTTTATAGGACAATAGTGCGATAGAATGATGAAAATTAACAAAATGGCTAAGTAAAGCGCCTTCGTAGATAGATCATTACCAATAATATTATATTTGAAAAACGCTATTTAACTATCGGAGGCAGGGAGGATCGGGGTGCCAGCCGTACCCCATATCAGAAATCGGCTTCATGCTGGGATCAGTAACTGCTGGGTAAATCCATAAATGGAAGGTACCTGCTTGCCTTGCTGAAATGAAATCATGCCGTGCCGGATGGTTGTGAGCAGCGAACTGCGCGAAGGCGCGGCTTTGACTGTGCATCGTCGAAATGGGTGAGGTCCGGGAGGGAGCAACCCTAAGGCGGCAGAGCCGTGCTAGCACGTCTACGTGGTAGATCTTGTGGGGCTTGAGAAGGGGCCTTTCATTTATGTTGGTACCAGCAGGCTGCCTCTATTTACTAAGAAAAGATTCGGTACTGGAATTCCATTTCCAGCATATGGAGGCTGGTAGAACAGCAGGATGAAACTATCAAGACTTACCAAACAGAAGGTTGATAAAAACCTTCCTTTCATTTTGATTTGAGTGTTGTCATCTCTATATTGAATTATAATTTAGAGTTCAGGAAATTGTATTTATGTTTCTCAGAGCAAAAGTGTTCTATTTTTAGAACTCCTCTATTGAAATCTCCTTCTACATGGGGCCATCCTTCTCGCTCTGAAAATTCTTTACCACAATAAGCACAAACCCTATTTTCCAATATGTTACCTTTATCATGATGATTATTTAGAAATTTCCTTGGTTACGCCCACTTCGGATTTACAACATACCACCCTCTTGATACAATTTCTCTAACACCTCAATTTATTGTCCCGCGTTACAAAAAAGATTTAGGATATGGGATATTCTTTTAGAATTTCCAAAATGATAGGCAATAATAGGCAAGTATAGTGAATTGAAGCCAATAGAAGAGAATGTGCAAAGCTAGTAAATAGACACTAGTTTATGGGAGATCCGAGACGTATGTGAAGATAGGCGAAAAAACCCCAGACCTAGAATCTAGCAATCAAGCATGCTAGGAAACTATTCTTACTATATTTTAGCATCAAAGGTTCACATTAATTAAATGAACTATATAATAGCGAATACTAATATATATCATATATGTATCATATATGCAAAAACAGCCCGTCCTACAATCGTATCATATGTTATAACGATTACTCGTTATTCTTAAATAGAAACGTTACGTAAATTTTAATGTGCATGTATGTTAGTATACTCAGCGCCTGTAATAGCACACAATTAGAGATGTGAAGCAACATATTTCAACTAATCAGCCGCAAATTTCAATTAAAATTCAAAGATCGAGCAGCTGCTGCTAATATATTAGCGGCGGCCTTGAAGAATGTACTACTAAAGAAGAGCGAACTAAAAGAGAGTATTGTTTTAGGAATTCCGCGAGGGGGAGTAATAACTGCCGATATCGTAGCAAGTAAATTAGCATCTTCTCTTTCTAATGCTGCTGTTGTTATTGACTTTGATATTCTTATGCCAAGAAAACTTCCAATTCCAAATAATTCAGAGGTCGCAATCGGCGCAATTATGGAGGATTCGAGTACATATCTTGATCATACTCTTGTTGATCAAATACAAATATCTCAAGGTTATATTGAGAAGCAAAAATCCAAACAGTTAGAAGAAATTAAACGTAGACTATCTCTATATCGTAATACCATAGAATTAGGTGAAAGAGAACGTAAAATAAAGCAACATAGAACAGTAATTTTGATAGATGATGGCATTGCAACGGGTGCAACAATGATTGCTGCAGCAAGATGGATAAGAAGAAATAAACAGAAATCACAAGAACCAAGACACCTGATAATCGGAGCTACAGTAGCCCCTAAAGAAACAGTCGAGTTGTTAAAGAGGGAAGCTGATCATGTTGAGGTTATCACAACCCCGTCTTCCTCCAATTTCATGTCAGTTGGACAATTTTACCAGAACTTTGAACCTGTTAGCGATCAGCAAGTTGTAGATATTATGCGCAAAAGAAACTTAATTTCATGACCGCTCCATTATTATTAACATTTATGTATTATAGAAGATTTTGAAGCAGAAACCTATTGAATCGTAATAAACTACTGAGTCAATAATTAATAGCCATAATTTCTAACATTCATAACTGCTCAAGCCGTGATTGATATATGTAATAGATACCGACTAATGTATTTTCTAAATCTCATTAGAAAAATAGTATCTGTTTTTTCTCGTGACTACCAGTGTTTGGTTTAACTCTTATTTCACATGCTTAATGTCACTATATTTCATCTGATATCTAGCTCTAGTAGAATACTCACTTGTTCGAATAAATAGTTACAATTAATAAAACAAATAAATAGTTTTATCTGTTAATAACTAACATAAATTTTAGTACTAATCTAAGCTTTTCATAAATACTTAGCCTTCATCTCTTATTTGATTCTAATGAAATACAGAAGTAGAACAGATATAGTGGGATTGATTTTAGAAGCTGCAAATGGTGGAGGTGCAACAAAGACAAAGATAATGTATAAAGCATTTTTGTCTTTTGCTCAGTTGCGGGAATATTTGACAGTTTTACAGGAAAATGACTTGCTAGAGTATGAAGAAGGAAATCATTCCTATAGAACAACAGAGAAGGGCATACGATTATTGCATATATACAATAAAATGGATGAATTGGTTCCTATTAGACTTTCTTCGAATAATTAAATTGCCATTAACCACATGAGCTTCGACGTCATTATAGGCAGTGGGATGTCGCGATGGCGGTGGCGACTGCCTACCTAAGGATTAACTAAAACCAAATCTTCCAAATCTGTATTAATGAGACATAAACGTTGTAATAAGTTCAAAAAATAAACTAAATATAAATCTAGATCTAAATCTAAATCTATGATATCATTTCATTCTTATGACCTCAATATGGTCTTTACTTGTGTTTTATCCCTTGACCAGATGTATAAAATGACCATACAAATTTTTATCAGATGATAGTAGATAAGAGCGATATATTGCAAGATAGAAGAATTAAGGAATTTGAATGGTATTTACGTGATCATCTTTTCCGACAATCAAATCAAGGTAGACAACAATTCAAAGAAGAGTCACTTGCAGAGGAGATTATTAGTTTGTATTTGAGATACAGAGACTCTAACCTTCACAATATGAACGAAATAAAAAATATTGTTGTTGAAAATTTAGTTCATCGTCAAGTAATAGAAAGGATGGAAAATTCGTTGGAACTTACAGGAAAACTTACAAGATTACAGTGCAGTAAATGCTTTTACATTTCCTATCTCAGTGATAATGAGCCTAGAAATTGCTTACGATGCTCATCCATTGATTTGCATGATTTTCCAAAGAAAAAGTAGAGTAATGTCCTTGCAAAGGGTGGAAATGAGCAGTTCTGGAGTTTTATAGTTAGCAAACTGTCATCTTCTTCGATAAGTTTGGATAAACTAAAGATAGAAATGGGTAAATGGATAGCGTAGCGGACAGAAATTAAATGATGGTGATGAAGGATGACTATTTTATAGGACTCCTTCTCCTAATTGTCTAGCTACTGCCTGGACACCATCTGCAAGTAAGACCCATAAAGGGAAGTAAGCTAATAAGCCCTATCCCTAGCAGCATTCCTGCGACACAGATGTTGAATTTTGTTATCTTGAACGTATCTAGCTATAGTTTCGCCTAGCAAGTATTACTAGTGTTCTTAAATGTTATTTGAACAAATGAGTAATCATTATAACAAATTAATAATATTGTTTGGTTATAATACGCATCTTATCCTACTAATAAATCCAAGTACTTACAGTATTGAAATCATTCTTTAAAAGATCTAATAGTTCGTATTAGTAGAAAGGAGCAAGAACGAAGAATGAGTAGGAAATAATAAACACTAGATGGTAACAGAGAAAAATACTACTAACAAAAATATTTTGAGTGACCGTAAACAAAAGCGCTTCTACGAAAGTCAAAAAGACGATCATGCTGACTGAATGTTTCTTCTTCTAAATTATAGACTGATTACTATTTTGTTCAAATGCCTTTGCGTCTAGGTGTTGTTGATCGATGAGTGGTAAATCAAAGTAGAATATCGCTCCTGTTTCTCCATCTGTTTTGTTATTCTCAGCCCATATCTTTCCCCCATGGGCTTCTATAATACTTTTTGATATGAACAATCCTAATCCAGTGCCTTGGAAAGACTTTGTAGCAAACTTTGAGAATAACCTAGGTAGTATTTCAGGATCTATTCCGTCACCAGTATCCTTTACACTAACAAGAATCTTTTGAAAGCCTTCTTTCTTTCTTGTAGCTACAGATACAGTCCCATCTCTTGTAAACTTGAGAGCATTATTTAGTAGATTGGAGATAACTTGAGTTAGCTTCGTTCTGTCTACGTATACAAGAATAGTATCATGTTCCGCTTCTTCTCCTTTTCGTTTTCCTTTCTCTTGATCTGGTTCATAGAGTAATTTAACATTACTATTAGTTTTCTGTATTTGATTTCTATAATCCTCTACGGTCTTTGATATCACTTCTTTTAGGTTGAGGATATCCATCTTTAAATTCAGAGCCTTGCTTTCTATTTTTGTAACGTCCAAGATATCTTCCGAAAGCCTCTGCAACCTTTTTGCATTTCTAATAACTATATCTAATAATTCAATTTGGTCCTTTTTTTCCCCTGCATTTGTCATCTTAGATTTGATAACTTCTGTTAAGCCAATTATCGGCTGCATCGGCGTGCGTAACTCGTGAGCTGCTATATTAATAAATTCCTTCTGCATCTTGTCTTGAATTTTTAACTGTTCATTGGCCGATGCAAGCTGTTTGTTTGATTCTGTTAGCGACTCATTTGATCTCCTTAATTCTTCAGTTCTTGTCTTGACTATACTCTCCAACCCTTTGTTCCATGTCAGAACAAGAAACGCAATTGCAAATGCAACTGCTCCTACTATTGTAACTATTAATGTGCTAAAGTTTTTTTGTAGGCTGATCAAATTACCTACCTCACTTGCAAGGTTATGTGGAGTGTTAACATACAAGGTCAAAAAATGTTCGCCACCAACCCTTACAGGCGCAAAAGCTATGGTGTTCATTGTAGCCTGTGCAAAGATATCTCCTGATCCTGCATTGCCTCTCAAGGAGCTCTTCAAAAGGTCGTTTAATGTTCTCTTTGCATCAGATGAAAGTATAGTCGTGAGCGCAGATTGGAATTCATCTCCGAAAATATATTTGCCTATATATGACTGGCTACTAGCAGTATAGGGCATATTTCCATTATAGATGATAATCCCATTCTTATCCAGCAGCCCTATGGTGCTTTTGAATTCTGGAAGCAATTGATTTTTCAAAAGATTGCCTAGAGTATCAACCCTTATACCAGCAACTATAACACCTTTGAACATTTTTTCATTTGACGCAGTAGTATTCTCTTTACCTATGGTATTAGTTAAGATGATAGGATACGATAAGTAAAGCCTAGGGATCTTATCATTCGATTCTATTGTAGTGCTATAATATGCTGCATGAGTTTGCTTTGGGATAGAAAAATATGATCTATAGCTCAAGTCAAATCCTTTGTATTTTTGATAATTGGTTTGGTTCATATTGCTAATCCATATTATTTTACCATTTTGATCAAGCCACATGTAAAAATCTACCAACCGGCTTGCTGAATCATCTGCAATATTCATCAGAACTTGTGCTCTTTGAAATTCGTTAGACTGTATGGTTGGAGCTTTTGCAAGAATATACAGATTACTAGTAACAGAGTCTAACACATTTGTTAAAGATCGGGAAAGATCGCTTGTTTCAATCCTAGCGTTCGACCTTATATCTTCAGAAGCAATTTGAATAATGCGATTGGAATTAGATACAGCATATTGATATGATAAAATTGATAGCAATACCGCTACAGAAATAACAAATACTAATACTATTGCATTATTTTTAGTTAATGCAACTTTAAGCAATAAACATAGTAAAGGACTATGATATTTAAGTTCTTACAAGTCTGCACAATCATCTATTCTTATAGGATCTCTCTTCGAGGACTCCCTTAATTATTATGGTCCCTCTGGTTTTGCTATTTTGATTGGCACTTTTTTAATAGCATCAGCATAGTTCATCTAATTCCCGACAGAGGTTTATACTATGTAGAGTAAGATGACTTTGTTCGTTAGAACCAAGGAATTATATGATATGCTCCACCTTCTGAAACACTTCGTGCACCTGTCCTTGCTGCCTAAAATCCTTAAAAGGAAGTGTAAGAACATTTTTAAATATGGAAAGAACTACAATGCTTTCAGTTGCGGGTATTATTCTTGCTGCAGCATTAGTAGTTAATTTAGCTATCAATTCTGCTGCTGTTCTTGGTTTTGCTATTCCATCATTACCATCATCTGCTGACAAAAAACAGCAAGTCGAACTTAAAGCAATCTTGGCTGAACCAAAACCACGATGGGATATATTACTTAAAGATGCAATGCAGGGGCTGAGAGCAAGACATCCTAATATGAATATTCAGATTAACTACACAGTCTTGCCATATGATATCAGTAGAACAAAGATCTTAAATGCATTAGGTAATCAAACTTCTATTGATCTACTCTCGGTAGACCAGATCTGGCTTGGAGACTTTGCTGAAAGAGGATATCTAACAGATCTTTCAGATCGAGCACAACATTGGGGAGGGCTTTCTGATTGGTATCAAGCAAATTTGGACGGTAATGTATACAAAGGTAAAGTGTACGGTATCTGGGCTTGGACTGACGTCAGGGGCATATGGTACTGGAAGGACCTTTTGAATCAGGCAAGCGTTGATCCTAACTCGTTAAAAACATGGGGTGGATATATTGAATCTGCAACGAAGCTCAACGATGCCCTGAAATCTCAGGGAATAAACGGCATAGGAATCGATTGCGGTGGTGCGGAATGGTATCCTTATCTATGGATGCTTGGAGGAGATATTCTTGCAATGAAGAATGGACATCCAACAAAAGGTGCATACCGGTTTCCAGCATATAATAGCACTAAGGGATTACAAGCAATGAAATTTTTCAATGATCAAGTTGATGCAGGTGTAAAGCCTATAATAAGTGGTAGATATGTTGCAAGTTCATTCGTTAATCGAACTTATGCTGTGTTCCCTCAGGGATCTTGGCTGCCTGAAGCGTTTCCGCCTAATCAGCTATCAAATCTTACTAAGAGAGTGGGCTTTATACCGATGTATCCGGTACCCAAAGAAGGTGTTGATACCTCAACATTACTCGGAGGATGGGAGTTGAGCATCGCTCAAAGCTCTAAAAACAAGGATCTTACATGGGAATTAATTACATTGATGCTAAAACCAGACATAATTGCTCCCATGCTAGCAAAAACAGGATACCTTCCAACACAGATAAGTATAGGCCAAGGGCCTTTCTCAGACATTCTAAATCAGACAATTCCATACTACGATAAGATGATATCTCTGATCGAGCTTGGACGTGCTAGGCCTAATACACCGGAATTTCCACAGATAGATGATCATGTAACTGAAGCGCTCAAACAAGTTTGTCATGGTGTTAAGGAACCTAAGCAAGCATTAGATGAGGCTGCAGCAAAGTCTGCAAAGGCTTTAGGTTGGCAGTAGTAGTGGTAAGGCACATTCTTTCCATCTATGACATTAAGAGGAATGATAACTCCAAAGCCTGTACCTTTTACCTCTTCAGATCCTCCTTTTGGTCAACGGAATAAATAGCAAGATCGTCTTGGAGGGTGAAGATCAATTTATGCCAGATTATTGTACAACTACGGGAGAGGCTTAGGAGTGGATTGAGTGTTACAACACAATACAACAAAACAAAACACTGGTTGGCCCTTCATTTACTCTTACACAAGCTATTCATTTTTAGGAAGATCTTTTTACAACCTGTATCTTAATTAATTCACATCTAAATCCAATATGAAAGAAAACTCTGATAAATACACTAAATTCTCTTATAATTATGAAAAACACACCGTTATAGTAAGATCAGGGAAAATTAGGTGGATAGAATTCAACATCTATGACTTCAAGCGGGGACAAGCCTAAGTATTCTGACAACGTTTGTTATGACGCCAGTCAAACGTACTAATTGCTGGATTAGATTTAAGAAATAATGTATTTGGTGTGTGAGAATTAGTGGTGCAAGAAGAGTATGTCCATATAGTATTTTAGAGTTCTGCAGGAGAGCTGGTTTTTAGAGACAATATTTCAGTGTTACTCGAATTAATAATGATAGCATTCTAATGAGTTATGAGGTAACGTGCTAGTCCAATCTTTCTATTGATAGGCCAGAACAAATAATCTAATAAAGATGTATATAAAGAAGAAACGAAAGCGAAAATTCCTAACGAATCAATAATTTTACAGATGAAGATAGGGGCGATAAGAAACAATAGAAAATCTTTTTTATTCAAAGTATTTTTCCATTATCCTAGACATTTTCAATTTAGCTACATCACCATTAGCTAACGTTTCAGGATGTTTTTCCTTTAAATGTTTTATTGCAAACCTAACACTATCGCCACACAGTTTACATTTTGCTTTTCCAAACATATTAAGTTAGATGACCGTGTTGTAAAGTCCTGCGGTATGACAGAAGAATTACTCTTTTCACTATATATCACTCTGCTATCATAGGCCTTGGCATTAGGAGCTGACCTCTATTTCTTCTTCCTTCTGCTGTTCTTCCACTTGTACTTGCTCCTCTTCTTTCTGTCGCTCAGATCTAACATCTGATGATGATTTATTTTTCTTTTTGCGTAGACTCTCAGCTTTTAACTTCGACAACTCTTCTTCAACTGAACCTTTAGCTGAAACTTTTTCCAACTCTTTTTCGATATTATCACCGTCTGAGGATGATAATGCTGTATAATCTGTAAGAGTTCCCGAATCTAACATTTCATCTAACGCCTGAGACTTTGCTTTCATTTGTTCAGTTTTATCCTCAGCTTTACTCATTGCGATACCTATGTCAGCCATCTCTTCTGAAATACCTGTAACACTTTCTTTAATGCGAACCTGAGCTTCTGCAGCAGTATACTGAGCTTTTATTACTTCTTTTCTTGATCTAAATTCTTCAACCTTTGTTGAGAGACGTTTCTCTGTTTGTTCAAGTTTATCTTGTTCTATTTGCATATCTGCTATTTGTTTGTCTAAGCTTTGTACTTGGTTAAGATTAGCATTCTTACGTTCTAATGCAAGTTTTGCTATGTCATCTCTATTTGAATCGACAGCACGTCTGGCCTGTTCATCTAAAGTACGAATATTATCAGTAAATTTAGCCTTCTGCATTTTAAGCCGATTTTTTGCGGTTACTACCTCGGCAATATTTCGACGTAAGTTGTTTAATAGTTCGACTTGTTTAGTAAAGGAATAATCAAGTGCTTCTTTAGGGTTCTCGAATTTGTTAAGGAGGACGTCTACCTTCTGTTTAACTAGGGTAAAAATGCGATTTGTAAGACCCAAATTGATTCCAGCTGAGGTTAGAATTATTTACTATTAAATCTAATGATTGTAAGTTCTTAGTCCTACTCTTCAAAGTGAGCTACCGTTTCTGTTCTAACCTAAACAATCTCGAATCCACTCGAAGCTTCCATTATCGAATATACTATATATTTACAAGCAAGTAAAGCTTCGCCTTTTACTTCCATATTTCTTATTTACCTTCAGCTAGTGGCGAATTAGAATACGGATAGGTATGATAACGTTTTTTGAGTATAGAAAGGAAGATTATAGTCTAAGGTAGATTCCGAGAGTTTGAGAATCAAGTTAAACAAACCTTTGGTTATCAAAATCATGCTATTAATTAAATATATATGCTATATATGATATTTAGAAAAGCTAGTTGGTGTGGTAGAGAAGAATGATGATAATGATGATCCTCACTACAATACTCCCAAAGTAGATAGTGGGAAAGAAGCAGCAAGAAAATCTACCCTCTTAAAACAGAAGAATCCTCTGGAGGAAAAGGTCAGAATAGCTATTACATCTATTATAGCATCAGCATCCCTCACCGTACTAAAATTTGTTATAGGATATTCAACAAATAGCCTTGGAATCTTATCTGAATCTATGCATTCCGGACTTGATTTTATTGCTGCATTGATGACCTTCTACGCCATACGCATAGTAATGCGTCCTCCAGATTTGAAATATACATACGGTTATGCAAAATATGAGAGCATCGTAAGTTTATCTGAAATTATACTTCTGTTTGCAGTAGCTGGTTGGGTATTCTATGAAGGTATAAAGAGAATATTAGTCACAAATGAGCAGCCAGAGATCACTGTATTTTCATTTGTGATTATATTTGTGTCGATAGGAGTTGATTTTGGGAGGTCTAGGGCATTGTACAGAACTGCAAGAAAGTTTGGCAGTCAGGCGTTGGAAGCAGATGCTCTTCATTTCAAAACAGATATGCTTACTTCTGCAATAGTTGGTGTAGGATTATTTTTAGTACTCTTATTTCATATCCCTAATGCTGACGCTTATGCTGCAATTATAGTGGCGAGCGTAATAATATATACATCATTAGGGCTTGGCAGAAGGACATTAGATGTGCTATTGGATAAAGCACCTAAAGGTGCATATCATCAAGTTCTAGAAACAGTATCTGGGCTCGAAGGCGTCAATAGGCCACATGATCTTCGTATCAGAAAGATGGGATCAGAAACTTTTGTTGATATGCATATTGAGGTTCCACGAACATTCACACATGATAAGGCTCACAGAGCAGCAACAGCTGTTGAAGAAAAGGTGAGGCAAGTTCTACCAAATTCTGACGTGTTAGTACATGTAGACGCAACAGAATTTGCTAGCGAAACAATAACTGATAGAATAAGATTAATTGCTGCAGAAACTGATGGTATAAAAAATGTGCATTCAATATATCTATCAAAGATACCTTCCTCTTCATTATCATCTTTATCATCTGACTCATCAGTAAAATCTGCAGGGGATAATGAGAGAGAAGAAAAAAGAGGAATGTTTTCAGACTCAAATGATCAATCTGATCATCAAGATGAAAACGAGCATTATTCACAACTTCCTCCTCAACCACCACCATTACATTTGTACCTTGACGTTCAGATGAATTCCAATCTTGACCTCTATACTGCTCACAGTATTCTAGAATCTTTTGAAAAGAGATTGAAAAATGAAATTCCTGAGATTAAGAACGTCACAACCCATATAGAAATAGAAGCTAGCGAAGATGTATCAATAATAGGAACCGAGAAGAAAGCCAGCTACTCATTCATAGAAAAAATAAGAAATACAGCTTTATCTGTTGATCGAGTAGTTGATTGCAAAGATATATCCGTAGTAGATGTAAATGGAAAGCAGCATATAACTCTAACAATAAAGATCAAATCACAGATAGGAGAACCTGCCACTACGTTAGAGGACGCACACAAAATAGCCACGCAAGTTCAAAATATCATTATCAAGCAGACAGGAGCTGACAGGGTAATCGTGCATACAGAACCAGCCTAGTAGTTAAGTCAGTATTAATCAAGTAACTTTAACAATGTATTAAAGATTAAAGAAACAAACGCACTTGAATCAAATGTCATCGGCTATTATCTACAACGATAACAGAAGGATTATTTAATAATTCGCAAATTCATAATCCTACATCTTAATGAATTAGAGTTTACATCGTTAAATCCTTTACTACTTGTCATAGAGAGTCAACTTCCTATCTCATTATGTATTTAGAAATTCTACGAGCATGTTAAATGTTACAATGATCAATGAAATCTCTGAATTCCTGACCATGGACGTCCTTTGTCTTATCCCATACATTCTTGAATTGTGGAACTGTCATCATCGTTTTTACATACCATTTCCAGCGAAACCAAATTTCGGAATCTACCATGCCATTTTTGTGAATACTTCAGTATTTTCAAGTTTGAGTCTGGCATCCGTTATTCTAGAGTATATCTCCTGCTCACTTTGGACCTTGATTCAAACGAAAAAGAAGATAAAGAGAAGTTTGAAAAGATCAGCGCAAGATATAAAAAAGTCTCAGAAGAACATGGAGCAGAAATAAAGGGTGTATATTATATTACCAGAAGCGAACTATTCCCATCTCTTTATGAGAATGCAGATTTTTCCGTAGATACAGTAAAGGCTTCAATTAGGGAAGGAGAATTAAAGACTAGTCAGAAACTAAGAGATATAGAAATGGGCTAGTTTAGCTACATCTCAGACTATAGGTGCAGAATAATTGCTTCAAAGCTCAGAATTATAATTATTGTGGAAATTCAAACTAAAATACATATAGACTATAGAATCCAAGATATACTGGGCTTTCTATTGAGCGAAGATTTTGTTAAGGTAGCCGACACAAAGCATATTCAACCTTAGCGTATGAAAGAAGTTCAAGTTGATGGTGAAAATATATGTGTAGTTAATGTTGAGGGAAAATACTTTGCAATTAACAATATCTGCACTCATGAAGGTGGTCCTCTAGCTGATGGCACGCTTGAAGGCTATGAAGTTGAATGTCCCTGGCATGGTTCCAAATTTGATGTAAGGACAGGAGAGGTGAAAAACCCTCCCGCAACCGAACCAGAACCCACTTACGAAGTAAAGATAGCAGGTACTGATATACTGCTTAAAAAGAGAACTCCAGCTGCTGAGGTATCCCCGCTACAGCCGTCATCCAGACCTTCTTCTGAATACGAGCTTGCATTACTAGAGAAGCGAAATTTTGAAGGTACTGACGTAATCTCATTTAAGTTTAGCAAGCAAGATGTACAGAACCAACTACAACAGCAACAAGAAGGAAATGACAAAAAAAGATACCTGGATTACACAGCAGGACAGTATGCCTTTTTTGATATAGGTGGAGTATATAATGATCCAAGAGGGCCTATAAGACATTTTACACTCTCATCATCTCCTACTGAGGAATTTATCATGATCACTACTAGAATTAGAGACACGCCTTATAAAAAAAGACTTGCCTCATTGGAGAATGGTGCCAGAGTTAAGGTAAGAGGACCGCAGGGAAAATTTGTTTTGCATGAAGATTATTCCAAACCTGCAACATTTCTATCAGGTGGTATAGGTGTGACTCCATTTAGAAGTATGATAAGATACGCTACAGACAAGCAATTACCTTTAAAAATTGTAATGTTTGACTCAAACAGAAACCTTGCCAATATCATATTCAAAAAGGAGTTCGATCAATGCACAAACATGAACAAAAATTTGAAGATTGTATATAGTATTACTGAAGAAGAAAAAGAACTATCTCAAACATCTTCATCTTCTGCTAATGAATGGAAAGGAGAACGTGGAAGAATAGACAAAGCAATGTTATCTAGATATCTTAGTGCAGAGGATCTTAGCAATTCAATATATTATACTTGTGGCCCACCTGGTATGATAAAAGCTATGCAAACACTACTACAAGATGATCTCCAGATTTCAAAAGAAAGGATTAAAGTCGAAGAGTTTACTGGTTACTAAAAAACGTACTGATCAATTATAATATGAGGGATAATGACATTTATATTCTGTGGACATTTGGAAAGAGGAAGATCCGTGAGATAATGGCTCATAATTTATAAGAAAATATCAAAAAGAGTTAATACACCTTTGAGAAACACACTGTAGAAGTTGAATACAGAGGTAGACAGAGCAATGTTATCCTCACAAAGCAGGGATAAAGTACGCTGAAAATATTCAGATAATAGGTATATCAACTGGAGGTATATTTTACATTTTCAGCTACATATTCGACTATAGATGCTTATTCTAAAGTTACAGACGTACAATATTCATATTCAAGGATCAGAAGAAAAAGTTGCTTGTTGTAGTCTCGTACCTTTCACAGGCATATAAACATTAAATGTATTAGTAATCGATAGAAGGATAACTCGAGGATCCAACACTACTTCAAAAAACAGATAGTCCTAGGTCATCATGACCGCATCCTGCTTCGGTAGAGTAATCACGTTACTGAGTCCAGTCCCTGTTATAACAGGAAGTGTCATACTTCTAAGGGATCAGTGATGATATTCATTCTACCTCGGTATTGAAAATTGCCTATGCTTCAATAATTTTCTACCTAGACTTAGTCAGTTTTGTTGATACCAATATCAAAATTACAAGATATTAAGACCATCAAATCATCTTATTTTTTCTTTTAACTGTGGCCAGAAGGAATAGTAAAAGAATGACTTGTATTAATGTATTGTGAGACAAGTACTTGCTTGTATTTAAGCCAGCATAATAGCTATAATACCTAGCACTAGTCGTCGTCATAAACTACTTTGCCTCTTCCCATGAACAGAGATACGGTTAAGATACATCTTTCCAGCAGATAATCCAAATAGTTAGTATAGCCAATAATGCTAGTAAGAATTAAGTAAACAACTGTACTTGAGCTTCATCTTCGTAGTGATATCATCTATCTTCAATAATAATAAAGTATAACTCATTCAATTTGCTAGTCGAATACCTTTTCAACAACAGAGTAGTTATTCTTGGGTACAGAAAGAATGTTACCAGACGTGTGCTCCAATTGCTTGTAGTTCCTATTGCCTCTATTTCTATTTATTTGGGATTTGCATGTACATTTGTTACAGGTTATGTCAGCATTGAATACCAATTGTATTTTCTGTAAAATTGTCGATGGCACCATTTCTACAAGGATAATAGATCAAAATGACAAAGCCGTTGCATTTCTAGATGCTTTTCCATTGTCAGCAGGACATACTCTTATTATACCAAAATTACATTATTCTAAAGTTCAAGATATGGATAAAGAGTATTTGTGTGCAGTCTTTGATCTATTAAGGATAATATCTGCAGCAGTAGAAAAGGCACTAGAACTAAATGCTGCAACTATCGCAATTCATAATGGCAGAGAAGCAGGACAGGAAATACCACATGTTCACGTTCATGTGATCCCAAGGACTGCTGGTGATGGAGCAGGACCAGTTCATTCAATGTTCAAAGAAAGACCAAAGTTAAGCTCAAAAAAATTGGATTTAATACTCGATAATATAAAGAGAATGCTTTGATATAATTTTGATGGGTCTCCTCACGAGGTAGGTCGAATCTTGGCAAGTTTACGATTTTGAAACCGTCTAAAGTGGAATGTGATACCCCTTGAATCATTGAGAATCTAAAACATAAGAAGAATTTCAATGAAGGTCTTCGTAGTTAGATGAGCTGACCTCCTCGCTGCAGTTCTATATACAAATACTAGAATTGGAATATATGAATACACTAGAACGAGTCAGTAATTGTAACACATATTCTTTTACTTTGTGATGACCTACACCATGTCAGATAGTATTACCTATCTTTGCAATTATCTCTTGATTCGGTGATGAAGATTCTAGGTAAATACAGAGGTATCTATCATTGTTAGCCGTTAAAGGAGTAATTGCTATCTTTAATATACTATGAATTTCTGCAAGTTCAACGTGATGAACAGATTCCTCTTTCTCTCTATAGTCTGAATATTTGATACCTGTTTTTATCTTCTTTACTGCAGCAGTCAAGTAATTTGCATAGAAAAGATAGTTTGTATTATAATGGCAAAAAGTAATAGAGGAACTAACATCATTATTATTATTATTATGGTCATTGCCTTTTTCTCTAGAAGCGGATAATAATAATCGTGATTTGGTTCGTTTATTATTAATATGATCTTCCTTACGATACCTCCCAGCAATGAGTTTTCCATTATTATCTATAACGGCTGCAAACTTTACTTCTTTGCTTATATGCAGAGCAATCAAGCACATCTCAATCAGGAAGTCATATTCTTCCAAATTCATAAGATTAAGTCTTATTTCGTTATATTAACTATATGAGGCTTGAAATTGTAAGGCACTACATACTGCACTAGAGCTTAATACATATGTCGAAACTGAGTCCTACAATCTTCTTTTAATTGTTTTTTTAGCTCTATTATATTCTTCAAATTCTTTTTGTTCGGTTAGATCTATTGCTAAGAACTCATCATATAATTCAGATTCAATTTCATCATTTTCGGTGAATCGCATATTACTACAGATGCCAATATTTTATGTGCACACATACAATTTAACAGATAGGTGAAGAAATTTACGCATTAATAATACTCATTGTAATATCTTATCTTATCCTCGACAATGATTATAAAAAAAATAATTAGAAATGCTTATCTATATGCTCAAGCAACTATTTTTCAGAAACATTTTGTTATTTACATCATACTTCTATTTGACCCAATAGAGTCTGGTTTATGCGCAGATTCTCTATTCGCCATTACACACCGAATAGCATCATCAGCTACTGTAGTGCACTTCCTACTACTCTAATAATATAGTAGAACTCCATTATGGCATGAATAAGCCGATTCTCCATACCTATATTCTTCATCCCTTTCAGAGCCGGTCGTCGTGGTTCGTGATGCGTGACCTGCTCTATATCAGCAGTGATGCCGTGTTTTAACCCGGGATCAAGCAACCTATCAATGATTCTTCGTGAATTTCAATTGTTATAGAACAGATTCAACTCATATTGATTTCTTTAAAAAAAGGATGCCTATTGTAGAAGGAACGAGAAATTAATTTCTCACCTTGGATAGCGGGTTAGAGGGAACTCAGTAATATTGTTCCGCAACCTCTCTCCAGCCTTTTCTCAAAATTAGTAAGCGATAGTAGCATAATCTCTGGCAATTTAAATAATGAATTTGAATTTAGGATTTTAGATTTCTGATTTATACATATTGTAGACCTTTCATATTAAATTTCTGAACTATAATGCAGGGATTCATTACTGGCATATACAGTATATTGATAAGCAGTTATTTCTTTCTGTAAGCGCAATCAATTATTAACGCGTTAACTCTATGATAATGAAGTAGTGGACGGTGATGTGTTTTTATCAGTTTTTTCAACAGTAGATACTGTCATGTTGTTCGCAACAGAAGGAATTAATTCAAAGGATGCTTTACCAGATGAAGAGTTGAATCCTGAGGCAGAGGCTTGTATTGCTATTACAAATGTACCATGTTTAATATTGCCTGTTATCAGCCAAGGGTATGAAAGTCTACCTGAGCTGTCTGTAACCATTGTGAATTCCTTTATTATCGTAGTCGATGCAGTTGTATTAGAAGCTATCGTGCCTCTTATAATAGCTCCATTAATCTTCTCATTTGAACTTGCATCAGAGACCTTAACAGTTATCATCTGTTCATTTCCCCAAACAACAGGGTTCTTGGCTACAACTATTGAGATTACAAGATTTTTCTTTTCTGATTCTGACGGTATTGCTGCTGCTATGGTGTTACTTTCATTATAATAATCGTTACTGCTATTTGGATTGCCACTAAAAAATGGAGGAAACCAGAAAGGGATGGTACTACTATTATCATCAGGTACTTGTTCTGTTGGGTTTCTTGAATATTTAATATTATTACCATCTAATATACTATAGTTAGCCGGTATTTCTGACTGTCCTTGATCACGATTTTTATCTTTTTCTACTAATACTCCTGTGACATTGACAGAATCATATTTTGTTAAATTAACAGGATTAGCGTAACAGGATATTTTAGCAGTTAGAGTATTCATTCCTTCAGTAATGAGATGGTAATTCTTTGTATATGAAAAAATCCACGTTGAAAAGTCATTTATGCCAGCAGGCCCTACAGCCAAGACCTTTTGATAGGGCATTGAACTATTCCATCCAGCGTACAAGGTACAATCTGTAGTAGCATTATCTGTAGACGTTCCGAACATTGTGATGCTGCTGTCTACTGGAACTCGTTGACCTTCCGAAGGTGATGTTATGTTTACGTGTATTTTATTTGGTATTATCGCATTTGTATTATTAACTAATAAGGTAAAAATTAACCCTGTTCCAACGACAATCAGTATTGCAGGTGACTTAAAATTCAAATTTGTAAATCTTTCCCACATTATATATGATAACAATAGGCATAATAAATGCCTAGAAAAAAATTATTGATTATTCACTTCAATAGTGTATTCCGATCCAATTTTCTAATCCTTTCTGCATATACTTCTGCTCTCCACTAGACCTTATTCTCATTAAGATATTCTGGGAGCTCTCTCAGCTGTAGTTAATGGAAAAATGGAAAAATGGAAAAATAGGAAAGTAGTAATCTCATCATCAAGTGTCTTCCTATATTTATTTGGTTTATTTGAACTGTTTCTTACTGCTGGGAATCCATTATTCTATGAACAGGTTCTAATATCTCGTCAATTTCTACTGGCTTACTAAACATAGAATATTCTCACACTTTCCATAATACATCTCATAAGCAGTTAGGATGCTGTACTCTCTATTGTATATGAGATGTGTTTGATCTATACAAATAGTAATGCAATACATGAGAATCTATCAGGACAAGTGAGCGTGTTTCTATTTTTGTATAGTACCGCTCAATATCTCAGAAAGAATCTGGTTTAACATCATCATAACTTTTATTCCGGATAGACACATGCATATGATATTTAATGGGTAAGACACTTATGAAATGTGTAAATTGTGGAAATGCTATTAATTTTCGATACAGGGCCATGCCACAATGGAATATTTCTGGCGATTTATGTGGAGAATGTTATGGAAAAAAACTGACCGAATATTACATTTCTACTGATCGTAGAGATATAACAAAAAGGTAGAGAAAATGATAAAGCTGAAAGGTATGACATGGATAATAATAATAATAATATGACAGCAATTGTAATTATTAAATAAAAGGCATGTCTTAAAACATCTGATAACTGCTTAGTTATTTACTTTCCTTAATTCTTGTATTTTCATTGCAACAAAGTCAAAGCCTTGTTGCCAGAATTCCTCATTTGATATATTAATCCCTGATTCTTTTAATAACTCTTCAGGCTTTCTTGAGCCACCTGATGAGAGTATATTAAGATATCTGGGTACAAACGATTTTCCTTCAGCTTTATACTGTTGATACAGAGAAAGTGCTAGCAAGTTTCCAAATGAATATGCGTAGCAATAGAAAGGACTGTGATAAAAGTGTGGTATATACATCCACTCCCATTGAAAGTCGAGAGAGACATTTACTGAACTACCAAATTGCTCTTTCAAATTATTAAGATATATTTCAGAAACTTTGTCAATCGTTGCATTCTCTTCTGCAATCGCATGATGTGCATCTATTTCAAAGATCGTAAAATAAGCCTGCCGCATTATCGTCGCATACAAGTCATCGATCTGTTCTGCCAGTAGTAATCTACGTTCTCTAGTTGACATTTTTTTAGCTAACTTATCGTTGAGCAACATTTCTGCGAATACAGACGCAGTTTCAGCTAGAGGGAGTGAAGCATGTGATACTGATATCGGCTTATCTGAAGCCGCCAGACTATGTATACCGTGACCGAATTCATGAGCCATAGTAGATACATCTCTTGTCTTGCCATCAAAGTTTAACAGTATGTACGGAGTTCTTTTCGGAGTCACAGTATAACAGAATGCACCGCCACGTTTATTCTGTATAATTTGAGAGTCCACATGTTGCTCATTAAATATTTTTTCAGCGAATTCTCTGAAGCAAAGATCAAAGTCTCCTAATGTGTCAAGAATAGTCTCTGCTGCATTACCATAAGTAAATTTTTTCTGGTCGACAACCTTTGATGATATGGGTGCATATAAATGGTAACGGGGTAATTTTTTAATACCAAGCAGCTTCGCTTTTTCTGTAAAGTAGTTTTGGAAAATAACAGAATTTTTTCTGCAGACAGCAAGAAGCACTTCCACCGTAGCGTCATTTAGATTATTCGAAATATTTCGAACAGAAATAGGCGAATTGTAGCCACGCATAGAGATATGTTCATCACGCCATTGGATTACAATGTTTTGATATATTTCGCCTAATACACCACTATTTTTTTTATAGATTTGCCAAAGTGACTTATAAGACGCTTCTCTTTCCTCAAATCTAGGGCTGCGTATAAAAGACAACATTTTTTCCTTATTAGTGAACATTTTCTTGACTAGCCGCTTACCTCTTTTTATAATCATGACAAATTCAAAACCGCTTGTCATTTTGTCATAAATCTTTACAAGTGCTCCGGTCCCCGTAACCTCTAATGTACTTATGACCTTCTCCTCATTTTCGGCTAATGTATGCCTAGCAAGCAATCGTTTATGCGTAAGAAATTCTTTGTAATCAGATGGCACTGCCTCTATCAAACGTTGAGCGTTATCTTCATCGATATCTTTCTTAAACCACAAATCGAAGAACAACAACCGATTAGTAATATCAGAGGCCAACTTTTCCATTTTTATTACAAGAGCGGCCGCTTCATTTGAAGATGTATTGGCATAATATTTTAGATGTGCGTATGCGCTTATAACGCTAACTTTTGTAATTATACCTTCTATTGAATGTAGAAGATTTTCAAATTCTTGGACAGGAATCTCTGATTGAAGTTCTTTTTTTCTTGATTCAAATTGTTTTACATCTGATTCAATGGTTGTCAAATATTGCTCAAATTCATTCCCCCGCGGTTCCTTTACTAGGTCTGTTAATTTCCAGGATCCAACGCTAAGGTGTTTGTAAATCATCATATACAGATAACTAACAGATTAGCTATGCAGTGCTTTATGTTTCTTCCACTTGTATTGACTACTATGTTAACCACTTTTGAGAATAACACATAAAGCTAAGTAGATAAATGTCTATCTTGCTGGCCACATCTTACACATGGAGTCAATTTGGTAGGGAAGCGGAGATTACTATTGCAATTTACATGAAGTGTAGGGGATGGAGTGTAAAGCTATCACAAGGAAGCAGAGGACCAGCAGATATTATTGCTGCGCACAAGTCAATAAAATGGCTAATCCAGGTAAAATCAAGTACGAGAATACCGAAATTGAAGGGTTATGAAGTAAAACGACTTATAAAAATGGCTAAAATTGCTGGCGGGTTGGCTGTAGTTGCTACTTTACAACCAGCTGAGACGGTAATGGTCCCAGTAGAAGAACATGGTACGATATCACCTATATCTATAAAAGAATCGGGAATTCGTATTGGAAATTACATGTTGTATTTTTATTCACTCCCTGAATGGAAAAGAATATCTCCGTAACTAGCATATCGAGGTCGATTAGGTGATTTGCCTTTAATGCGATGAGCAATGTTAATTCCGAAATTTTCGTTAACTTGTTAAATAGTTACAGCCCATCCTACCACGGTTTAGTCAGGGTTATTCCCTGTTTATTTTGTTAGTAACTTGAAGATATGATTTCCCGTGGTTGTTTCAAAAAAGTACGTAATCCATAGCATTGCAAGGGGGTTCAAGAAGCCTAGCTCGTTCAATTCCTCCTATATCTATTGTTACCCAACCAAAGAGAATACTCTCTGTTACTGTTTTCTTCGCGTTACAGATAAGATGTATACAGATTATTCGCAGCAGCACAGTTAATAAATCAAAAAGAGTTTTTACCCATATTATAATTTGGCAACTTGGTACTAACTAGTTATGTTTGGAAGATTGGCGATCTATTATCATCATTTCCTCATATGTTTAACTGCTACCTTTTTATCGCTTAAAGATGCAGTGTGGCACTTTATACTGCTACTGCTACTTCTACCATATGCAACCTTGATGATAAATCAATCAGCACAGTTTCTTGACAAGTTGAAGGTTCTAGGGTAAGTATGAGGAATGGAAGAAACGTAAAGAAGGTGTTGCTAGTCGAGGATGAATTGGATATTAATTTAGTATTCAAGACAGTTTTAGAGTATAGTGGATTTGAAGTAGACGCATTTAATGATCCTCTTTTAGCACTTCAGAATTTAGTAACGACTCATACGATCTGTTACTTTTAGATATGTAATGTCAAAAATGAATGGTTTTCATCTGTATCAAATGATAAGGAAGATAGACGCTACAATCAAGATATGTTTTATAACAGCTAGTGAGATGCATAATGAACAGGTAAGAAAGGAAGTATTTCCTCAATTTGCAGATATAAAAGATAAAATTTGTTTTTTTATTAAAAAACCCATTGAGAATCAAGATTTGATAGAACAACTAGACAAAATAATAAACCCAACGTAAGATCATTCCATAATGAAGTTATTATCATAACTTAATTACCAAAAATATGAAATCAATTCTTCTGTCATCTGATGGATCATTATAATTATCATCATATTGTACTACATTTATCTTTTAACCCTTTGTAATTTGGATCATATTTCAGATACTACTTTTGCCATTAATTTAGTCCATGAAAATCCTTTGAAAGCAAATGACAATATTCTGTAACATTGGAGTTTTATGGTGTGCATAAATTATTTATAGTGAATATAAAGATCATGCAATTCTTATTCGCGGACATAAATCAAACATAAATGATTAAAATTACTTTATGTTTGTATCATAAAATACTACCAGCTGCTTTATAAGGGACTTTACGCTCAGAAAACTCCCCGCTGCACAATCTGCGCGGGTTTCAGCATAGATCACGAATGGGATAGGCAAGCAATATATGTGTGCCTGCGGGCAAATTTGCCAGCCGGTTTATGACGCATATGATAAGGCCTTACCTAATCTGTGCTGTAGATTATCCATCTTGGTCTATTATTTTGTCAAAAGAAGCAACATGAAACATTTATTGGAATTAAGAACAACTCACACATAATGCGGCATTCTTTCTACAGCCCCGTATGGCGAAGTCTCTTAAGACTCAAGAGACAAGAAATCAAGAATATGTAGTAGAGGATATAAACAACGAGAGACAAAGAATTAGCTGGCGAGTAAATGAATTTGAACGTGGATTTTTCGCTTTTTGCCGTGAGGGCGAGTATGAGAGGCCAGCAGCGAGATGCACAAAGGACATTTAGACAACTAGATAAAGAGAAAGAGTTAGGAAAGAAGGAATGAGCAATAAGAAAACAATGAGGTGCATAGACTGTGGTAAAGAATTTGTTTGTGATACCTATGAAAAAAACGATGTCGTCTGTGATAATTGCATCCAGCTTTTAAAAAGACAATTTTGGAGTTCAGTAAAAATATCAATGATAGATAAGAAGTTGCAGGAAGAGAGTAAGGAAAAAGAGAGAGGGAGAACATCGGCTAATGGGAAAGAAGGAGCGATAGAAGTAGACTAAGAACGTAAGGCTAAACAGGCATAATAATGTCTTTTCATAAATTTTATTGAAAATATAAGATCGAACTCATCTCTATTGTGCTATGTAATCACAACATTATCTAAATTATATGATAATGTTAGTTAGGTATCTAACACTGACCTTGGACGTTGTGCAGGGTAAATATCTGCAAGTTATATAAGAGAAATTGCTCCTATTTATTCTATGAGTACCAGATAAAATAACAAATCATTAATTTCACGACACAATATTTATTGGTAGCTACATGAATTGTTGTTGTTCATAACATTTTCTCACATATTTTATAAGTTTTATTGCATCACGTTGTTTTAGGCTTACCCTTTTATTGATGATATGCGAGCGAAATGCCTCCAGGTTCTCGATCAAATTAGGATAGCGTTTTTTTGATTGGTCGATGATATTCGCGTAATGCCGGTTCGGGAAATACAGATTCTTTGCAACTCTAGTTATTGCTTTCCTTGTAGCTTCATCAATGATTCCCTCCTTCTTTGCGATAAATAGATTGAATCTAACATCTATCATTGCCTCTGACTGAAGACTCTTTTCTTCGTCTGCAAAAGTAACAGCAACTTCATCGTCAGCATCAATCTTGCCGCGCTTATATAATTGAAAGATCTTACCAATTCCAATCATACCATATTTTTCTAATTCTACTGCACGCAATGCGCCAATACTAGCAGCTCCGATAACTATTACATTTTTTTTTATCGTTAAATGATAAACTTCTATCGGTGTTGGTGGATAGTCCTGCAAGAAGAGACCATCAACCAGACCCACTATCCTGACGTCATTTGTAAAACCTGATAGCCTTAGAAAATCTCCCTTTTTTGCTGGAGGCCTGTAGTCTGCGTCAAAAATTTTTCTTGCTTCCTCATGTCTAAGGCTGGGCCCGAGGAAAATAATGGGCTTATTCATAATATTTTGAAGGACTTTTTGGCACGCCGACCCATAATGGATTTGGTAATTTTGAAGGTTTCAAGACCAGGTACTATCGCTCGTACTACGGGAATACCTATCTGTGGATTAGTCAAATCAACTATTATGGCTGTTTTCAATTCAGCTTCAGCTAAATGATTTAAAATCAGCTTGATATCATCAAGAATATCTTCGTTAAAGAATGTTTTAACTTCAGAGAATTTAACAACCTTCTTGGACGGCATAAATTGCCATGCGCGTTTATCATCAGTATTGTTTTCTCCGTACTTAATCTTCCTAAGGTCATCTCGTGCACCTTGGATGTTAGCAGCTCTAGTTTGCGAGACCTCAGTTACAGCTCTCAAAAGTGCAATCCTGGAATCCGGATGTGTTCCGTGACCTTCTGCAAGATAACCATAATCATGGGTCAGCCATTCTATACTGCTTGCGTTAAATGTCGGGATCCCGATATCTGATGTAATATCCTTTATAATTAAAGGAATTCCTGCTTTTTGAAATTTTCTGACAATAATCTTTAATGGGTTAAAGTCAACGGCTTGTATATCAACATCAGGAAAAATACCTGGATCATCTATAAATTTGTTGGCAGGGATCGCGGCTAGTGGATATTCTTTCGCATTTAATGTCTTTGCAATATGTTGCAACAAATGAAATGGCATTGCGCTAGCACGTAGTTCTGCTAAACTCATTGCGTCCCTTTCTATTACTTCACATAATGAATGACAAATTGCCTCTTCTAGTATATTGCCAGATGCAAGTCCATTCGTGTGATGAAACGCGAACGGATTTACCGCAGGGGGGTTAGGGGAGTATCTAAATAGAGCGAGCGGTGCAGGAACTATTATTTCTTCATTAGTAAATAGATCAAATCCAGTGACGAAATCCATCGTCATGTTATTCCTATAATTGAACGTAAGGGGTTCTATCATGTCATCAGGATGCAGCACTCTATGTGTCTTCGATAACTGGTCATAGGTTCCTTGAATAATACTTGTACAAGAGTTACTCGGCAATGAGGAATAGCGTTCAATGCATTCCATCAATGCACTAGCTCTAGCATCAACTCTTGTTTGACCTTTGCCATTATATACCCAAATATAATCTTCTGTTCCTGGTAAGACAGCAGAATAGTTTGGAATATGTAGGACGTCCATATGAGTAATATCTGCAAGTCTAGTTACACCAATTGTTTTTGATAAGGGGATAACTTTCTCCAAGGTCTCGTGGGAAGGTAGTATTCTTGAGGTACCATCTGGACTCCATTTCTTTCTGCTTTGAAGATGTAACGGTCTAGCAGTCATTACTATACATTTTAAAATGAACGAATATCAAGCTTACTACTCCTGCATTAGGATTATATATTTGATTTTCTATCGTCGTACCAGTTGGATGTAAAACAGAAAGATGCAGAAATTGTTAGTGACATTTTACTTAAAGCTGCTAGTGAACCAGAGTTCAGAAATATATTGATAAAGGAACCGGCGAAGGTTTTGGAACTGTATGATATTTCTCCAGAGGCGAAATCGACCATCATGAAAAGCATAATTGACTTCACACAATAATAATGAGTGCCCTTGACAGGATTCTTCTAATAGAATTACTATGAAGAAATGGTCAAAGCAGTACGATATTATGTAAAAGATATATATTCTATCATAAAATTACATAGTTATTATGACAATAAAAGAAATTCACTGCTGACCAGTTATCACTAATATAGTCTGCGTTTTACATTTTGCCAAAATCCCACGTAGAGAAGGACTTGGGATTGATTTCAAGCGGTTTCTGAATACCATTTCTTGCATTCACATGTGGTATCTTGGCCCGTGGGTTATCATCACAAGATACTTCAAACCAATATATCTACTACCCCGGCCTTTGACGCCTTGTAGGGAAAGCTCTCGTCGTCAAATGGAAAAGTACACTCGGGCTTCCTGCGAATATTCTGGACCTTTGATATTCTGGGAGTCATAATAGATCTCTTTTTTGCCATAATCATGGTTGATGAGAGACCGTAAACATTAGGATCACCCATTTCATAAATGATAGCTAACTGCAAGTTCATTTTACTTTCAGGGAATCTATCAGGTTCTTCCTAGGTCATCGCAGGAGCTGCGGGAATGGCACAAATGATTTCCCTATCATATATGTGACATTGATCTTCGATACAAGGGCTAATGAAGATCCCAAATAGTTCTATATCAATGTCATGAGGTGGTGCAGATTAGCAAACCTACTGTTACTAGAAACAGGTTCTATCTTAAGTAACAAGCAAGAGATAATATCACGAAATATATTGATGAAAGAGAAGAGTTTACAAGCATTATTTTTAACTAAAGTTATGCAATGGAGTTAGGTTTACTTACCAACGCAATTTTTACTCTCGCAGAATCTCGGCTAAATCGTTAGATCTCTTTTGGGGTATAATTGATGTTCATAATATGATATATGTACTTCAATCGCTCGAGCAACAATTTTTCTGGATCAATGATTTTCAAACCGTCAGCACCACTTAAATTTCATGCTATATTGACACTAAAAAAAACGCGCGAGTATCAGGGTAAAGCGGGATTTGATTGCTTTAGAAAAAAGGTTAGATACTGGTAACTCTAATATCTAGGAGAATATAGAGTGAATTTCCTATCAGGAAGGCTAAAGGAAATAGGTATCGTTGCTATCATTGTAATTGTAGCACTTTCATTCACATTATTATTCTATATTGAAAGTATTACTGAAGCCAGTATCAGAAAGAGTCTTTTTGACGAACAAAAACAGCGTCAAATAGAATCTACAAGGATTATTTCACAACACATTGGATCAGACTTAAGTTTAGTTATGAGTATGCTAGATGGGCTGGCTAACTCTTTGTATTTACAGCAAGGAGACCTTTATGGCGACCAAACTAAAAAACTGCTAGAAGAAAAATATAATCAATACAATACTGTAATAAACAGATTATATGTATTAGATAAAAATGATATTGTGACTAGTAGTCTCGCTCCAAAAGGAGCCGAGACTTTCATTGGTCAAGACTTTTCACTTAGAGACTGGATAAAAGAGACAAGAGCCACACTAAAGCCCGTATTTTCAGATGGCTTTGAAAGGCAGGGTATTTACAGAATTTTCATCACTTATCCTATAATAGAAAGAGGGACTGGGGAGTACATAGGAACAATCGCAACGTCAATACCTACTGTAGGGTTTTTTGCACACTATGGAAACATATACGATGTCAAATCACAATATCTTGCAGTCTTAGATAGTAATTCTACTCAATTAATTCATCCTGTAGAATCGTTTGTGGGAACACCATTTTTTGGAAATTATACGCAAGAAACAACAGGCCATAATGACATTCTGAACAATCTAATAAGTACAGTGATGGCAGGCAAACCGAGTTTTGCCGTTTATGAATTTAAAAATGGCGAAAGATTGAATACAGGATATCCTATCTTTGTACAAGGAACACCTAGATACTCTGCTTTTGTTATAACTCCTACTTCCACCATATACTCTCAAATCAATAGCATCATTTCACTAGAGAGATTAGAGATGTTTTCTCTACTCGCTGGTACCACTGCTGCAGTTATAGTTCTAATATTATTTCTTATGAAATGGAGCAGCAGTCTGGACAATGAAGTGAAAAGAAGGACAATCGAATTGGATGAATCAAACCAGCGACTTAAATTGGTGAGCTTAGATTTGAGAAAAGCAAATGATTCACTAGTAGAGTCAAATAGGCAGCTTGCCTTAGCTAATCAACAGTTAGAGATTCAAGATAAAGCGCAGAAAGAGTTTATCAATGTTGCAGCTCATGAATTAAGGACCCCTATACAACCAATACTTGGCTTATCTCAAATTCTTCGTTCTATGAAGAGAGACGATTCTGAACACGATGAATTTTTAGATGCGATAATTAGAAATGCAAAAAGATTGAAGCGACTTACAGAAAATATTTTGGACGTTACAAGAATAGAAAGCCATCTCATGCAACTAAGAAAAGAGGTATTCAACTTGAACGAAGTAATATCAAAGGCTGTAGAAGATTATAGAATTCGGGTACAAAATCTCAATAGTAATGCAAAGTTACTATACAGACCTAGAGGATATCATAATTTCAATGGTGATGATTTTATTTTTGTACATGCAGATAAAGAGAGGATAACTCAGGTTATTTCTAATCTACTTGATAATGCTATCAAATTCACTGGGAGAGATGATGGACCTATAGTTATCACTATCGAAACGAGAGAAAAAAAAGAAAACCAAGAGGAAGCAATTGTTACTATAAAGGATAATGGCCCTGGAATTGATCCAGAAATTTTACCAAAGCTATTTTCAAAGTTTGCATCAAAATCATTTCAAGGAACAGGGTTGGGATTGTATTTGTCAAAAAAGATAATCGAAGCGCACGTAGGAAAAGTATGGGCTGAAAACAATAGAGATGGCAAAGGTGCCACTTTTTATTTTAGTTTGCCAATAAATAACAGATCATATGACACACCTTAATTTAGTATTCAGAATAGGTCAGAACAGAGTCGATTAGTGCCGAACCTTTCTTCCTGCTATGATTTGGTTGATCTAGCCCTAGTGAATACTGCTTCAAATTGACTTAGATAAAAGACTTAAGAGAAACTATACTGAATAGATTGTAAGTCATTATTATGATAGGTAACAGAGGCTTCATTATTGGTTCAACCAGATAAGATCTACAATAATGGTAAGAATGAAGTAGAAGTAGGTCACAAACAGGCACGCAAAGAAGAGGAATTTGAAGTTAGTAGATCCTCATCGAACTACAAAAGAATTCTCATTGTGGATGATGAACCTGATATTGCCATAAGTCTAAAAATAGTTTTAGAAAGCAGCAACGACGACGACTCGCAGAAAATTAAGTTCGACGTAACTTCATACACCGATCCTGTAGAAGCATTATCAGACTTCAAACCAAACTTTTATGATCTATTACTTGTGGATATCACTATGCCTATTATGAATGGTTTTGAATTATGCGAAAAGATATTACAATTAGATATCAATGTTAAAGTTTGCTTCATGACTGCAGGAGAAATAAATCAGAAAGCAATCAGAGAATTATATCCTTTAAGAACTATAGGAGGATGTTTTATCAAAAAGCCAGTTGAAAGAGATCATCTGATCAGACAGTTAATAGCAGAGTTAGAATAAGAAGTCAGATAACAGTTCACAAACAACCCGAAGTTAGTTTATGCACTAAATATCCTTTTTCATAATTGCAAAGAATTGTATGTGTATATATTGAGTTTGTTACTAACTTGTGATTTTCGCAAATTTTGCTCGTAAAATAAATGCAACAACCGAGGTCCCAATAAAAGTCGCAGACCAGTAAAGCCACAAATCCTCTACACTTCCAGATAGAAGGGCAGGTGCTAATGAACGAGCAGGATTCATAGAGGCACCTGAAATAAATGATAAAAACAATATATCTAAACCTACAATTCCACCTATGACTATTCCACTAAAACCTCTCAATCCCTTGGTATAAACTACTGTTAAAATGACTACCATTAACAGACCAGATGCAAATGCTTCAATTCCAAATATCAATGGTATGGAAAAAGTATAGTTTGGAGCATTGGCTCCTAACTGAGCCTCAGTTCCAATAACATATTTTACAAAAAGACTTCCAAGTAATGCACCGATTATTTCTGCTGTAAAATAGAATGTTAATTGGGATTTTTTAATATGTCTTGTAATTAGAAATCCTAATGTAACTGCAGGGTTAAAGTGAGCCATTGATATTTTACTAAATAGATATACTCCTACAGCAATACCAACAAATGGAGCAAATGCAACGAATGGAATACCCAAGACACCATTCAATTTAGCGTCTATGACTACCGAACCAGTGGCAAATACAACTACAATAAATGTTCCAATAATCTCAGCAAAAAACGTCCTCTGGTTAGTTGTTAATCTTTGGGTTATCTTTAACAAGATCTGCTGTAAGTTCTCTTACCCTTTGTTCAATATTATCTCTAATTGCTCTTACTTTTTCAATAGGTTTACCTTTTGGATCTTCAATGCCCATTCAATTAGATTGTGAATGAATAAGGTTGGACATGAATCTCTATCCATGCATCCCATATTTACCCTTATATCTGCGCATATTATCATATCTTCTGTGATTATCTTTGGTCGCTGTTTGCTAATGTCTATATTAAATTCTCTCATAACTTCTATAGCAAGAGGATTAACCTCTGCAGAGGGTTGTGTTCCAGCACTGAATGCTGAATAACCTTTTGGTGCATACTTTTGAAAGAATGCTTCAGCCATCTGACTTCTTCCCGAATTTTCTACACAGACGAAGAGGGTAGTCTTGTCTTCTCCTGGTTTTCGCGGTTTACCAAAGAACTTCATGATCTCATTTGCTACTATTTTACTGCCTTTATTACTAAACTAGTGATTTTTTTACTGTCTACTCCATCAACTTCTTGATACAGTTTCTCTTCTAATATCTGTGGATCTTGGAAGCCTGCCTTTCTAATACATGCCAAGTAGTTTTCTTTTGTTAGTGCTCCATCAATACAACCGCACCATTTATCAGAGTCAATAGAATGTGTTGGAACCTCTTTATCTGTAACCAAGTCCGAAATTACGATTCTACCATCACTTTTTAAAATTCTGTTTATTTCCCTGAATGCAGCTACTTTATCAACTGTGAGATTAATAACACAATTACTTATAACTACATCTACACTATTGTCTTCAATAGGAATCCCTCTTTCTATGTCTCCTTTTTTAAATTCCACATTTGTATATCCATTCTTTTTCGCATTATTTCGTGCCTTTTCTAGCATTTCAACTGTCATATCGATACCGATTACCCTCCCTGATTGTTTAACCTTATTTGCTGACAAGAACACGTCAATTCCTCCACCTGACCCAATATCAGCAACGCCAATATCAGCAACGACTTCACCTCCATGGATGTCTACAAAGTTTACTGGAGCACCACAGCCTACTCCAAGAATAGAGGATTCAGGTATGGATTCTAATTCCTTTGTATTATAACCAATGTTTTTTGCAATTTGAAAAGGTGCGGCATCTGAATTGCTGCCACCGCAGCATCCGCTAGGTGTACAACAACCTTCTGAAGAAGTTCCTGCTAGCGCAATTTTTCCATATCTTTCTCGTACCTTTTCCTTTATAATTTGCTGGTCTTTCATAGTATTGTTTACAAGAGAAACTATTTAAGTTGTCAAGAGAAGCTAGGTAAAGTAAGTGTAATTATGGAAACAATAGGAAAGGAAACGGGAAGAACAGCTAGACCACATCGAAACACAGAAAAATTACCAATGATCCATGATGCTAATCAAAGCTGTGATTTTACTGGCTATGACGCAGATACCCTTATGAAAGAGACTGCAAGATTGAGAAAGTTAATTACAAAACGTGGCACTCTTGAAATTCTTATACCATTATGCTGCTCTACAAACCCAGTTAGGTATATCAAATTCAGAAATACTTTGAAAGGATTTAGTAGTAAAACTTTGGCAATCCGATTGAAAGAACTCGAAAAAGGAGGCATTTTGGAAAGACGTGCATATAATGAAATTCCACCTAGAGTGGAATATAATTTGACTAACAAAGGACAAGAGTTAGTTGAGTCTGTTATTAACTTATTGCAGTGGATGAGAAAATGGTCTTCTTCCAAACCCAAACTTTGATAAGGTGATATACGACTCAAAACTAAATTCAAATGTTGCTTAATAGAAGTAATACAAATTGCGATATGTGAAAGTTTCATTTTGGTCAGGGAAAAAAAACTACATTCTGATTCCTAATCCGATTTAGTTATTTGAGAAATTGGATTACAAATTATTATGTCAGTTGAGTTGAACAGAAAATCTATTGAAGGTAATCTTTGAAGGTATAAGGGTTAGTATCCTAGACTGGTAGTCCCAACGCTATGATGATTATTCGGACAGAATCACCAGTAATTCGGTATTTTGAACTATCTTACTGATTCCTAATACAACATTCTAATATAGCAAATCGAAATACTTACTACTCGCTACCCTGCTTTAACCCCCATCTGTCTCTTACTTTATCTTCTAGCTTAGAAAAAACAAGTCTGTCAAATAAAAGACCAATCGCAAAAATAGTTATCATTGATGCAATTATCTGATCCATAAGCTGGAATTCTCTACCAACAAGTAAGATATGACCAAGCCCCACAGATGCAGCTATTAATATCTCAGCTCCTATTAACGCGTGCCATGCAAAAGACCATGCCTGTTTTATTCCTACAATCAAAGAGGGAGTTGCAGCAGGTATCATCACATACCTAAAAAGTGACAATCCTCTTGCACCCATGTTCCTAGCGGCACGAATGTAAATCGGCGGTATGTTGTTAATCCCGCTGTAGGTAGATATCATGACTGAGAAGACTGAACTCATAACTACCACGAATAGAATGCCAAAATCGTTAAGACCAATTAACAAGATTGCAAACGGCACCCATGCCACACTTGGAAAAGATTGCAAACCTACCGCAAATGAGCTCATCGTTTTTCCAAAGCCTGTAAACTTTACCATTGCTAGGCCAATTCCTACCCCAATGGTAATTGAAATTGCAAATCCTATTGCAAGACGCCACATTGTCATTCCAATACTTGTAATTAATGTAATATTCTGAATCAGTTGCACAAAAGATTCAGCAACCATAGCTGGCGACGGCATAGACACCTTGGGCCATATACCAAGGGTAAATACTAGCTGCCATATCCCAACAAACGCTGCTAGAAATAGTACTATGTTGGCTACATCATTAAGGTCAACTGTCCTTTTCCCTTTTCCCTTTCTGTCCTCTTCAATGGAATACTGTGGCTCCAAGTCTACCTCCCTCTTTTTCATCAAATAATATATCCTCGGACTCTTCTCTAATCTCCATTCCGACAGTGTTCCATGTTTACAAATTCGCCGTCTCTAACATCGATATTTAAGTCGTCCAAAACGACATAGCTTTCACTTCCACAGTAACCTTTTGAAACATTAAGTTGTACTGTTTTTAACTTTGTTTTTTGTAATAGCGTGAACATTCGTGATGTGCTTTCGAAAGTATTTACAATATATAATGTACTTCAAACATGCAATTAAAGATAAAATGATGCAAATTTGGCGCATTTTTTGTTAATAATAAATTACATTCTTGTACTTTCACGATAGGCCACATGTGTAGATAGAAAATTTTCTTAATTAGTACTAGAGATTTATCTACAATGTAAGCCAAAGGCTTTCTTACTATATTTTTCCATTTGCTAGTTCATGGACCACCATTATTGATGTTACAATGCCAAAAACTGTGCATATTAAATTATTACATATACAAGATGTTAGTTATGACAAATGCGTATATACACGAACTTTGCGTAATTGTAATCAGTAATATATATAGCTAAATGTTTTGTCAAGTAGTGGATGCAAAGTTAAAACTGGGAATAGCTACAGTTATAATTGCAGCGGTAATTATTAGTTCGTTATTCTATGATACATTATCTAAAGTAAGCTCTAATGGTTCTAATAATAAAAATAACGATACCATTATATCATCAAAGGTCATAAGAATTGGATATTTTCCTAATCTAAATCACGCTCAAGCTGTTATAGGAGTTGGAAGCGGAGATTTCCAAAAAGAATTAAGTAAGGATGGTATCAAAATTGAAACATTTGTATTTAACGCAGGGCCTTCAGCCATAGAGGCATTATTTGCAAATCAGATAGACATAGCATATGTTGGACCAAATCCTGCAATCAATGGTTATATAGCATCAAACGGTCAGGATCTAAAAATAATTGCTGGAGCAGCTAGTGGGGGAGCAGTTTTTGTAGTTAGAAATGATGCTGGAATTAATTCGCCTAAAGATTTAGCGAATAAGAAATTTGCTTCACCTCAACTTGGTAATACTCAGGATGTAGCACTAAGGAAATATTTGTTGAATAATGGATATAAAACAGTAGAGAATGGTGGAAATGTCACAGTAGTACCTGTAGCTAATTCTGATATTCTTACCTTAATGTTAAAGAAAGAGATCGATGGTGCTTGGGTCCCTGAACCATGGGGTGCAAAGTTAGAAAAGGAAGGAAATGGAAGAATTTTCTTAGATGAAAGAAGTTTATGGCCAGGTGGTAAATTTGTAACAGCTAGCATAATTGCTAAAACAGATTATCTTAAAAATAACCCAGACGTAATTAAAAAGCTACTAACAGCCCATGTTAATGAAACAACATGGATTAATGACCATAAAGAAGAAGCTATTAAGTCATTTAATACTGAACTCAAGAAGCTGACAGGTAAAACTATTGCAGAAGATGAATTAAGAGATGCATTTTCGAGGTTAGTATTCACATACGATCCGATTAGACAATCACTCTTCAAGTTAGCAGATAATGCATATGACCTAGGATTCTTAGCTAAAGGAAAGAAGCCGGATATCTCCGAAATATATGATTTAGGTGTTTTAAATAATGTACTTAATGAAAAGGGTCTAGATAGAATAGCATAAAGAAAGAATTTACTGCCTATAGAATAAAATATTTGTATTATAATAATTGCAAAACCTTACATCGAGCAGAGTTATTCATTGTTGCGCGTCTATTTGCAAGATAGGCAAGTATTTACTCTGGATACGATTATACTTATATCGTATCAATCCGGTCTAACAAAGTAGGATTATTATTTGAGAAAGTGAAGAAGTCAAGTATATTGTAAAGTATAAACTGGCGAGCATAAGATACTGAACATAGAGCAGTACCGGATGCAGATTGTAGCAAAATTGTTAGAGACTAGCAAAGAATGTGATCTTATTCCTATGCTCATAAGGGCAAAGACTATAATGGAGGCTTCAATACCTACATGAGTTATCTAAAGTTCGATAGTTTTGTACATTTAAAAACATCTCTTGTGTAGATTTGGTAATGGAATGGGGGAGAGAGAAGACATATGTCTACGAACTACCAGTATGACAAACTATGTGATAGTATATTCGCTCTTAATACCAACATAAGGTTCGTTGGTGTCATTGACGTAATGGGAAAGCTCATAGCCGGCGGAATGAGACATGGTTTAAACTCAATGGAAGACAAAAGTGATACTTCAAAACTATACTTAGAATTCGCCTTTAGAAATGTATTAAGTCAAGATTTTGATAATGACTTCGGTAAAGTCATTTATACTATGACAGAAAGAGAAAAAATAAAACTTGCTTCATTTCCATTAGATAAACACGTATTGAGAGTTTCTATGGAGAAAAAAGAACCTCTTCATAATGAAATAATTAAGAATATACTGAAACTAATTAGCGACATTCAGAGATAAGACTATAATTAGTAATCAGTTTGGCTCGATCTATTGTACATCCCTATTGACAAATGAGGTATTCACTAAGAAAAAGGGTTTTCGCCAGACTGCATTTCAGGCTTGTGTTAACGAAGATGCTATATGCCAAATACAGGGAAACGATAACGCAGCAAATGTCACAGGCTTTCAACCATAGAAATCACAAAAGAGGACTTAAATAGATAATAAGGATAATAAGACTAATAATATTAAATAGGCGACTGATTAGTTATTTTAAAAGTGGAATCAGAAACTTTAAAAATGTTTATCTTTACAGAAAAAAAGTTCCCCTTCTTTCTACACCAGACACTTTCCTTCTTCTATACTCTTCAATATATGTCAGAGTACCTCCCATCCAAATAGTGGCAATTCCACATCATTTATAGTTATTATTATCCTATTTCTGTCGCCGTGTCTTTTTACTGTGCTTATTCAGTTTAAGCAATATTATTCCTGCAACACCCCATAGAATTATTGCTATGATATGCTGCCGAAAAAACCATGCGACGCCTCCTAGTATTGCAAAAAATATACCCAAAATCCCTATGGCCTGTCTCTGCCCCGCCAAGTCCGTCACAACATCTTATTTGACTGCCCTTATTATATTGTCAGATGTTCTCCCGGTAAACCGAAATAGACGTTGCCATTACCCTACTACTATAGTGCGATTTCTGATTATACAAATGGAATATACTCACGATATCCTCAATTCTATTGCGGATTTCAGATGTAGACGTGGTGACCACATAATTGCATGCAATTCTAGGATTATGTGTTTTGGGAGCAGTGCGATACGCGGATTCAGAAGCACCTTATCTTCCTGTAACATGGATTCTTCCGTTGTATCCCATTCATCAAATCCTAACAATATGACACGGTAGTTGTACTTTCTGGATCAATCTCAAGTAGCTTACTATAAAGGACCGGTCACTCGTTATCTACTATGGAACTTGATTAGCAGTACCAAGAAAGTTTTATTATTTGAAATCACTATAACATCCAACAATTATGACAGATAAAACCTCAGAGGATAATGATGAGAACAATAATATGCACCAAGAAGATCAAGATCGATTAGAAGAAATAAAGGAAGATAACATGGAAGCAGCAAAAAAACAACAATTAAAGTCTAAAAATCCTACTACTTAAGCAGCAGGCTCTCAGAAGTGGCATGGAGCATTATAACCTTAGCTTCCTAGTTAATACGGCTCCGGCAAGTTATATAACACCTGGAACCTTTTGCTCTCGAAACATTCTATTGTTCAGAAGTGGCTAAAATCATCTTGTGAATCATGTCTTGTGCTCTCTCAGTTGATAGGTCTTTACTTGTAATTTTTGTGTATAGTCTCTAACTTGATGGGCAAATGAAATATGGTGCTTCTTAGAGCTTTCAGACCTCAGAGGCCAAATCAGGTTTAGATCACACTATGCCTAGTTATTATAATACTACCTTGTAAGAAATAACCTAAATGCAGCTCGTAAAGAAACTGGAAATACAATCTAAGGAGAAAATCATTGAGTTTCTAAATAGCCAACCCGTTGGTAGGATTGCATCCATCGATATACACGGATATCCTCAAGTTATACCGATGAATTTTGTGTATATACAATCAGCCGATCCACGTATTAAGTCACATAATATAATAAAATTAGATGGAGTTTACATGCATTCCCATCCTTTAGGCGAAAAGCTTGAGAATATTAAGAGAAATTCAAATGTTGGATTTGAAGTCGATCGGCATATTTGCTTTTTACCATCATACTACTTTCATCCTACTGATGCGTCACAAGCTGATACCCTTTACATCAGTGTGGTTATGAAAGGAAACGCAGTAATCGTTGAAGATACTGAAGAGAAAGCAGAGGCACTGAATATGTTGATGGACAAGTACCAGACGGAAGGAGAATATGAATCACTCGACTCTCATATGTCATCTGTGCATGAAGTTACCGTAATCAAGGTAGTTCCGAAAGAAATGCGTGGTAAATACAAAATAGGCCAACATTGGGCCCCGGCGTACAGATTAAAAATGGCCAAGAAGATACTTGGAAGGGAAAGAAACGAACAAGCAAAAGTAATTCTTGAAATTATGGGAATAGAAATTTTATCTGATGGAAACTTGAAGATAAGAGAAGAGCCAGTGATATAGTCACTTAAAGTCATTAATGGCGTCCACAAATTTGGAATGCAAACATAATATATCCCGCAATCTTACCAGATCGTCTATACGGATAGAAGTTATTAGTGTCCTTTGGCATCATTTCATACTTTAATCCCGCAGCATCCAGTCTTGATAATGACAATCTAATCAAGCGGCCATCAAGTATGTTGTTCCAAGGTATCTGAGGTAGAGGATCTTTCTTGGTAGCAACCATAGAAATTATTCTTATCGGTTCTTCTATGTCAACAATAATAGAGTAGGTATAATCATCTTTATTGCCAAATGGGTCTAGTGCAGTAAAAGGATCAATTGAGATATATTTTTTGAGGCTGTCTCTTAGGAAATATGCCAACTCATTCATTATAGCAATGTCAGTTATAGTTAATTTTTTAATATTCTCACGTGTAGGAAGTTTTGCAGGGGATGCTAACACATAATGTTAATAACTAGCATCATTATTTAATTTTAATTAAAGGATGCTCTCCCTTGCATTAAGATTCTACGAGACACTTAAATTAAGGGCCGCTAAATTGTGTTCACCCTCTCAATTATTCATGAAGGATTATAATTAAATCTGATTATGTGTGTTTGCTAGCTATATTACGAATTTCTTCATTATAGTCAAGTTTATATTATTTATAAAGCGTTTGCTTAATAATTTGACATAAATTACCTATCTCATTTTTATCATTAAACTCATTTAGCCTTACTTTTAGGCGAATCAATCTCGGATAAGCAGTACTGCATCTCTTCTTCAGTCATTGTAACTCATTAGGCAAACGTCAAGCTTGATGCCGTAACTGAGTTTAATACAAATGTTGCGAAAGCTTGGAATTCGTTCTTTACTACGGCCGCAGTCCACCCGGGACACTTTTTCAACCAATAAACCCTTTCTTTTAGCTAGGGTGTTTCGATGTAGTAGCAGCAGTGCAGTAGACTAGTAGAAATATTTCTTCAATGTACAAGATTCAAAAAAAAGAACTTTCTTTTTGAAACATGAAAAGCCTTTCAGACTACCTCGTTACTCGTTCAGGCACAGGAGTAAGTTCACTCGCTTGCTTCTGTGCACAGCACACATTGTATACATATATAACTATTTAGCAATAGGCGCTCTTGGGTTATCGTATTCGCCTGCTATTAGTTTGTACAATATCTATTTACTACAAACAGAGTTAGGATAGTACACTTCAATTTTCTATCGATAGATATCTGCATTTTCTATCTTTAACTGTCTTATGAATAAGGGATTTCAAATTTTCTGAAATATTAGGCTAGGGGCTATGGCTAGGTTAGTGGAATAGAAATTATGTCTCAATCGTGGTTATTAGTCTGAAGGATTTACATCTTTCGTCCTTTCTACTAAATCATTTGTGATATTATGGTTCGCTACATCTATGTACATAGGATAAGCCGTCAACCAGACGTGCAGGATTTTAATTAACCATAAAGGAGTTATTATTAATAATAGTGTTCTTTTTTGTAAAATATAAGATGAAACGCATCATGAAACTTTTGCTGACGAGATGATTTGAGATTGTACAGCTGTGAAATTCGAAGTTTAAGAAAAAGCATTAAATTACTATATCTTGTCAACATGATGCCGGGGTACCCAAGCTAGGTAAGTTATAGACCCTAAAAGGGGTCAGCCTCGAGATCAAATACCTAATGTGAAAGCTGATGTCCTTCGGGACTCGTGGGTTCGAGTCCCACCCCCGGCGTCACGTTCGTGGGTTGATACAGAATCCTTTTAAGCTTGGTATCATTATTTTTAATGTTAATTTTGGCAGCAGAGACAACTAAAATCCAAAGATGAATATCGAATGATAAGTAAGCCTTATCACAATTTGAATAAGCATACAGTATCAAGGAAGGTGTTTAGATTCCAATTGAAATTTGTGAGTATAACGAAATATTGGATTGCAATAGCTGCCTACCGGTTTCATTATTCACTAGGGCGTTGCCATAAAGTAGACCTCTATATCTGAGCTCGAATAGTAGACTACCCAGTTGTAATGATCTTCCAACACGGGGTTGGTCTAGGAGTTATTCTTCATGTATATGAGGCGCCATCTTCAATCACAATGCTGTTAAATATTTCATAGTTTCGGATGTCCATCTAGACACAAGTCTACAAGTCTACCAAACATTTATAGCTCCAAAGCGAGTATACATTCAGCATTGGCTATATTGTCTAAAGAAAATGAAGACGGTAGATTATATGACAAAAACCGAAGAACCAAAGTCTTATCCACTAAACTCCCGGTAGACCATTGGAATCATTTAATTTACTTGCAGAGTGCATGTACAAAAATGGGCTTATTGAAAAACCCACTCCATCTTCAATCCTACGAAATAGTATACTAGATTTACTCAACAACCATCATGACGATATTGAAAATTAC